>Ga0326597_10001281_pt1 | contig 41076 bp, 32 predicted proteins | sample RVTome_12_FD_203789 | JGI IMG/M metagenome (GOLD analysis project Ga0326597, IMG submission 203789) | Soil microbial communities from uranium-contaminated site in the Upper Colorado River Basin, Wyoming, United States - RVT100D185 | ecosystem: Environmental > Terrestrial > Soil > Contaminated >... | reverse complement strand
GATTTCGTTCGGATCGCTCAGTCAACAAGGGCAGAGACCGTCTGAACCGGAGACGAGCCAACCCGCAAGCGTCGGATTTTCTTACGAGACGAAAGCCCCCACCGTGTCACTCGATACCGTTAACCACCGATGAAGGTGAAGTTACGGACATCGGCATGAAAGTTGCTGCAAGGCCAGGGAATCGATCGGTGCCTGCTAGAAAAGCTCATGAAAATCGCATCGCGCCCCGCCACTGGTTTCTCGCTCTCGACTGCCTCGATGGTCCTGGCCTTACTCGTCGCCGCTGCACCCGAGGTCGAGGCGACCGCCGTATTCTCCGCGAATGCCTTGGCAACGCTCGAGCTGACTCCCAGCAACGGCACTGACCTGGACTTCTTTGTCGACCCATCCGCCGACGACTTGGTGTTCGAGATCGACTCGGCGAGCGGCGCCGCCGCGTCGAGCGCGAGCCCGCTCGATATGGGCATCGACGTTTCCGGCGAGGCGACGGGGCAAGCAGCCGGCAATGGCCAGGTGGAGGCGTTCTCGACCGCGGATGGATTTTTCGTTTTGACCAACCGGTCGATGACCGATGCTATCGAGCTCTCTTTCATACTGAATTATCGAATCGAGGGAAGCGCGTTTATCGACGACTTCGCGAACGAGGACGCGTTCGGTCAAGCCAGTATCATGCTCGAAGGCTTCGGAGCGTTCGACACGACGATTCTGTCCTTCGAGGTCTTCGCCGATCCATTCGAAACGCACTCCGATGCGAGTATCATCACCGGCACGCTCTTCCTGCCGCCGAGCGGCACAGGTGAGCTAATCCTCTTTGCCGATGCGTCTGGTTTCGCGAGCGCCGAGTCGCCCGTTTCGGAGCCGGGTGCGCTTTTTCTCCTCGGCCTGGCGGCGCTCGGCGCCGATGTGTTGCGACGCCGGAAACGTCGAGCGGATTTCTAACGAACCGCCCCAGACGTCGTAGTCCGGGTCTTCGCCGATGTCCGGGATCTTGGCGATGTAGCCCCTCTCACCAAAGTCCACCGGCGAGGCAGCTTCGAAACCCGCGCCAAATGCTATGATGCCCGGCGGGAACTTGTCATGCGTGCGCTCGTCGTCGAAGGCCTCCAGAAGACCTACCCGGGAACGAGGAAGAGCCCACCGGTCGAGGCCGTGCGAGGGATCTCGTTCGCGGTCGAAAGCGGTGAGTTCTTCGGCCTTCTAGGACCGAACGGCGCGGGGAAGAGCACCACCCTCGGATGCATCACCACACTCGTCCGGCCCACTTCGGGTCGGGTCGAGGTCGACGGCATCGACGTGACTCGCAATCCCGCGGAGGCGAAGCGCCGCATCGCCGTGGTCCCGCAGACCCGCAACCTGGATCGAGATCTGACGGTGCGCGAGATCCTCACCTATCACGGGCGCTACTTCGGCCTTCCCGCGAAAGAGAGGGAATCCCGAGCGAGCCGTCTCCTCGAGGAGCTCCACGTGGCGGACAAGGCGAACGCCAAGCCCCAGACCCTCTCGGGCGGCCAGCAGCAGCGAGTGATGATCGCCCGCGCCCTGATGCACGACCCGAAGATCCTGCTCCTGGACGAGCCCACGACGGGTCTCGACCCGCAGGCGCGCCGGCTCCTCTGGGAAACTCTTCGCGAGCTCCACGGCCGCGGTCTCGCGATCATCCTCACCACTCATTACATGGAGGAGGCGGATCGGCTTTGCCAGCGGCTCGCCATCATCGACCATGGAAAGATCCTCACTTCGGATACTCCCGAGGTGCTGAAGCGGTCGCTGCCCGGCGGACAGATTCTCGACCTCTGGATCAAGACCGCCGACACTCTCGGACCGGCCCTGGTTCAGATCGATGGCGTTCTTCGTCACGAGGAGGTCGAAGTCGAGCTCCAGGAGCGCGACGGACTGAAGCGCCTTCGGCTATTCGTCGAGCCGCGCGACGGGGTCCTCGACGACATCCTCCACGCCGTGAGAGAGAGAAAAGGGACGCTTCATCACGTGAGCCTCACCACCCCGAGCCTCGAGGATCTGTACATCCATCTCACGGGGAAGGAGCTTCGGGAGTGACCGCGTTTCTCGCCCTCTTGCGCCGCGACCTCCAGGTGACGTTCCGCAGCGCCTTCCTCCTTCTCAGCGGAACCCTGACCCAACCCATCCTGGTAGTGCTGGTCTTCGGCAACATCCTTCCTCGTCTCGGCCTCGTCGCCGACGAGTTCCGCACCGTGCTCGTTCCCGGTCTCATGGCCATCACCATGATGATGTCGGGAGTGCAGGCGGTGCTGATGCCGCTCATAACGGATCTCTCCGGATCGCGGGAAGTGGACGAGAGGCTCCTCGCCCCGATCACGCCCTTCGGCGTCGCCTTTGGCCGGGTGGTGGCCGGCGCCATCCACGCTGGCACCGCGGGCCTCATCGCCCTTCCGGTGATGATGGTTCTGGTGCACGAGGTCTCCGGGGTTCAGGTGCACCCGCGGTGGCTCTGGCTCTTTCCTCTGGTCGTTTTCTGCGGCCTTCTCTCCGCATCCTTCGGGCTCAATCTCGGCACCCGGGTCGAGCCTCGCTTCAGCGGTCTCCTGTTCGCCGTAGTCCTGGGGCCGATGATGCTCTTCGGCTGCGCGTACTATCCCTGGATGAGCCTCCAGGTTCTGGGCCCGCTCCAATGGCTGTTTCTTCTGAATCCTCTGGTCTTCATGAGCGAGGCGATGCGGCTCGCGGTGACTCCGGAGATCCCGCACATGCCTCTCGCTTTGATCCTCGCGGGGCTCCTTCTGTTCACGCTGGTCCTGGCGCTCGCGGGGGCGCGCTCGTTCGAACGGCGGACGATTCTTTAGTGCTCGCTCGGCTCATCGATTAGTGCGCTGGGGCCCCACCCCCAGCGCTCCTCGCTCCGGGGGCTCGCTTCGCTCACCCTCCGCTCGGGCTGAAGGCTCCGCCTTGCTCGCTCCCCTCGCTCCTCGCTCGGGGAGGAGGCGCCCTCCGGGCGCCGCAGGGTTCAACTATGGCGGATGTCGCCGCGGAAGAGGTGCTCGCCCGTCGCCCCCGACAGGATGTTAGACCGCCTAATCCTCGTTTCGCACGCGGCCGGACTCCGGTCATGTGAAAAGGGACGATGCCGAGATACGCCTGGTTCTCGAACGTGTCGAGCTCGAGCCCGGAAGGAATCCTGGCCCGCAGGACGCCGGCGCTCAACGGCCAATGCAGGAAGGCGAGGTCGCGCCAGCTCATGGCCATTGCCCAGGGCGATGGCGGGAGAGGCCATGGGCGGTGGTCGGTCTTCTCGAGCGCCGGATGCCAGAGCGGCCAGTTCGGAAAGTTCGGCAAGTTACCGGCCTTCGTTCAGGAGGTCGAGGAGAAACGCGTAGGCGAGAGCGGTCTCCCGGTGGTGGCGGTAGCGGCCGGAAGCCCCGTGATGCCCGGCCTCCATGATGGTCCTCAGGAGAAGGCGGCGTTCTCCGGTCTTCGTCGCCCGAAGCTTCGCGACCCACTTGGCCGGCTCCCAGTACTGCACCTGAGAGTCGTTCAGTCCCGTGGTCACGAGAAGGTGCGGGTACGTTTGGGGCGCCACGTTGTCGTACGGGGAGTACGAGAGCATGTAGTCGTAGTACTCCTTCACCCTCGGGTCGCCCCACTCTTCATACTCGCCCGTCGTCAGGGGAAGGCTGTCGTCGAGCATCGTGGTGACGATATCGACGAAGGGTACATGGGTCACAGCGCCCCGGAACAAGTCCGGCCGCAGGTTCAAGACCGCGCCCACCAGGAGCCCGCCGGCGCTCGCTCCGAGGGCGAAAACCTTCGACGTATGCCCGTAGCCCTTCTCGACGAGGTGCTCGACGCTCGCGATGTAGTCGGTGAAGGAGTTCTTCTTCTGAAGGAGCCGGCCGCCGTCGTACCAGGGCCGCCCGAGAATCTCGCTCCCGCGAACGTGGGCGATGCCGAAGACGAATCCCCGGTCGAGGAGACTCAGAATCTCGAGGGAAAAGCTCGCGTCGTGGATGATCCCGTAGGCGCCGTAGCCGTAGAGGAGAAGGGGCGCTTGTCCGCGGGCTTCGAGGTCGCGGCGGTAGACGAGGGATATGGGAATGCGCGCCCCGTCATTCGCTTTGGCGAAGAGCCTCTCGGTGACATAGCGAGAGGGGTCGAAGCCGCCTCCGACCCGGTCTCGTTTCAGGAGCCGTCGTTCGCGGGTCCTCATGTCGTAGTCATAGATCGAAGGGGGAGTCGCGAACGAGCTATAGGCGAAGCGAAGGACGTCGGTATCGGGCTCGTAGTTGTCCCGGAGGTCGACCGCGTAAGCGGGCTCGTCGAACGAGATCTCGTGCTCGCCTCCGCCATTCCAGAGGATGACGCGAATCCGCCTCAGACCCTCGCGTCGTTCCACCAGCACGAGAAAATCGCGGAAGACCTCGAGATCCTCCAGGATCACGCCCTCGCGGTGAGGAATCACTTCTTCCCAATTCTCGAACGAGGGCGCTTCCACCGGCGCTTTCACCAGGCGGAAGCTCTGCGCTCCCTTGTTGGTGAGGATGAAGAAGTGGTTTCCGTGGTGGCGCGCGGAGTATTCGTGATTGTGCTCCCGCGCCTCCAGGAGTCTGAGCTCACCCTGGGGGTCGTCGGTCTCGAGAATGCGGTACTCGGTCGTGAGGACGTGCGCCGAGACCACGACCAGGAACTTCTTCGACCGCGTGCGGGAGAGCCGCAGGTGGAATGCCTCGTCTTTCTCTTCATAGATGAGGACGTCCTCGCGCGAGTCGGTTGAAAGCCGATGCCGAAAGACCTGATAGGAGCGGAGCGTGTCGGGGTGCTGCTTGGTGTAGAAGACCGTGCGGTTGTCGCCCGAGAAGGCGACGTTCCCCGTCACCTCGGGCAGCACGTCGTCGAGGAGCGCTCCGGTCTCGAGGTTCTTGAAACGCACGGTGTGGATGCGCCGCCCGCGGGTGTCGACGGCATAGGCCGCGAGCGTCTGATCGGGGCTCACGTCCGAAAAGCGCAGCGAGAAGAACTCGTGTCCCTGGGACAGCTCGTTCCCGTCTAGAAGGATCTCCTCCGGCGCCTCGAGGCTTTCCTTCTTGCGGCAGTAGAGCGCGTACTCCTTCCCCGGCTCGAACCGGTGGTAGTGGTAGTTGCGATCTTTCCGGTAGGGCACCGAAGAGTCCTCGGGGTCGATGCGCTCGGTGATCTCGCGGAAAAGAGCCTCCTGGAGCTCCCGGGTGTGTGCCATCGCCTCTTCGGTGTAGGCATTCTCCGCTCGAAGGTGCGCGAGGACCTCGGGATCGTCCCGGCGATTGAGCCAGAAGTAGGGGTCGTGGCGGATGTGGCCGTGGATCTCGAGCCTCTCGGGGATCCTCTTCACCCCGGGAGGTCCTGGTTGCTTGCGGCTATCGATCGGTCGCTCCCGCGGGCTCGAGAACGTAGCGATTCTCGGTGACGGACTCGATCTTCTCCCTCGAGAAGAAGAGCGGGAAGTACTGATGCTTCGCCCAGAGTTGGAACAGGTCGCGATAGTGCGGGCTCTGGGGGTTGCCCGACTGCCCGGGGGAGTTCGTGGCGACGGAGTTGTCCCAGTCGGCGACGTCCAGAACCACGCGGAACGTCGCGCCCGAGGTCTGGTTGTCTTCGCCGCCGGTGTTGTTGAGGGTCGAGTCATTGCCCCCCCGGGGCGCCGGCCCCACGTCGAGCTTCTTCCGGGTCTCGTCCGATACGGCGGCACTCAAGGGATGGCGAATGAGGACGTGCTTGAACTTCTGCTGTCCGTAGCGCCAGCCGTTCATGTCCGCTCCGAGCCGCTCGGTGAGCTGGGCCACCGCCTCTTCGAGGCTCGCCTTAAGCACCGAGTCCCGCCCGGCGATAGGATCCTCTCCGAACCGCCCGTCGGGGGCGGCGAGCCAGTCGATGAGCCGTTTCTTGTTCGGACGGCCCAGCAGTTTCCGCCCCGCCTCGGGCACCACCTTGGCCTTCACGTTGTCGAGAAGTCTTCTCTCGAAGCTTACGTAGATGGCGGCGGGAACGGACTCCTTCTCGACGACGAAGTCCCAGTCGAGGAGCTTCGCGAGCGCCTCCCGTGCGCGGGGATCCGAAAGCTCGAGGTGCCGGAGGAGCGGCACCAGGTTGCGGGCGGGGATCGAAAGCTCGTCGTGCTGGAACTCCATCATGTCGACGAGCGTGAAGCGGCGTCCCGTCGACAGCAGCTCGTCGACCCGGACTCCTCGCATCTCGTCGCCCCACTCCCAGTGGAGCGCCTCGGGATAGGCGAAGTCGTCGGGCACCATGAAGTTGTTCGCGGTTCCCCAGTATCCCTTCTCCGGGTTCTTCACCTTGGGAAGCGCTTGAATCGGGAGATAGCCGTCCCACTCGTAGCGCCCGTCGCCGGGAACCGGGACGAGGCCGCTCCAGTTGGGGCGGATGGGGGAGATGCCGACGGCGTGGTAGCCGATGTTCTTTTTGACGTCGCCCCAGATCATGTTCTCCGAGGGGATGCGGCTGTAGGCGCAGGCTTCGGCGAATTCTTCCCAGGTCGTCGCCTGATTCATGCGAAGGCTCGCGAGGTAGGGCGAGGAGCCGATCTCCATCCAGGCGGCGCGAAGCGCATAGGCCTTGTGATGCTGGCGGTCTTCGTACAGGACCGGGCCGTGGCGGGTGTACTTGAGCTCGACCGTCTCCGGAGATTCTCCCTCGATGGGGATCGTCTCGTTCAGGATCCGCATGTCTTCCCAGCCGCCGAGATAGCGGTATTGATTCGGGTTCGCAGGATTGGTGTCGTAGACGTAGAGGTCCTCGTTGTCCTGGCCGAAGATGGTGAGGCCCCAGCCTCCATGCTCGTTGTGCCCGATGGAGATTCCGGGAAGGACCGGCTCGCCCCCGCCGATCACGTTCCATCCCGGCGCCGACAGATGAACGAAGTAGCGAAGCGAAGGCGCCGCAAGGGCGCGGTGGGGATCGTTGACGACGTAGGGGTAGCCCGTCTGCGTCAGCCGTCCGCCGACCACCCAGTTGTTGCTCCCGATCTCATCGCTTCCGTCTCCGGTGGGAAGGGCGGTCCTCATCGCTTCCGCGAGCCGCTCGTAGCTTGCGCGGGCGCTCCGGTGCGCGGGGGCCACGTCCTCGGGCCGAAAGGAGATGGGCTCGCGAAAGGCGCGGTAGAGCCCGAGGATCTCTTCCTTGAGGAGAGAGCCGTCGATCGCCGGATCGAGAGCGAGCTCGGGCCGTCCCGGCCGGTACCAATCGAGCTCCCGCACCTTCTCGGCGGAGGTGGCAGCGACCGCCATCCCGACCTCGAGCTCCTCGGTCGCATTCGAAAGAAGGCCTTGATGGCGCGAGATGACCACCTCGGGAGTCCACTTTCCCGGCTTGATTCCCAGAAGCTCGAACTCCAAGGGAAGAAGCGACGGGTTCCTCTCGGTCTCGGCGATCGCGGCGTTGATGCCCTCGACGAACGACGTGATGATGAGCTCGCCCTTGGGGTGATAGTGGGCGAGCTCCTGCTTCATGTCCTTCCGGAATCGATGAAGTCTTGCGCCGATGTCGCGGGAGAGCTCTCTACGCCCGAGAATTTCCGAAACCGTTCCCGTCGCCTGTCGTCTCCAGATCTCGAACTGGAACAGGCGATCGCGGGCCGCGGTATAGCCCTGGGCGAAGAACAGGTCGTGCTCGTTCTGAGCGTAGATGTGGGCGACGCCCCATCGATCGACGAGGATCTCGACTGGCTCGTTCAAGCTCGATACGGCCGATACGGAAAGACTGGAAAGACCGGCGAGCGTGGCGAGAAGTATGAAGTTCATGATTGTCTCCCTTTCTCAGGGCTGGTTCGTCGTGGGCGGTCTCGAGCCGAGCTTCCGGTCCAGGAAGTCCACGGAGGCCTCGAAGGCCGCGAGCCAGTTCTGGTGAAGAAGGAAGTCGTGAACGTCATCGGGAAAGACGAGCTCTTCGTATTCGACTCCCTGCTTGGCGAGCGCTTCCGCGAGATCCACCGACTCGCTGAACGGCACGTTCCGATCGTCGTCGCCATGGATGAGAAGCACGGGTGAGCGCCAGCTTGCGATGGATGCCATGGGGGAGGATTGGTATGCGCGTCGGGCCACCTCGGCGTGCTTCTCCGCCTGGTAGCTCGGCACGAAGTTTCGGATGACCACGTTCCAGTCGTGGACTCCATGGACGTCCACGCCGGCGGCGAAGAGGTCGGAGGCGCGGGCGAGCCCGAGCGCGGTGAGGTATCCGCCGTAGGATCCGCCCCAGAGGGCGATGCGATCGGGGTCGACGTCGTCGCGGCCTCGAAGGTAGAGCCCGGCCCCGACCACGTCCCGAAACTCGCTAGCTCCGTTGGCGCCGTAGTCGAGGGCTTCCCGGAAGTCGAGGCCGTAGCCGATGCCGCTGCGGTAATTCACCGAAAGCACCACGTAGCCCCGGCTCGCGAGGTACTGATTCATCGCGTAGCTGTTGTGGTAGTAGTACATGTAGTGCCAGCCGAGGAGCATCTGGCGGCGCGAGCCTCCGTGAAAGAAGATCGCCGCCTTGTGGCGCTCAGAGGGTCGGTGGTTCTTCGGTCGGAAGAGCTGCGCGTGGATGCGCATACCGTCGGAGGCGGAAATGACCACCGGCTCGGGCTCGACGAGGGCGTCGCTCGGGAAACTGCGCGGGAGCGTCTCCGGTGCGAGGGCCCGCGGAGCTTCGTCGCCTACCTTCACCATCGCTTGCGCCGGCCGTTTCGCATCGGAAGAGATGAAGGCGAGGGCACTGCCGTCGCCCGCTTCGACCGGCGACCACTCGAGGCCATACCCCGTGGTGATGGCGCTCGGCGGACCGGCGACGACCGACACCCGCCATAAGTGCCTCCGGTCGATGTCGTCCTGGTTCGAAGAGAAGACAACGGAGCTGCCGTCGTGGGAGAGCCCCGCGTGCTCGACCTCGAAGTCGCCCGGCGTCAGGAGCGCCGGAGCGCCTCCGCTCGCCGGCACGGAGTAGAGCTGCGCCCAACCGTTTTTCTCCCAGGGGAAGATGAGGCGATCGCCCTTTGCCCAGAGGATCTGGTTTTCCGCGACCACTCCTCGAAAAGCGCTGCCCCTTCCCTCGTCGGCTCGAAACACGAGCCGTCCCTCGCCGGTTTCCGCATCGGCGATACGGATGGACCAGGGAAGCGCCTCGCGCTGGGGAATGAACGGCAGCACCTGCCGTTCGTTCGGGGATCGGAGAAACGCGATGCGGCTCCCGTCGGGAGACCAGGCGGGCTCCCCATCGCTCCCGAGGCCCGGGTCCATATATTGGACGGTCTTGCTCGTGAACGAATAGACTCCGATGAAAGAGTGGTCACCCCGGCCGCTCACGAACGCGAGCCTGCCCCCTTCGGGCGACCAGCGGAGCGAGCTTGCGCTCCCGCGGGTCTTCGCGAGCTCTTTCGCCTCGCCCTCTCCTTCGGCGGGGGCGGTCCAGATTTTTCCGGCGTTCACGAAGGCGATCGTCTTACCGTCGGGAGAAATGCGCGGCTCCTCTCCCTCGCCGATCTTTCGCGGCTTAGCGCCTCCATCGGTGCGCGCGATCCAGACCGCCTGCGCGGCGCCGCCGGGATCGCTCACCGGGTTCGGGATCTCGCCGGCGCGGTTGGGGCCGCCTCCGCGGACGAAGACGATGTGGGTCGCCCCGGGGCCGAAGCGCGGCTGGGTCAACTCCTGGCCCTCGTCCTTCTCGTCGCGGAAAATCGCGCGCGCCCGATAGTCGAGGGCCTGGGTGACCCATAAGCTCCTCAGTCCCCGGTCGTTCTGGGTCCAGGCGAACGCGGCGACCTTACCCGGGCCCGGAGCCGCCACGATGTCCGCGGGGAACGGCGAGCTCAGAATCTCCTCGAGGGTGAAGGACTTCGTCTCCTGGGCCTGCACCCGGAGAGAGACGGCGAGCAGTAGTGGAAAGAAATATTTCTTCATGATGACCCCACTTCCGAGCGAGGGCGCTCGATCGCGGGATGATATCATCCGCGAATGCGAAGCGACGCCATCAAGACAGGAATCTCGCGGGCCCCGGCGAGGGCGATGCTCAAGGCGATGGGCCTCACCGACGAAGACATCGAAAAGCCTCTCGTCGCCGTGGCCAACACCTGGACCGAGGTGACACCCTGCAACGTCCATTTGCGCGAGCTCGCGGTGCACGTGAAGCAGGGGATACGCGATGCCGGCGGGACGCCCTTGGAGTTCAATACCGTCGTCGTCTCCGACGGAATCGCCATGGGATCCGAGGGCATGCGGTCCTCTCTCGTGTCCCGTGAGATCGTGGCCGACTCGATCGAGCTCGTGGTGAACGGCCACCTCCTCGACGCCGTGGTCGCCATCTCGGGATGCGACAAGACCATTCCGGGGACGGTGATGGCCCTCGCGAGACTCGACCTTCCGTCTCTCATGATCTACGGTGGCTCCATTCTCCCCGGCCGCTTCCACGGCAAGGACGTCACCATCCAGGACGTCTTCGAAGGCGTGGGCGCCTGCGCCGCCGGCCTCATGACCGAGAAGGACCTTCAGTCCCTCGAGAACTCGGCCTGCCCCGGCGCCGGAGCCTGCGGAGGGCAGTTCACCGCCAACACCATGTCGACGGCGATGACCGTTCTCGGCATCTCACCCATGGGGGTCAACGACATTCCCGCGACCGACCCGCGGAAGAAGGATGCCGCGCATCGCAGCGGCGCCCTGGTCCTCGATCTGGTGAAGCGCGGTACGACCGCCCGGCGGATCATCACCCGGACGGCGCTCGAGAACGCCATCACCTCCGTCGCCGCGACCGCGGGCTCGACGAACGCCGTCCTTCATCTGCTGGCCATCGCGCGTGAGGCCGGTGTCGACCTCACGCTCGAGGACTTCGATCGCCTGTCCGCGAGGACGCCGGTGCTCGCCGATCTCAAACCCGGTGGGCGCTTCACCGCGCCCGACGTCGATCGAGCCGGAGGCCTTCGTCTCCTGGTGAAGCGGCTCTTCGACGGCGGCCTCCTCCAGGACGCTCCGACGGTGAGCGGCAAGACCCTAAAGGAGGAGGCGGCGAGTGCGGCCGAGACCGTGGGTCAGGAAGTGATCCGACCGCTCTCGTCTCCCATCAAACCTCGCGGCGGCATCGCCATTCTGCGGGGCTCGCTCGCGCCCGAAGGCGCTGTAGTAAAGCTCGCGGGCCACGATCGCATTCGTCACCAGGGCCCGGCGCGGGTCTTCGACTCCGAAGAGGATGCGTTCGCGGCGGTGCAGGCGGGAAAGATCCAGAAGGGCGACGTGGTCGTCATCCGGTGGGAGGGTCCGAAGGGCGGGCCGGGCATGCGGGAGATGCTCGCGGTCACCGGCGCCATTGTCGGCCGGGGACTCGGAGATTCGGTGGTCCTCATCACCGATGGCCGTTTCAGCGGCGCGACCCATGGGTTCATGGTGGGACACGTCGCTCCCGAGGCGGCGGAAGGCGGGCCTATCGCCCTCCTGCGCGACGGAGATCGCATCACGCTCGACGTCGAGGCCCGATCGATCGAGGTCGATGCCGATCTGGAAGCCCGGCGAAGCTCGTTCCAGCCGAAGGAGCCGCGCTATCGAACGGGGGTCCTCGCGAAGTACGCGAAGCTCGTCGCTTCGGCTTCGAAGGGCGCGGTCACCGGCTGAAGAGGTCCTTCACGCAGAGCGGGCAACCGTGGTTGCCCCGCGACGGGGGAACCGGATGATCGGCATTGTCGAGCTGGCCTCGGTCTCCTCCGAGGTCGTGGAACAGCTCGCACTCTTTGTGGAAGCGGTCCTTCGACGACGGGACCACCTCGAAGTGGAAGTAGGAGTAGTGCCCGACGAACGCGGAGAGCGTTTCCCGCAGATCGACGTCGGCCCGGCCGACGCGGGCGCCGACGGCGCGGTCGTAGCCGAGAACGAAGACTCCCGGCGCCCTTGGAGCGCGGGCCTTCAGGACCGAAGGATCGAGCCGATGAGGCGGTCCCTCGGGCTCCTCGAAGGGATTCGTCGGACGGTGGACGTTCGCGGCCTCGAGCCCGAACTGCTTCTCGGCGCGCTCCATCATCTCGCGGACTTCCCGGGGCGAGAGCGCCTGAGTGCTGGCAGGGTTGTCGCGGCTTCCGGGTTCCTCTCGATGGAGGAGCCACTGAATGGCTTCCGCGGAAACCGTGGGGACGCGAATGAAGCGAAGACCGTAGCCGTCGGGATGGGCCGAGGAGGGCCTTCGGGGCCCTCGGTTCTCCCAGGCGACGACGGCCTCCACTTCCACGATGCGGGAGAGCTCGGGGATGTCGATGGCCACGGAAAGCTGGGCCTGGGGAAGGAGACTCAACGGGGTTGCCACGTAGGCCCCGCCCTGGGAGAGAGTCATGAGCCTGCCCTCGCCGCGGTTCAGGGCGGCGCGAAGGCGGACGTGGTAGCCTTCGAGGAAATCGATCCGGCGCGGCGACGTGTTCGTCGCGGAAGCCTCGGGGGTCGTCACGATGCCTGCGATCCTTTCCGGCGCGAACGGAAAAGCTGAATTCTACCCCCGAAGCACCGCCGGAGTGTGAGGAGGATCACAAAATGCCACTCCAATTGTCCAGTCGGGCGTTCGAGCACCTGGGGAGGATACCTCAGCGATACACCTGCGAGGGCGAGGACGTATCCCCGCCTCTTTCCTGGACCGATCCGCCCCCGGGCACCCGGAGCTTCGCGCTTTTGGTGGAGGACCCGGATGCCCCCGATCCCGAGGCGCCGAAAATGACGTGGGTCCACTGGGTCTTGTACAACATTCCCGCGGACGTTCGAGGGCTCGAGGAGGCGGTGGCCCCCGAGGATTTGCCCGAAGACGTGCTTCATGGGCGCAACGACTGGACGCGCACCGGCTACGGCGGCCCGTGCCCGCCCATCGGAAGGCACCGCTATTTTCACAAGCTTTACGCCCTCGACGCGATGCTCCCAAACCTCGGTCGTCCCACGCGGGCGAAGCTCCTGAAAGCCATCGAGGGCCACGTTCTCGGGGGCGCGGAGCTCATCGGGACATACCAGAAGGGCGATTGAGTGCGTAGCGGCTCACAGGCTCGCTTCGCGATCGAAGCTAGCATGACCTAGTGCCGTTCCAACTTGATTCGCCTAGAAAGGGTGCCGCCTTGGCCAGGCTCGCTCTGCCCGGTAATGGTGGTGGTCCTCGGCGAGGTTCGTTGGAACGGCACTAGGAGGGACGAATGCTGATCTGGATCGCGTTTCTCGTTGGGGTCGCGGTGCCTGAGCCCGTGGCCTACCGTGTGGCGGCGGAGGAGAGCCGGATGACGGTCCAGGTGGGAACCGCGGGTCTCTTCAAGGTGTTCGGGCACGAGCACAATATCGAGGTTCGGGGTCTCGCGGGCCGGGTGGAGTGGAGTCCGGAGGTTCCGGGGAGCTCGCGCTTCGTCCTCGAGGTCGATGCCGCCTCGCTCAGCGTCGCCGACGAGGAGCTGAGCGAGAAGGATCGCGCCCGGGTCCAGTCCGACATGGAGACCCAGGCGCTCGCGCTCCCGGAGAATCCCAAGATCGTTTTCGAGTCGACCGAGGTCCGGGTAGAGAAGTCCGAGGGGGCGAACCGCCGTCTGAAGCTCCGGGGGAGGTTGAGTCTCCGGGGCGTTACGAAACCCATCGAAGTCCCTGTGACTCTCGGAGTCGTCGAGGGCCGCCTCACCGCGAAGGGCGAGATGGATCTAGAAAGCAAAGACTGGGGCGTTCCTCAGATCTCTGCCGTCGGCGGGTCGGTAAAGACGAAGGAAGAGCTCACGCTCGCCTTCGAGATCGTCGCCGTTCGCGAGTGAGAGATACGCTCACCAGAGCGTTTTATTGGGAAGCGATGCCAGGACTAAACGAATGGCCATGACGCGCCACCCCTTCGGAACCCATCCCGATATTCCCGACCACCGGGACCACAAGTTCCGGGTGCCCGCAAGGTTCAAGAAGTCGCTTCCGTCGGCGGTCGACCTCAGACCGCTTTTCCCCCCCGTATACGATCAACGGAAGCTCAATTCCTGCTCCGCCAACGCCATCGCCGCCGCCATCTGGTTCGACGAGATCAAGGAGGAAGCCCCCGAGCCGTTGTCGCCGTCGCGACTCTTCATCTATTACAACGAGCGGGTTCAGGAGGACATCGTGGCGAAGAACGTTCCCGTGTCTCTCAGGGATGGATACAAGAGTGTCGCGAAAAACGGCGTTTGCCACGAGAGACAATGGCCTTACCGCGAGGAGCGATTCGCGGTGAAACCGAACGCTCGCTGCTACCAGGTCGCGCTTTCGCATCGGGTCATTCGCTATCTCCGTCTTCGACGCGAGCTCCTGCACTTCGAGGCCTGTCTTGCCGAAGGCTATCCGTTCACGATGGGGATCTCGGTCTACGAAAGCTTCAAGAAGCGTGAGGTCGCCCGAAGCGGGATGGTGCCGATGCCGCATCGGCGGGAAAAGCACCTGGGAGGGCACGCTTTGTTGGTCGTCGGCTACGAGCGGCGACGTCGCCGGTTCCTGGTCAGGAATTCGTGGGGAGCTCGATGGGGTCTCGGGGGCTATTGCCTGATGCCCTACGCATATCTTCTGAACCCCGATCTGGCCTGGGACTTCTGGACGGCACGCCGCATCTCGATCCGGCGAGGGCCCCAGTCGGGCAAGTCGCGCAAGAAATAGGCTGCGGGGGCCGGAGCCGAAACCCCGGCCCCCTGGAGTCTACGGTCTAGCCCGGCAAGCCCACCGGCTTCTTCCGCTTGGCTCTCTTCTTCGCGGCCTTCTTGACGGCCTTCTTCTTCGCTTTCTTCTTCTTTGCCACTGAGCGTCTCCTTTCGTGTCAGGCACGGGTCGCGGTCATCGAAATGACCAAATCTCCATCCCCATTGATGGAGAACTGTTGTGAGCTCAGGGAACGATCGCGGCTTCGCCCCACTCGTGTAGCGGCGCTGGGACGAGGGGCGGCGCTCCGCGGAGCGAGGGGCACGACCAGGCCGCGGCGATTCCGCCGGCCGAGCCGTGACACCAGGTCGTAGAATTTCTCGACGACGCGAGATTCGGGTGTGTAGGTACCGAGAGGCACCGCGAGGCTCAGGAAGAGCGACCGGTCCCGTGCCATCAGGCCGTCCGCGACCAGCGATTCGAGCGAGGCCGCGATCGGCCGCTCGGGACCGAGACTCGATTGCAGTCGAGCGAGGTCGGTGGTCGCATCGCAGATCTCGTAGATCTCCTTATCGAGTCCGTCGAGCACGGTAAGAGAACGCCGCCTTGCCGGTCTCAGATCCCAGATCAAGAGCTTCCCGTTGACGTCGACCGAGAACAAGTCGCTCGTTCCGTGCACCCGCTTCCAGCGACGAAGGGCCGCAAGAAGGGGACCCACGTACCGCTTGGGCGCCTGCGGCGTCTGGTAGCGATAGTCGAAATAGTAGGCGAGATTCGCGAGGGTCGATTTCGGCAACCCTCGAAAGACGTGTCGATACGACGGCAGGGGCTCGACGTCCCGGAAGCCGAGGCTCTCGGGATCGGTGAAGCTGGGGCTGAACCGATCCATGCGCAAGGGATAGACGCCGTTGGGCGGCATGAAGTGGGTGAGCAAGGGAACGAGCTTCGCCATCCGCGCGTACTCTTCCGGAGCTTCCCCGGGGAAGCCCCAGAGCAGGTTCCAGTAGGGCTCGACTCCGAACTCCTTGCACCACTTCAACAGCTGCACGTTGTGAAGCGCTTTGACTCCCTTGCGCATCCTCTGGAGGACATCGTCGCTGAAGCTTTCGATGCCCGGCTGGAACATCCGGACACCGGCGGCGCGCATCAGACGAACCTGTTCCTTCTTGAGGTTGCTCTTGGTCTCGATGAAAAGGCCGAAGTCGAGCTTTCGTCGGGCGATCTCGGGGAGCAGCGTCTTGAAGTAGCCCATATCGAGGATGTTGTCGACCACCTGCAAATCGCACTCGGGATGCTGCGCTTTGAGCGCGATCATCTCCTCGAGCGCCCGGTGGGGCGACTTGCTCCGATAGGTCATCGACGTGCCGTTGAGACCGCAAAACGTGCAATGCTGCCGCTCTCCCCACCAGCAGCCTCGCGAGGTTTCGACGAAGATCCCGGCCTGCCAGCCTTTGTCGAACCGGCTGCGCTGGAAATCCTCGAAGTAGTCGCTTACCTCCGGATAGGGAAGCTCGTCGAGGTGCGCAACGCTCGGGGCATTCGAGAATCGCCCGCTCGCGAACTCTTCGGCGAGGCGATCCCGGGTGCGCACGCCCTCGAGAGCGGAGATCGGCTCCCCTGCCAGGACCCTCCGAACCAGAGCGGGAACCGCCACCTCCCCTTCTCCGGAGACGACGGCGTCGACGAACGGGAACTGACGCAGGGTCTCCGCTCCCATGATCCCTTCGCAGTTGGCCCCGCCGAACAGAATGAAAGTGTCGGGGAGGGCCTGTTTCAGCCGCCGGGCGAGCCCGAGCGATGCCAGATGCTGCTCGAACATGCTCGTAAAACCGAGGACCTTCGGCGGCCGCCGGACGATCTCCTCGACGCACCAGTCGAGAAAAGCCACCGCCCGGGCGCGGGCCTTCAGGATGTGGTTCAAAAGGCCCCGGGATACGGGCTTGCCCTTGGAAGGATGGGCGCTTCGCTTGACCAGGATGTCCTCGATGTAGCGGTCGGCGTCTCTCGGCGATTCGTCGAACAGTCCCCGGGAGAAGACCCACTCTCCCGCGAGCTCGCGCGCCACCACCTCGCCGTTGAGAGCGATGCCGCTGTAAGCGGGCTCCCCCACGAGCTCCGCGAAGGCGATGGTGAAGTAGCGAACCTCGACCGAGATGCCGGTTCGCACCAGGGCGGACTTGAGGAGGCTCAAGCCGAACGAGGGATTGAAGAGCGGTCCGAAAGGCATCGACACCAACACGACGTCGCTCGCGCTTCCTCGGCGAGCCTGGCGCGCGAGCGCCCGGCCGTATCTCGTGCCCAGAGTTACTGGCGCGTGCGTCTCCTGACCGTCATGCCCTGTCCCGCCTCGCTTCCAGACCGACGATCTCGTACTGCGGGCCGAGCCTCGCTCCCCTCTGCCACGGCACTTTGTCGTATTCGACGCTGAAGTCCTTCGGATCGTAGAAATTATCCGGTGGATCGAAGGGTAGAAGGCCCAGTCGCATGAAAGTGGCCGCCACCAGCTCCGCGCAGTACATCCTCTTGTCGGTGGTCACGAAGTGCAACTGGCCGAGAAGCCAGTCGCCCGCCATGTGGAGCAACGATGGAAACGGGCGTCCTTCGAGCTCCTGGACGACCTGCCCGGCCAACTTCTCGAACTCGTCGGTGCGCTCGAACTCCAGCTGGCGGACGTAAGGCGTATCTCCGAACGCCGGCCGGTTCATGGTTCGAAGCGCCTGGTCCAGGTAGCCGAGCTGCGCCCCGCCGTGTTTGCTCCGAGTGCGCGGGTCTTCCACGATCGGATCCGGACCCGTCTCCCACAGCATCGGTGGTCCGTCCGGTTCGGGCCGGTAGATCATGGCCGCGTGGGAATAGCGACTGCCGGTGACCCGCTCGATCGCGCGGCTCGCGAAAGAAACTCCGTGGAACACCACCACGTCACCGGTACGAAGCCTGGGAACGAGCTCGTCGTAGGCAATGGCGTCGAACGTCGGTCGATTCGCCCTGCTTCCCATGACGCTCTCCTTTTTCGGCCTTTTCGGATGGTCTCGGTGTCTTCCGATCGCCGCGCATTATAAACTGACTTCTCCAGATTCCTGTCAAAGTTTTGCTCTCGAAACGCGCACGACCGGAGATGACCGACTCACTCGACCAGCGACCGAAGAACAGAACCTCGAAGCCGCCCTTCTTCTGGCTCGCCCTCGCCGTAGGGATTGGCTTTTTCGTTCTTCTCGCCTTCGAGTCGGTCAACGCCTTCCGATACGGGTCGCTCACTCGCGACGCCCGCTGGTCGGCCAGTCTGGTCGAGGGAAGATGGCTCGTGACCGCCGTCGACCCGGACGGCACTCTCCACGCGAGCGACGAGGTGCTTTCGATCGACTCCGACCGCCGCGTCGAGCGAACCGGACCGCGATGGAAGCTGCAGGACCGCGAGCCCGGTCCCTACGACGTGGAGATTCGTCGGGACGACCGCACGGAAGTCGCTCGATTGCGCCTGGAGGTTCTGGACGACTCCACCTACCTTCCGTGGATCTTCATCTACCTCGGCTGCTCTCTCTCGTTTTTCGCCGTGGGCACGCTGATGGCGCTCGCCCGGCCCGAGAGCCGCATGATTCGATGGGGTTTCGCGAGCTGCCTCCTGACGGCCGCGCTCATGCTGGGAGAGGCGCTCCACGCCATCGGAGGTATCCGGCACGACTTCACGGTGATGGCGCTCGAGTCGGCGTTCCCCCTCCTCTACGTCACCGGATATCTGTTCTTCACGTCCTTCCCGGAGCCGGTCCCGGCATCTTCCCGCTGGAAGCTCGTCTTCTACGTCGTCGCGACCCTCGGCATCGCTCTCTGGGTGCCGCGGACCACGCTGAACATGCTGCGTGTGATGGGACCGGAAACGGCGATGGAGGTTCTAGACCGCCACTTTCGGCTCCTCCATTTCTATTACGCGGCCCTCGAGCCGGCGGAGGTCCTTTATGCCGCGGGAGCTGCCCTGACGATTTTCGCCCTCCTGCGCAGGAACTACGTCCTGCTGCCCGAGGGGAGCGGCCGCCGGCGCATCCGGTTCGTGGTGTGGAGCCACGCGCTCGCGCTCACTCCCGTGATGCTCGGGGGAATCGCGAAAGGTGTCGGGTACCTTCTCGCCGCCTCTGGTGAGACGGCAGCGGCGCTCGACATGGCCGCGAAGCTCGCGAACGGCTTCACCATTCTCGCTCCCATCGGCCTCGGCTACGCCGTGTTGAAGCACCGGATCCTCGGCTTCGGCGTCGTCCTTCGAATGGGCCTGCAGTACGTGCTGGCCCGGAACGTTCTTCGCGCCGTGGTGCTCCTGCCCCTCGCCTGGATCGGGATCACCATCGCCACCAACCCGAATCGTACGCTCGGCGAGCTGCTCTTCACCGGCTGGTCGAGGCTGAACCTGGCTGTTCTCGCCGTCGCCGCTCTCGGGCTTCGTTATCGGGCTCAGCTCGCAACGGCCATCGACAAACGTTTCTTCCGCGAGGCTTACGATCAGCAGCAAATCCTCCTTTCTTTGATCGAAGCGATCCAGAAGAGCGACTCGCTCGCGGAGATCGCGGAAATGGCGGCCGCGAAGATCGATGCCGCGCTCCACACCCCGCGCGTCACCGTGCTCTACCGCAGCCCCGAAGGCAAAGGCTTCTCGGTTTCGTACTCGTCGGAGAGCGAAGCGCGCGCCCTTCACCTGGAGGAGAGCTCACCCATGCTTCGAGAGCTGCGGCAAAACTCCGCCGCCCGAACGGCAAAGGAGCTCGCCTTCGTGTCGACTGCCGACGAGACGTCCTGGTTGGAGCGTCTCGGGGTCGATCTCGTCATTCCCATTCAGGGTGTGGAGCGAAACTCTCTCGTAGGGCTCCTGATGGTGGGAGAGAAGCTCTCCGAGGAGCCGTTCACATCGAAGGACAAGAGCCTCCTTCAACTGCTGGCGGCGCAGATCGGAGGCGTCTACGAGGTGCTCACGCTGCGGGGAGAGATCGGCCGACACCGACGGATCCAGCAGGAAGTGCTCGCCCGCTTCGACCGCGAACGGCTGAACCTGGTGAAGGAATGCCGCGCATGCGGAGCGTGCTACGACAGCTCGGCCGAGCGGTGCGAGAAGGATGGCCAGGAGCTCGCAATCGAAGTGCCGGTGGAGCGCGTCGTCGAGGGCAAGTATCGACTCGAGCGGGTCATCGGACGCGGTGGGATGGGGGCGGTTTACGAAGCGACCGACCTTCGCTTGAACCGCCGCGTCGCGCTGAAAGTAATGACCGGGCATCTCATCGGAAGCGGCACGGCGCTTCGTCGATTCGCCCGGGAGGCCCAGGCCTCGGCGAGGCTGGAGCATCCGAACATCGTGCGGGTGTACGATTACGGCCCGCTCGGCGACGACTCCGCCTATCTCGTCATGGAGCACGTCCAGGGGGTTACCTGGGCGGACGAGATCGACCGTCTCGGCGCCTTTCCGCTTCCGCTCGCCGCGGACGCGCTCGACCAGGTGCTCGACGGCGTCGAGGCGGCGCACGCCGCCGGCATCCTTCACCGGGACTTGAAGCCGAGCAATCTCATGCTCCGGCGGCCGAAGGAGGAAGGGCCCCTTCAGGTCAAGATCCTCGACTTCGGTCTGGCCAAGGTCAGGGAGCTGGCCTTCGCCGACCCGAAGAGCCTGACGGCCCGGGGAGTCACCCTCGGGACGTTCGGTTACATGGCGCCCGAACAGCTTCTCGGGGAAGAGGTCGACGAGCGGGCCGACGTGTACTCTCTCGGCGTCATCGCGCTCGAGACCTTAACCGGGAGACTCCGTATCGCCCAGCAATTCTTTCACCGGACCATCGAATCCGAGCTGGTAGCGCGTCTCGTGGTCCCCGCCCGGACCGCTCCGCAACGTGCGCTGGCCGAGGCGCTCGAAGGCTGCCTCGCGCCCGCGCGCGACGTCCGAACCCCTTCGGCTCGAGAGATGCGCCGGGTCCTGATCCCCGCAATCCGAAGCTGCGAGGAGCTTCCGCTGCCTCCGCCGCCCGGGGAGCTCGCGTGGACGGAGGACGGCACTTCGAGCACGCGATTCCGCTCCGTCCCCTCCGACGAGCCGACTCAGAACCGCAGCGTCTCGCGACGCGGGAAACGATAGAGGCCGGCTCGACGAGCCCGACCCTCTGCCTCCCAAACCCAGTCGAGCACTCTTTAACCTAGTGGCCTACGTCCGCCCAGCGCGAATCACCGAGGGCGAAGAGAATCGCGTGTCGGGCCTCGTGTCTCAGGGCTCCCTTTCCCGGCACGTAACGAATCACTCCCAGGCTCTCCCCCTCGGGCTCGGCGCGGAAGCATCCATAGACGAGGAGGACGGCGTGCAATCCAGTTTCCCCGCAGTAGAAGGGCCCTCGCTCGGCTTCGATCCGGAAGGCGCGCGTAGTGACCTCATACGGGTTGCCGTCCACGGCGGGCTGGAGGCCGATGAGATCGCCCTGGGCTTTTCGCCACTCGCCGACGGGATCGGCGGTCGGTCCGGGAATGGACGTTCGAGAGGCATCGTGCATCAGCGCGCACGCGTTACCGGTGACGAGGAAACCAACGAAGATCGAAGCTCTTGTCCGGACTCTCCTTCCGAAGCTCCACATGGCTCCGCCTCCTGTCCAGCGGCAGGGGGGAACCGAAGAGGCCGTGTTCCGATTCGAAAAGGTCCCGGAGGTCGGGAACTTTTCATGCAAAATTCGTGCCTGTTGAGGCCGAGTCGGTTGTCTTGGGGGTTGCGGCGGGACTGCGCCTTCGACTATGATCGGCGCCTCCAAACAGCAAGAAAATCCTTATCCAGAAGGAGGATTAGGTAATGTTGAGGAAAATTGTCTCAGCCGGTCTGATGCTTCTCTTCGGCGCGGGTCTGGTTCTGGCTCAAGCGAAGGCCATCACCAAGGATGTTTCGGGGACGGTCAAGTCGGTGGCGGCGGCCTCCATCACCATCACCGACGATGCGAAGAAGGAGTGGACCTTCATCGTCGACAAGGACACGACGGTCACTGCCAAGGGTGCGAGCCACAAGATGCGCGAAGCCGAGGGCGCGAATAAAACCACGCAGATCACCGACTTCGTGATGGAGAAGCAATCCGTCGCACTGAAGTACGAAGAGAAGGACGGAAAGCTGTACGCCAGAGAAGTGAAAGTGAAGTAGGAAGAATCTTCTCGCGCCGGCTCCTCCTCGTCGATGAGGAGGCGTCGGCGCGACGTTTGTATAGTCCGAGCGTTCGCAACCCCTCGAAGACCTTCCCGCCACTGCGCAGATCCCCGAGCCTCTCGAGATAGTCGATGAGGCGGACCTCCTCCTCGTCGCCGGCTCGTCCCTCATGGTGTGGTCCGGCTACCGCTTCGTGAGGCAAGCGCGAGAGCGGGGTACCGATGTCGTCGCAGTAAATCTCGGCAGGACCCGCGCCGACGGAGAGCTGACGCTGAAGCTCCATGCGGATTGTGGTGAGACCCTCGAGGAGATTGCGCGCGCCACGACCTGTTGAATCGGGGCGCCCTCCGGAGTTAAGCTCTCGACGGTTGGGAACGGGGGAACCCAACGCCCTCCCGCTCGACCGCTTTCATAGCGGAGTTACCTTCATGTTTGGATCGTGCCGTATTTGCCATCGTCCGACGGACAAGTGGCAGGACTTCTGCAACCAATGCGCTCTCATGGGCTCGCCGCCGCGGCTGCGGGTAATCCCGGGGGGGAGAAGCGAATGGGAGCGTCCGGGCCCGAAGGCGCCGCGCACCCATCGCTGGCTTCAGCCGGTTCCTCGGCGGCGGATCGCGCCTCGAAGCACGAGCTGATTCATCCCCGTCAGTAGCGCCACCAGGGAGTCGTGGTGCCCTCGGGCTTTCTCCGCAACGTGTACTGAGCGATCTCGCGAAGCCTCTCCGCCTCCGTGACCGGACCGATCCAGCAGTGGGGCTTGCGGTCGCCGTACAAAAAGAACCCCTCGTAGTGCGGGTTCTCGGTGGATTTCATCCACTCCTGCATCAGAACGACCCCTTTGTCGAGGTAGAACGTGTCCATGTCTCCGGTATAGAGATGGAGCTTGCCCTCGATCTTGGGTCCGAGGGTCGCCCAGTTATTCTGCATGTAATGAAGGAGGTCGTAGTTCTCCTTCCAAAACTGGGCCACGTCGGGATCCATGACCCCGGTGTGTTTGTCGAAGACCGGCTTGTAGTAACCGTCCTCGCCCACGGGCCCGTAGACCGCGGACCAGATGTCCATCTGGTAGCCCGATCGCCCCTTGGTGCCGCAGGCGAGCTCGAAGTGGTTCTTCTGCTCCGCGGTGAGCCGCACCTGGCCGAACGTGTCGCGGATGTTGGAGGTGGGCACGCGATACCAGCCGTAGTCCTTGTAGAACGCGTTCCGGTCCTTGTAGATGTCGATGCCCTCGTAGGCCGAGAACGTCACCGGATCCGGGCAGTAAGCCCAGGTCCCGCCGAAGAAGTCGGGGTGGAAGAGCTGGAGCGCGAGGGCTTCCCAGCCTCCGGTCGACCCACCCGTGAGGGCGCGGGCCCAGGGCTCGCGGATGACTCGAAATCGGCGCTCCACCTCGGGAATGAGCTCCTGCATCAGGGCGTCGCCGTAGGGTCCGACGTTCGCCGAGTTCACCGCGTAGGAATCGTCGAAGTAGGGGTTCGGGTGCTGGAACGTGACCACGATCATCCGCGGAAAGTCGTCCTCGATCCACGCGCGGTGGAGGTCTTCGCCCTCTTTGAATCGAAGAGGCGGCTGAAGCGAGAAATGTCCCTGGTTGTAGACGACGGGATAGGAGATCTCCTCGGTATCGTAGTCGCGCGGAAGCAGCACGGTGGCGCCGAGGTAAATGGGTCGGCCCCAGAACTTGGTGAGCATCGGGCTCTCGAAACGAAAGCGCTTCACCCAGTTGCTGTCGGGCGGGATCTCGATCGGAAGGATCACCTGGTCGGCCACGAGCGAGACCCGGTAACCGCGCTCGGGGTCGAGCCGCACCTTCTGCGCCAGGCTATGCAGATTTCCGGGAGAGATGTTCCACTTCTGCCCCTCCCATCGATCGTCGTGCATCCAGACCACGGGGCCGTCGGAACGGCGGAACTCGGAGTAGACGTTCACGAACGCCTGCACGAAGTACTCGCCCGCCGGGATCTGCCGGAGCGACGGCACCGGCGAGCCGAGGTCCGTTTCGTCGAGGATGGCGGCCTCGCCGGATGCGAGGCCAACCACGTCGCGCCCCAAGAAGGGTGTTCCCCCTGTCTGGCTGATCTGGAGCCGCGGCTCGGTCTCGTTGGTCCTCGAGATCATGACGTAGACCCGACCGGTGACCGGTTCGGGACGAGCCGAGGCCGGGAACGAGATCTCGAAGCGGGTCTCCTGGGCTTCCGCGCGAAGGGTCCAGACAGGCCAGATAGGCAAGACGAGCAGCAAAAGCCACGAGCGTCCCATCGCTAACTCCTTCCGCCCCACGAGAACGAGCGTTCAGCCGACGTACTGGGTGAGAGAGAACACGTTTCCCTCCGTGTCCATCACCTCGGCGAGCTCGATGGGCTCGCCCGGACGGGTCTGAGGCGAGGAGGCGATCTTGCCCCCGCCCGCCTCGATCTCCTTGCATGCGGATACGATATCCCGCACCTGGAGCGATAGCCCGGTCTTCCGATACGCGCCCGTCCCGCCTCCATGGAGTGCGACGATGGCACTTCCGAAGGAGAGCTCCGTCCACTCCGGCGATTCGAACTCCACCTTGAGCCCGATGACGTCGCGGTAGAACCGGATCGCCCGCCCCATGTCCTGTGCCATCAACATGTACTTCACGGATTCGACGATCATTTCTACACCCCTGCCTCCCGCAGCGCGCGCTTCGCGGTGCGGGTGATGAGTATCGTGACCGCGAGGGTCGCGAGCAAACCCACGGCCTGGAGCGCGAGACGACAGGACTCGGCCCCGCCCCCCGATGCCGCCTCGAGCCCGCTTCGCCCCAGGGTTCCCAGGTATACATAGAGAAACGTCCCCGGGATCATTCCGATCCAGGAGGCTAACACGTACTGCCAGAACGAGACACTGGTAAGCCCATAGGCGTAGTTCTGGATGTTGAAAGGAAAGATGGGGGAGAGTCGAGTGAGAAAGACGATCTTCAGCCCCTCCCTGGCTACCGCTTTGTCCACGGCCACGAACGAGGGCTTCCGCTGAATCCAACGCTCGATCCGCTTCCGCGCCAGGTGCCGCGAGACTAGAAACGCGCCGGCCGCGCCCAGAGTCGCCCCGAAGAGGACCGCGACGAAGCCGGGAAGAAGTCCGAAGCTCGCACCCGCGGCGAGGGTGAGAAGCGAGCCCGGGACCATGAGCACCGTGGCCGCGGCGTAGATGAGAGCGAAGAGGACCATGCCGAGAAGGCCGAACCCAACGACGCGCTGATTGAACGCCTCGAGCCACAGGGCGAGAGGAAGCATGCGCGCGGCGACGACGACGGCGGCAACGACCGCGATGATCGCGCTGAGCTTGAGATAGCCGCGAGCGCTCACTCGCTGCGCCTCCGGCGATAGAGCCAGCGGAAAAGACCGGCTACCCGCGGAGTGAGCCGGGTCTTCTGAAAGGAGTCCGCGACCCGCTGCACCGAGGACGAATAGGTCGGATAGGCGTGGACGGTGGCCGAGAGCTCGGAAAGGCCGATTCCGTGTTTCGCAGCGACCAGGACCTCGTGCATCACCTCTCCCGCGTGCACTCCGACCACGGTCCCGGCGAGGATCGTGTCCTTGCCGCGAGCGGTCAGGACCTTGATGAAGCCCTCGGTCTCGGAATCGGTCACGGCGCGATCGAGATCCTCCCAGTCGTAGCGGAAGACGTCGTACGCCACGTTCTTCGCGCGGGCCTCTTCCTCGGTCGGACCGAAGTGAGCGACCTCGGGATCGGTGTAGGTCACCCAGGGCATCCACCGGTAGCTCGCTTTGGCCTTGAACCAGGGGATGAGGATGTTGCGGATCACGATCCGGGCCTGATAGTCGGCGGCGTGGGTAAAAGCGTAAGGACCCGCGATGTCTCCGCAAGCGAAGATGTGCGGCTGGGAGGTGGCGAGGGTCTCGTCGACTTCGACGCCGCGCCGACTGAACTTCACCTCCGCCGATTCGAGCCCGAGCGATTCGACGTTCGGGGTTCTCCCCGCGGCGACGAGGACCGCCTCGGCGGTCAGAGTCTCTTGGGCTCCGTTCGTTTCCACCGTGGCTACGGTGCGGCCGTCCTGGTGGTCGAAGCGGACGGCCTTGGTCCCGGTCGCGACGTCGATGCCTTCGCGCTCGAGCCGCTTTCGGATTAACGTGCTGGCCTCGGAGTCGTCGCGGGGCAGGAGTCGAGGAAGAAGCTCGACGATGTGAACGTCGATTCCAAGCCTCCGAGCGACCTGGGCGAGCTCGCAGCCGATAGGACCCCCTCCGAGAACGAGCATCGATTCGGGTTTTCGTTGCAGCTCGTCGAAGAACGTCTCGTTGGTGTAGAAGGGCACGCGGTCGAGACCGGGAACCGGCGGAACCAGCGCCCGGGTTCCCGTTGCGATGACGAAGTTGCGCGCGCGGAGCCGGGTCCCGTCGTCGATCTCGACCTCGTGCGGCGAGACGAACCTCGCCCTGCCGAGAAAGACGTCGACTCCCAGCCCTTCGAACCTCTCCTTGGAGTCGTTGGGCTCGATCCGGGCGCGTCGCTCGCGCATGCTGCGGAAGACGTCCTCGAATCGAAACGAAGGCTCCATTTCGGAGAGCCCGACCTCCGGACCGCGGCGGATTCGATGGACGAGCTTGGCCGAGGAGATGAGCGCTTTCGACGGCACGCATCCGAAGTTGAGGCAGTCGCCTCCCATCTTCTTCGCCTCGACGAGCGCCACTCGGCCTCCAAGTCCCGCGGTGCCGGCTGCAGTGACGAGGCCGGCGGTACCGGCGCCGATGACGACGACGTTGTATCTTCCTTGTCCCTTGGGTTGCATGGCCGGGCCCCGCGGTGTCACGCATTCTCCCGTCCCGGCGGTCGCCGTTGCAAACCGAACGTCGCTTGGGAAACGATAGCGCCCGTGATCCTCGGCATCGATGAAGCCGGCCGCGGGCCGGTTCTCGGCCCCATGGTGGTCGCGGGCGTGGTGCTGAAGCCTCAAGCGGCTTCGGCACTCACCCGGAGGGGAGTCGTCGACTCGAAGTCCTTCGGCGCGGGCGACGACGCGCGGCGCGAGCGGGCCGAGCTCGCTCTCCACATCCGGAGACTCGCGGAGGACGTTCAGGTCGAGGTCGTCGACCATGAGGAAGTCGACCGCTTCACGGAGCGTGGGCTCCTGAACGAGCTCGAGCGGCGCGCGGCGAGGGCGATCATCGATCGATGCCCCGCGGTCAAGCGTATCGTCGCCGACGGCGCCAAGGTCTTCGGCTTTCTCCGATTCCGCTACCCTCATCTCGAGGCCCACGATTTCGGCGAAGAGCACCACGTCGCCGTAGCCGCGGCTTCGATCGTCGCCAAGGATCTGAGAGATCATCTCTTCGGGGCCATCGCCTCGCGCTACGACTCCGAATTCGGACCCATCCGCGGCGGGGGATACGTCAACGCGGCGACCGCCGATTTCCTCAGGCGCTACCACGCGCGCTATCGATGTCTTCCCGAGGAAACCAGGCGAAGCTGGGCCTGGAAGGTCCTGGGAGAGCTCGAGCCGAGGCCGCTTCCGCTCTTCGACGAGCGAGAGTAGCAGGGTGCGGAGATCGCATCCGCACCCTGCTCGAGCGGCGTCACTGCATATCTGCCGCGAGATCGGCGCGAAGCGCCGGGCAGGCCGAGCCGTGGGGGTGGGGCCCCACGGCATTGAGCATCTATTCCGCGCTGTTTGGAAGTTCTGAGGCCGCGTCCTATACTGTTCGTCGGGGAGCCGACAGACTTTTGTGCTCGGCCGATCTCCGCATCGTCGGAACGGCTTCGGGAGTTGCTGCTTGCGATTCACAACCAAAAGCCGTCGATGGGTGGGCCTGTTAGTCTTGTTCGTCACTCTCGCCGCCCTCGCCACCCTCGAATGCGCCGCCGCCGCGGCGGAAAGTAAATCCGCGCCCGCCTTCGAGCGAAAAACGCTCGAGGAGCACGTTCGTTATCTCGCTTCGGACGAGCTCGGGGGAAGAGGCAACGGCGGCTCCGGTCTCGACGATGCGGCACTGTACGTTCGGAAGACCTTCGAGGTGCTGGGTCTCGAGCCGGCGGGAGAAAACGGAACTTACCTCCAGACGTTCCGGGTGACGACGGGTCAAGAGCTCGGACGGCACACCGTGGCCTTCCTTCGAACCCCGGATGGGGTGCGAACCCTCGAATACGGAAAGGACTTCGAGCCCCTCAGCCTGAGCGTTTCGGGAGAGGTCGAAGCACCGGTGACGTTCGCCGGTTACGGGGTAACCGCCCCCGAGCACGACTACGACGACTACAAGTCGATCGACGTCCGCGGAAAAATCGTTCTTCTGCTTCGCTACGCCCCCGATGTCTTCGGCGAGTACGGATGGCACGCGACGTTCGTCCGCAAGGCCCAGAACGCGGCGAGCCACGGGGCGCTCGCGGTTCTGGTGGTGAACGGCCCGCGCCACCATCGCGACGACAAGATCGTTCCCTTCCGGGTGGACGTCGGCGCCGCGGAGACGGCGTCGATTCCCACGGTGCATTTGAAGCGTGAGCACGCGGAGGCTCTCCTTCGCGCCTCCGGCCGAAGCCTCCTCGATCTCCAGAGCGCCATCGACGAATCGCTCGCGCCGCGCTCCTTCGCCATCGAGGGGGTGGAGATGGCTCTGACCGTCGATGTGCGCCGCGCCACGGTCACCGTGGCGAACGTCCTCGGTTATCTTCCGGCGAGCGGAGCCGGCCCGGGGCGGCGGCGGGAGCACATCGTGATCGGAGCCCACTACGATCACCTGGGACTCGGAGAAAACGGGAGCCGCGACCTCAGGTCTCGAGGGCTGGTGCACAACGGCGCCGACGACAACGCTTCGGGCGTGGCGGGAGTTCTGGAGCTCGCGCGGATCTTCTCCCTCGAACGGAATCGGCCGCGGGGGATTCTCTTTGCCGCCTTCGCCGGGGAAGAGCTGGGATTGAAGGGCTCCTATCACTACACGTCTCACCCCGCGCTCCCGCTGAAGGACGCGGTGGCGATGATCAACCTCGACATGATCGGCCGCTTGCGCCACGACCTTCTCTACCTCGGCGGGATCGAACGGCTTCCACACCTTCAAGGCCTGGTCGAGTCCCGGCTCAAGGAAGAGGGCCTAGGCGTTTCCGGGCGGTTCACCGCCGATGAGGAGAGCGACCACGCGCCCTTCATACGCGCCGGGGTTCCGTCGCTTTTCTTCTTTACCGGGCTACACGGCGACTACCACAAACCGACCGACGACCTTCAGTTCATCAACTTCGAGGGTATGGAGCGGGTGCTCCGCGCCAGCTATCGTCTGTCGAGCGACCTCCTCCGAAGCCGCGAGCGGCCCGCGCTCGTCGCCGTCGAGAGCGACCCCGCGCCCTTTCGAAAGAAAGCGGCCGCTTATTTCGGCATCGGGGTCGACATCAACTTCGAGGGCGAGGGTGTTCGCTTCGCTTATGTCGCCCGCGACGGACCGGCGGCCCGAGCCGGCCTCGAAGCGGGTGACGTGCTGCTCGAGCTCGACGGCCGAGCCATCGGTTCGAGCGATCGAGCCTCGAGCATCATCCAGCAGCGCCGTCCCGGAGAGACCGTCAGCGCCAAAATTCGGCGCAAGGACCGGCTCCTCGAAGTGAAGGTGCGTCTCGCGAACTGGCCCTGACTAGCAGCCAGCGCGGGCCTTCTTGTAGAGACCGTTCTGCTCCAGGTAACGCCGCAGCTTCTTCACGTGATCCCACATCGCCGGCTTGAGCTTGGCGTTGTAGAGGAGCGCCGCCGGATGATAGAGGACCATGAACTGGATGCCGGGATAATCGGCCAGGGTGAAGAACCGTCCCGCCTCTTCCCCCATCTGGAAGCTGGTCTTCGATTTGTCGATGTGCTTCAGCGCGGTGGCGCCGAGGAGGAGGATCACCTTGGGCCCCACGAGCTCGATCTGGCGCTTCAAATAGGGGATGCATTCCGCGGCTTCTTCGGTTCTCGGACTGCGGTTCGAAGGCGGCCGGCACTTCACCACGTTCGCGATCAGCATATCGCGGTCGGTATCGATCCCGACCGCACTCATGATCTTGTCGAAGAGCTGCCCGGCGCGGCCGACGAACGCCCGGCCTTCCCTGTCCTCGTTCTCCCCCGGGCCCTCGCCGATGGTCATGACCGCGGCCGAGGGGTTCCCGCGATCGACGACGATGTGGGTACGCCCCTGATGGAGCCCGCATTTGGCGCAGCCACTCGCCTTCAGTTTGTCGCGGAACTCCTCGTAGCTCTCGGCGCCCAGGATGGTGTTGCTGCCGGAGTCGAAGAGATCGAACTGCATCGGCGCGGAGTTTAGCATAGCGCCTCCGAAGCGGTGCTGCGGAGGTTATGGAATCGACGCCAGGAGCTCCCGGGTCAGCTCGTGCTGAGGGGAACGGAAGAGATCGACGCGGCTCTGGAGCTCGACGATTCTTCCGCGGTTCATGACCGCGACCCGGTCGCTCACGTGCTCCACCACCCGGAGGTCATGGGCGATGAAGAGATAGGTGAGCGAGAGCTTTTCCTGGAGCTCGAGGAGGAGGTTCAGGATCTGCGCCTGGACGGAGACGTCGAGCGCGGTCACGGGCTCGTCGGCGATGAGGAACTCGGGCTCGAGGGCGATGGCTCGGGCGATTCCGACCCTCTGCCGCTCACCTCCCGAGAGCTCGTGGGGATATCTCCGGGCGAGCTCCGGCTTGAGGCCCACCAGCCGAAGGAGCTCCATCGTCCGCTCGTCCCGCTCTCGGCGAGTACCGATTCGATGGATGGTGAGCGGCTCGCGCACGATGGTACGCACGGTCATCATCGGATTCAGCGAGCTGTAGGGGTCCTGAAAGATGATCTGCATACGCCGGCGCATCTTTCTCAAGGGCTCCCGAGGGAGCGTCAGGAGGTCGATCCCGTCGAGACGGAGGCTTCCCGACGTAGGCTCCATGAGCCGCAGGATCAGCCGGCCCAGCGTGCTCTTCCCCGAGCCGGACTCTCCCACGAGCGCGAGCGTCTCGCCGCGGTAGATGTCGAGGCTCACCCCGTCGACAGCGCGAACGTCGCCCACGTGCTGCCGGAGGAGACCGCGGCGGATGGGGAAGAGCTTGGTCAGCTCCCGGACTTCGACCAGGCCACGCGGACCCGTCATCGCGCCACCATCGCCTGCAGCACCGCGCTTTCGTGATAGCAGGCGCTCTGATGGAGCCGGTCACCGCTCCCGCCGACCCCCTGGAGGGTGGGCACTTCCCGATCGCAGGGCTCGAAGCGCACCGGACATCGCGGCGAGAACGCGCAACCCGAAGGGAGAGCCGCGAGATGGGGCACCATCCCCGCCATGGCCGCGAGCTTCGCCTTTCCGGGCGCGCCGCTTCGCGAGCGGGGAAGCGACTGCCAGAGGCCGCGGGTGTAGGGATGCCGAGGGTCGTTCAATATCGAGCTCGAGGACCCTTCCTCCACCATGCGCCCCGCGTACATCACCGCCACGCGATCCGCGTTCTCGCGGACGAGCGCGAGGTCGTGGGTGATGAGAAGCATGGAGAGCCGGCGCTCCGCCTTCAAGCGCGCGAGAAGCTCGAGGATTCGAGCCTGGAGCGTGGCGTCGAGGGCGGTCGTGGGCTCGTCGGCGATCACCAGCTCGGGATCGCAGGCGATCGCCATGGCGATGAGGACCCGCTGCTTCATCCCGCCGCTCAGCTGGTGCGGGTAGTCTTTGGCGCACTCCCCCGGCTCGGGAATGCGCACTTCGGCGAGGAGCTCGACGGCCCGCTCGCGTGCCGCGCGGCGCGAGAGGGCAAGATGAGCTCTCAGCGGCTCAGCGATCTGAGCTCCGATGGTGCGCACCGGATTGAGCGCCGCGCCCGATTCCTGGAAGATCAGGGCGATCTGCTTTCCTCGTATACGCCGAATCTGCTCGTTCGACATCGCGAGGAGATCCTGCCCCTTCCAAAGAATCGCTCCCCGCTCTATGCGGCCCGCCGGCGGGAGAAGGCGCATGAGAGAGAACGCGAGCATCGACTTTCCCGAGCCCGACTCGCCAACGACCGCGAGCGTCTCCCCGGCGTGGATGCGAAGGGTAACGTCGTTCACCGGCCGGATGGCGCCGGTGTCGGTCTCGAGACGAGTCGTCAAGCCCCGGGTCTCGAGTAGAAGCTCCCTGGTGTCGGCCATGGGACGATCAGCGCGCGCGATGCTCCCCAAAAACGCTTCGCAGGCGATCCGCGATCTCGCCGAGCGTGGCCTCCGCCTCGACCGCGGCCAGGATCGCGGGCATCAGGTTCGAATCGCTCTTGGCGACCCCCACCACTTGATCGAGCGCCTTCGCCGCCTTGGTCGAATCGCGACGAGCGCGAAACGCGCGAAGTCTTTCCACCTGGTCGTTCTCGATCGCGGGATCCACCGAAAAGACGTCGACCGAGATCGGCTCTTCCTTCTCGAACGTATTGACTCCGACGACGAGCGTTTCTCGCGCCTCCACCTGTTTTTGGTAGCGATAAGCGGATTCGCGGATCTCTCCCTGGGGCCACCCCGATTCGATGGCGCGGAGCGCTCCGCCTCGCCGGTCCATCTCTGCGAGGAGCGTTCCCGCCTCCTGTTCCACGGCGTCGGTAAGGGCCTCGACGGCGTAGGCGCCCCCGAGGGGATCGACGGTTGCCGCGACCCCACTCTCGAAGGCGATGACCTGCTGCGTCCGAAGCGCGAGCTCCGCCGTCTCCTCGCTCGGAAGGCCCAGGGCCTCGTCGAGCGCGTTGCAGTGGAGAGACTGCGTTCCGCCGAGAACCGCGGCGAGCGCCTGGAGCGTGGTTCGAACCACGTTGGTCTGGGGGTTCTGCGCGGTGAGGGACGATCCCGCGGTCTGAGTGTGAAACCGGAGCATCTGCGCCCTCTCGTTCTTCGAGCCGAAGCGCTCTCTCAGAATCCGGCTCCACATCCGGCGCGCAGCGCGGAACTTCGCGATCTCCTCGAGGAAGTTCCGATGAGAGTTGAAGAAGAACGAGAGCCTGTCCCCGAAGTCGTCGACATCGAGCCCGGCGGCCACCGAGGCCTCGACATAGGCAATGCCGTTTCCGAGCGTGAACGCGAGCTCCTGTGCCGCCGTCGCTCCGGCTTCGCGGATGTGATAACCGCTGATGCTGATGGGATTGAAACGGGGAAGCCTCTCCTGGCAGAAGGCGATGACGTCGGTCACGAGGCGCATCGACGGCGCCGGTGGATAAATGTAGGTCCCTCGGGCCATGTACTCCTTGAGGATGTCGTTCTGGACCGTTCCTGAGAGCTTCTCCTCGGGGAGCCCTCGCCTTCTTCCCACGGCGATGTAGAGCGCGAGAACAATGGCCGCGGTGGCGTTGATGGTCATCGACGTCGAGACCCGGTCGAGCGGGATGCCCTCGAAAAGAGTCTCCATATCCTCGATGGAGTCGATGGCGACCCCGACCCGTCCCACCTCGCCGCGCGCCATCGAATGGTCGGAGTCGTAGCCAATCTGGGTCGGAAGATCGAACGCCACGGAGAGCCCGCTCTGTCCTTGTTCGAGAAGATAGCGGTATCGACGGTTGGACTCGGCGGCGGTGGCGTAGCCCGCGTACTGCCGCATCGTCCAGAGCCGTCCCCGGTAGCCCGAGGGATGGATTCCCCGCGTGAAGGGAGGCTCGCCGGCGCGGCCGAGCTTCTCCTCGGGACGAAAGCCCTTCAGATGATCGGGCGTGTACTCGGTCTCGAGAGTCTTCCCCGAGCTGGTGCGGAGGAAGGCGTCGTTTTTCTTCTCGGTCGCACTCATCGCGCGGTTTCCTCGCGATGCTAGCACAGAGTCGGGGAAGCCTTCAGGTGGCGTCGAGGGTTGCGTCGTCATAATCTCGGCGTATGATGCTCGAGGTTTCGTGAGTAGCCATGGCTCTCCCCGCGGGAACTCGCCTCAACGAGTTCGAGCTCCTCTCGCTCCTCGGAGCCGGAGGGAGGGCGAAGTCTACCGGGCGCGGGACACGAAGCTCGGGCGCGATGTCGCCATCAAGGTCCTCCCGGAGGCCCTCGCGCAGGATGCCGAGCGCATCGAACGCATCCGGCGCTTCGAGCGCGAGGGGAAGCTCCTCGCGCAACTGAACCATCCCGGGATCGCGACACTCCACGGCCTCGGCGAAGACCGAGGTCGGCTCCTTCTCGTGATGGAGCTGGTGGAAGGCGAGAACTGGTTCGACGAGCTCGAGCGCATCGCGCCCCGGTAAGCGCCTCGCCACCCTCGGTTGCCATAAGCCCCCAACGGCGTTATCCTGATATTTCCAGCTGAAAAACGAACGAGGGTCCGTCACTCCATGTGGAAGGCACTGGTCTCTCTCCAGCTCCTGACCGCGAGCGGTCCGGTCACGTACTGGCAGGAGAATCGGTGTCGGGAGAACGCGCTCGGAGAAGGGGCTTCGCTGCGGTGGTGCGTGGAGGCGATCGCCTTCACGGAAGAAAGCGCCATGGAGCTCCAGGTGAGCTGGAAGAGCTCCGGGCTCTCGGGCAAGAGGCTTTTCAAAGGATCGGACTCCGACAACCACCGCATGTATCTCCGGGACGATCTCGGCAATCGGTACGATCACGTCGCGACCCGCGGCGCCGCCCGGGACGGAGGACGACTCGATGGCGATCATCCAGCCCTCCATGGGGTGTTCGTCTTCCCGCCACCCCAAACGAGCGCCAAAGCCTTCACGTTCCACGATGACGATCAGAGGGCGTCGATCCCGGGTATCACTCTGTCGCCCGAGTCTCGCACCGACCCGGCCGCGAGCACGACGCTGTTGGGCCGGCTGATGGAGGCGAGTACGCTTCGAATCGATGCTCGCCTCAGCGGAGCCAGCGAGGAGACGCAAGAGCAGTATCTGTTGCGACGGACCCACGGCGGGTTTCGTCTTTCGAGCGGAACCGACGAGATCGTCGTTCCGCCGCCCATCATGGAGCTTTTTCTCCGGACCTTGAGCGAGTCGCCTCTCCTGGAGCGACCGTACGAGCCCGCGGCTGTCGTCGCCGGAGACTATCCCGCGACTACCCTGGACCTGAGGACGGAGACGGAAGAAGTGATTTTCTTCTCCCGGCCTCAGGGCGATCGGCACGTGCCCTGGCGCGCCGAATCGGGCGGAAGAGTCTACGTCGTTCCCGACGACTCACCCCTCCGTGGGCTCGAGATTCTCGACCCATTCCTGGGGCGAGACCCCGAATCGTGGGCGATGAGGCTCCTGACGCCCCACGTCGGCGAGGAGCGGGCCGCGGAGCTCTGGGCGAAGCTCGACGGCCCGCTGGGAGCGGAAGAGGCGCTTCGTGTCGTCCGTCGATTGAGGGACTTGCTCGCGCGAGGCGTGGAGGAAAGCGAGATCGGGCAAGCGCTCGACGAGTACCTCGCCCAGGCCTCACCTCCCGAGCCGGCCTCGATGGATGTCGCCACCAGCGAGGTGCCGAGGGTTTCCGACGAGGCGCTCTTCGAGGCGGTTCGGAGCGGTGACGCCGAGGCCGTCCGCGCGCTGGTTTCTTCGGGGGCGAACCCCGACGCGAGAGGCCGCGACGGCAAGACGGCGCTCATGCTCGCCGCGGAAAAGGGACGGGCCGCGACCGTTCAGGTCCTTCTCGAATCCGGTGCGAAACCCGACGTCCAGACGCTTCAAGGGACGACCGCCCTCGGGCTCGCCGCGCGGAACCACCATCGTGAGGCGGTGAGGCTCCTCTTGAAAGCCGGCGCAAACGCGAAACTGAAGGACGGTCACGGCGTGACGGCGCTCATGGAGACCGCCGACGCGAACGTCGCCCGAGCTCTGATTCGCGGCGGAGCCGATGTGAAAGCCGTCGACGACAAAGGGCTCACACCGATGATGCATTTGATCGCGGCGGAGAGCTCTCGCTCCCCATCAGCGGCGCGGGCTGAAGCACTTCAGTCTCTCCTGACCGCTGGGGCCGACGTTCGCGCCCGCGACCGGGAGGGGAGGACGGCGCTGATCTGGGCCATCAAGGGCACGCCGTCGAGCAGGAGCGATCCCGCGCTGGTCGCGATGTTGATCGAGGCCGGCTCGGAGCTCGAAGCGCGCGACCGCGAGGGTGGGACACCTCTGGTGTACGCCGCGGTCCGCGGAGATGCGAAGAGCGCTCGCCTCCTGGTGGACGCCGGAGCCGAGGTCAACGCTCGAATGGGAAACTTGTCCTCCATCGACATCGCGTTGCGCTACGGCCATGCGGAGATCGTGACCCTTCTTGTTCGAGCCGGCGCCCGGCGCTGATCCTCCCGGGGACCGCCCTGGCCTTCCGTCGTTCTTCGGAGCGAGTCGATTCAGCTCATCGAACCAGTTCAGGACAAGGTGAATCGAGGCGAGGAAGTGGGCTTGCCTGTCGTCAATCGGCTCGCGACCGGCGTGGAATCACGACATCGTTCGTCGAGTCCGCTTCGCGCGGCTTCGACCGGATCCCAACTCCACGGCCGTGTTCTTTCGTGAATCCCAATCGAGAAGCCGGCCCTTGAACTGCCGGGCTACCCCGGCCGGCTCGGCGCGGTAGTTCCCGGTGAGGTCCCGATTCAGCACCATGAAGCGGTCGAAGTGCTGGAGGAGTCTGAGCTCGTTCATCTCGGTGTACTGCAGCACGTCGGTCGGCGCCTCGCGTCGGTGCCGTTTGGCCAGAGTGACGAAGAGGTGCGCGTATCGGCCCATCGTCTCGCGCTGGCCGCTACCTCCGGGGCCACCCTGCGCGTAGGAGATGGTCTCGCCGTCATCGACGAAAAACCACTGCTGAAAGGGGTTTCGAGGGTCCCAGAAGCAAAACGGCTCCGGCATGGAGTAGACCCGGCGGAGCTCGGGCTCGGCCCGGGGAAGGAAGATCTCGAGACGACGCTTCTCCCATGCCTTCCGAAACGCGGCGGGCGATAGCTCGCGCTCCACGTCCGAGGTCTCGTCGTACTCGAAGCGAGTTTCTTCGCGGAGCTCCTCCACGATCTCGGGGATGTGGCTGTTCTTCTGGGCTTCCCAGACGAGATCGATGAGCTTGCGCTTGAAGCTTCCGTCGTCACGGACGGCGCTGCTTTCTCGCAGAGCGATTCCTTTCTTACGCAGCAGACGAACCACCTCTTTTTCGCTGAAGTAGCGGTTGACGATCCTCTTCCTCGCTTCCTCCTCGACCTCGCTTACAAGGATATGGTTCGTCTTTCGCACGTATCGCGGATCGTCAATGAGCTCGCCCCTCAGGGGAGCGATGAGGATGAGGATCGATGCGAACCGGGAGTCACCCCGGGCGAGCTCGGCGGCGCGGCGATCGTGGTCCACCTCGAAATGGTCGGCGCTCGCGGCGGCGGGACGGATGGAGCGGTCGAAGCGGAAATCGACGACGATTCCGCGTTTCGAGAGGCCAAGGCGGTACATCTCGGTCTTCGGTCTCCCAGCTTAACACCGACGCTTCTCCGCCCGAGCACGATCTGCACGGGTCAATCACGTCGCTTGCGGTGGCGCAACCGATTAGAATCGCTCCGACAAGTGACGGCATGACGATCAAACCAGGTTTGAGGCTTGGACCCTATGAGGTCCTCGCACCTCTCGGTGCCGGGGGGATGGGCGAGGTCTACAAGGCGAAGGACACCCGTCTCGACCGGAGCGTGGCACTCAAGGTGTTGCCTTCGGAGCTCGCGCGGGATCCATCCCGCAGAGCGCGCCTGGAACGGGAAGCGAAGCGATCTCGAAGCTCAACCACGCGCATATCTGCACGCTTCATGACATCGGCGCCCACGACGGGATCGATTACCTCGTCATGGAGTACCTCGAAGGAGAGACTCTCGCCGACCGTCTGAAGCGCGGCGCCCTTCCTCTCGAGCAGGCACTCGAGCTCGCTCTGCAGATGGCGTCAGCTCTCGCCGCGGCCCACGAGCACGGAATCGTGCACCGGGACCTGAAGCCTTCGAACGTCATGCTGACGAAGTCGGGGGTGAAGCTCCTCGATTTCGGTCTCGCGAAGTGGGAGGAGAAGGCAGGTTCGGTGGCCCCGACCGCGGAGAAGCCGCTCACGCGGGAGGGCGCGCTTCTGGGCACGATCGCCTACATGGCGCCCGAGCAGCTCGAGGGCAAGGAAGCGGACGCGCGCTCGGACATCTATGCCTTCGGCATCGTGCTGTATGAGATGGTGACGGGGGAGCGCGCCTTCGACACCGAACGTCGACGCACTCTCGAGCCAGCTCGTCTCGAGGAGATCGTTTCTACCGCTCTCGCGAGGTCACCCGAGGAGCGGTGGCAGTCGGCTCGGGACGTGGGGCGGCTGCTCTCGATGGTGAGTCCGGTGGAGGCGGTCGCGACCCGTGCGAAGCCGCGGCGCAAGTTCGAGCGGCTCGCCGGGATTGCCCTCGTGGGGCTCGCCGCATTCGTCGCGTGGTGGGCGCGGGAGCGGGCTCCGGCCGAGGTGATGCGGATAGTCGTGAGGCTCCCGGAAGGCGAGGAGTTCCGGGGAGGAGCTGAAGGCGAAGGCCCCGCGGAGATGAGCTTTGGCAATTCTTGACCTCCAAGGACCAAAGGTCTAGACTCGTCAATAGACCTGAATTCTGGTCGAGTGGAGGATGGTGGCAAGAATTCTACCGATTTCCGAAGTGAAGACTCGACTTCCCGAGCTCGTGACCGGTGTCGAAAGGCGCGAAGAAGAGATCATCGTGACCCGAAAGGGAAAGCCGGTTGCGGTCGTCGTGAACTACGCGGAGTACGAGCGGCTGAAAGAGACCCTTGACGTCCTCGCCGATCCCGGGCTGATGCGGCAGATCGCTCGGAGCAAGGCCTTTTTCTCCCGCGGTGGCCGGGGGCTTTCCTTCGAGGAGGTGTTCGGTGAGCCGATTCGACCGCCGAAGAAGCGCAAGCGGAGATGACCGACTGCCGTTTGGAGATCCCGCCTGAGGTCGCCGAGATCATTCGACATTTGCCGCCGGAGTTGAAGCGCAGCGTGAAGGAAGCCCTTCGTGGTCTAAGCCCGAATCCAACCACGGGCGAGCCGCTGAGGCGCGAGCTTCAAGGTCTCTGGAAATACCGGGTGCGACGGTACCGGGTGGTCTACGCAATCGAACCGAGGCGCCGGGTTCTTCGGATTCTCGCCGTAGGTCCTCGAGTCGAAATCTACGAGAGGGTAGCGGCGACGATTCGGCGCGCGTCCCCCAAGCGAAAGTAGAGACGAGGTGAGCCCCAGGCTTGAAGAGCTGAAGGCAAAGGTTCCGCGCCGATACGATCCCAAACGCCGGCGCCGGGCGTCCGCAAAGTCCCGGCGTTGCCGGAGTCATTCCTCGGTCATTGCTGCGGGCCGCACCTCGACGAACCCGGCGGCGGCGAAATCTCCATCGAACGCAAGGGCCTCGGTCAGGCGTCGGTAGCGCATCACCGCGAAGCTCGTCGCATCGACGAACGAGTACTCCCTTTCGTCGTGTCGCCTGAGCCAGCGGAGCGACTCCGCCTCCAACGCCTCATCGACGTGAGTCAGGATCAGGCGAGACGACTTCTGCGCCGCGTCGAGAAATGAAACCGCGGCGTGGTGGGAGGCCCGGCGGCGGAGAAAAGTCCACGTTTCGCCCAGAACGTGATTCGTGGACAGGAGAGTACCGAGCGGTTCTTTCCAAAGAGCCGCAGCCTCCCGATGATGGAAATCTTTCGACAGCTGGAGCGCGACCCAATAGCCGGTATCCACGAACTTCACCGGCCGTACACCACCTCGTCGATGTCCGCGGGCTCTACGTCGATCGAGCCGACGAGAGCCGTTATCGGGTCTTTCGGTGTCTTCCCCCGTCGACCGATCCTCGCCGCGACGCTCTCGCGAATGATCGCTGCCTTGGAGCGCCCCGTTCTCATCGCTTCCGCTTGCAGAGCTTCATCGAGCTCTTCCTCGATGTATATCTGTATACGCCGCATAGATACTGTATACAGCACACGGCCTGGCTCGTCAACTCGGTGTCCTTTGGACCGGTAAGGTTCACAACCAGTTTCCTCGCAGCCCGATCTAGAATCGAGGTCACTCGTGCCGATATGACCATCGCGCCCGGCCGGAAGCTCGGACCCTATGAGGTCCTTTCGCCTCTCGGGGCCGGGGGGATGGGCGAGGTCTACAAAGCCAAGGACACGCGGCTCGACCGGAGTGTGGCTCTCAAGGTCCTGCCTTCGGAGCTCGCGCGGGACCCCTCGCGGAGGGCACGGCTCGAGCGAGAGGCGAAGGCGATTTCCCAGCTCGACCACCCGCACATCTGCGCGCTCTATGACATCGGGGCTCACGACGGGGTCGACTTTCTCGTCATGCAGTACCTGGAAGGGGAGACTCTTGCCGATCGATTGAAGCGCGGCGCCCTTCCTCTCGAGCAGGCGCTCGAGTTCGCGCGGCAGATGGCATCGGCTCTCGCCGCGGCGCACGAGCACGGGATCGTGCACCGGGACCTGAAGCCATCGAACATCATGTTGACGAAGCCGGGGGTGAAGCTTCTCGATTTCGGTCTGGCGAAGTGGGAGGACAGGTCGGGCTCTGTTGCTCCGACGGAGGCGAAACCGCTGACGCAGGAGGAGGCGCTTCTCGGGACGATCCCCTACATGGCGCCGGAGCAGCTCGAAGGAAAGGAAGCGGACGCGCGGTCGGACATCTACGCCTTCGGCGCCGTGCTGTACGAGATGGTGACGGGACGAAGGGCGTACGATGAGGAACATCGGCGAGAGCTCTCGCCAGCTCTTCTCGAATCCGTGGTCTCGAGAGCGCTTGCGAAGTCGCCCGCGGAGCGGTGGCGCTCGGTCGGTGATATCGAAATTCTTCTCGGGCTGCTTCGCGCGCCCGAGGCGTCCGCTCCCAAGGTCGAGCCGCGGAGCCGAGTCGCCCATTTCGTTTGGGCGAGTCTCGTCGCTTTGGCCGGGTTAACGGCCTGGTGGGTGCGCCCCGTGCCCCGGGCGGAGTTCAGTCGGCTCGCTGTGAACCTTCCCGAGGGGGAGCGGCTCTACGAGGACGCGAGCCCTTCGTTTGCCCTGAGCGCTGATGGACGGCGTGTGGTTTTCGTCGGCCGCGCCATCAATGAGACCGTTCCCAATCTCTTCGTTCGGGACCTCACGAGCTTCGATACCCGCCTCCTTGTGGGCAGCGAGGGCGGCAATCAACCTGTTTTCTCCCCCGACGGAGAGTCCTTGGCCTATACCACCAGCCGCTCCCTTATCCTAAGGATATCGACGAACGGCGGAAAAGCGACACAACTCTGTGAAGCGACCGCGCCCCCACGGGGACTCGCCTGGACCGAGCGCGGGGAGATCCTCTTCGGGACCGCTGCCAGCGGGATTTGGCGCGTTTCCGAGAATGGCGGGACGCCGGAGCCCGTGACCACGCTGGCGCCGGGGGAGACGGGCCATAGTGACCCAACGCTCCTCCCCGACGACCAGGGAGTTCTGTTCACGGTCGGACGACCTGGGAGTGCCGAGATCGCCGTTCTCCCAAGTCGTGCCAAA
>Ga0326597_10001280_pt1 | contig 41084 bp, 38 predicted proteins | sample RVTome_12_FD_203789 | JGI IMG/M metagenome (GOLD analysis project Ga0326597, IMG submission 203789) | Soil microbial communities from uranium-contaminated site in the Upper Colorado River Basin, Wyoming, United States - RVT100D185 | ecosystem: Environmental > Terrestrial > Soil > Contaminated >... | reverse complement strand
ACGGTATCACCGGTCAAAGTGTTGCCGGAAAGCGAGCCGATGAGCAGGCCGCCATTCGTTGCCGCGAATAGGGTATCGTTTAAAAGCGCGAAGTCCCAGGCGATCAGATCGCGTTTTACCGCCTGCCAGCTGGCTCCAAAATCGTTGGAGAACAGACTTGCGTACCGCTGACCGGGGACCGCGCCCGGGCGATGCGCAGCGGCCAGGAGCAATAAGTCGCCGCCGCTATTTCGCAGAGCGCGGATCCGACGGATCACTTGCGCACTGCTGTCCGGGGAAACGTAGGTATAGAGCGGCGGCTCATAGGCCACAATATTGTCACCGGCGTCGAGCGTTATCCGGTAAAGCCCGTCGTACGTCCCCACATAGAGCTGACGAGCCGGCAGGTCGTAGGCCACGGAAAGAACGGTGTTTTGAGCCGCGGAGGGCGACTGGCTCGAGGTATCGACATACATCCGCTCCCAGCCGTCGCCGATGTCGAAGCTCCGCCACAGCCCCGAATCGCCCGCGGCGACATAAATGGCGAGGGCCGTTCGAGCCAAATCGTAACAACCGGCACCGGGCCCCGTAAACCACGATGAGTCGATCAGATCCCAGGTCGTACCTGCATTGGTCGAACGAACGATCCCGAGGCCGACAGTATCCGCCCCTGTCGTATCGAATGCCCCCGCCAGAATCATTGCGGGATCGCTGCGCGGTTCGACCAGCGAAGAGAGATACGCGGCCGATGGCAACTGATTATTGGTGGTGGAGTCGAAATAGGAGTGAATCAAGGGTGGAGAGCCGCGGTTCAATGAAGTCATGCCACCGCCTGTGGCCAGCCAGATCAGAGAGTCGCCCGGATCCTTGCTGATACTCCAGACCGGAGCGCCCGCAAGTTTGCGCTTGGCATCGATTACGAGGAAGCGGTAAATCCCCCCCGCAGAGCCGGCGTAGACTTCGACCGTGTCACCGGCCGCATCGTGCTGGGCGGCCAGGACGGCAAAGAGACGATTGCCGAGTACATTGTAGGTCTTGTTTTCAAAGTCGGTCCTTGCCGCCAGCGACGGGTAGACATTGGACCAGCTCAAGCCTCCATCGATGGAACGTATCAACCCGCCGAAAAAAGTCGCGGCCCATAGACCCGACGGCTCGCCGGCGATGTCGAAGGGGAGCATCCCGAATATCTGGGACGAGAAGAACCCCTTCCCCGTCGATTGATTCGGCGCCGCCGTATCCCACGTGTTGCCGCCGTCGAAGGTAAAATTGAAGCCGTCGCCGACCGGGAAAAAATCGCCGTTGAAGTCCTGGCTGTGGGCCATGCCGACCCAGACGGTGTCGCCCTGGATGTGGAGGGCCGAAATGGAATTGGCGTTCAGCCCCTGCGCCGTGGTAAAGGCCCGCCAGGTCGCTCCGAAATCCGTCGAGACCGAAGCACCGCTCCCGGTTCCCGCCCAGAGGGTCGGAACGCCCGCAACCGTGGCGTACTGAAGATCAACGATGGAGTTTCCCGCCAGGTACCGCAGCGTATCGCCCGCTGCCAGTTTGAAACTCTGCGGCTGGGCAAAAACAGTGGAGAACGGGATGAGAAAGGCGGCTGCAACGAGCCCCATGTACGAAAACCGACTGCGCCTCACTTTGCTAACCCTGTACGTGCTATGCCCCGAAGGGCGGTTGACGATTCAAATCCGGGCGCAAGCGGTCGATCGAGACTCCTTTTCAACGAGTTACTCCCAATTTAAGCCAAAGTTCGCCGCCGTCAAGAGGTAAATCCATGCGGCCATTAGGCTAATCCACCCGGAGAAAGGCGCATTTGAGATAGTGCGCCTCGGGCATGGAGGCGGGCCGGGGATGGTCGGGACCTGCCCCGCTCCGCCAGATGTACTGAACAGCCCGGCCGCTGCGTTGTGCCGCCGCTTCAAGCATATCCTCGAAGTCACTGTCTTTCACATGGTAGGAACGACTGCACAGGGCGGCGTGGCCGCCGGGCCGGGTGGCCACCATGGCGTCTCGAAAAAGGCCCAGGTAGGCACGGCTACCGGAAGCGAAGGACTTTCGCGAAGAGATGAAGGTCGACGGATCGGCAATAACCAGATCGAACTTGCGGCCCTCCTTCACGACCGAGCTAAGGTACTCCAGCGCCTCACCGCACACCGCCTCGGTCGCCGCCCCGCCGGGAAGCCGGTGCGCGGCTCGTACGGCGGCGTCCAGGGCGACCTGCGACCGATCTACGAAGGTCGCCCGGCGGGCGCCTGCCGACAGACAGCCGAGCCCGAACGCCCCGGTGTAGCTGAAAAGATCCAGCACATCCGCGCCCGCCGAAAGACGTCGGGCGAAAAGCCGATTCTCCCTCTGGTCCAGATAATAACCGGTCCCCGGCCCGCTGCGGGGAAACGCGACAGCAGGCGCCCCGGCCTCCTCGAACTCGATGAATGCGGGGGGAGGACCGTCTGGATAGCCCACGTACGTCGAAAGGTCCTCATGCCTGCGTGCGGATGAGTCATTGCGGAACAACAGCGGGGCGTCGCCCGCCAGCTCGCGCAGCGGCGGCTCCCAGAGGGGCTGCAGCAATTCCATCCCGTGCGTGGTGACCTGGATGACGGTCAGGTCCGGGTAGACTTCCGCCACCAGCCCGGGCAGTCCGTCGCTCTCGCCAAAAACCCAACGGAACGCGTCATTCTTGCCATAGCAGACGGCCCGGCGCTCACGCGCAAGAACCAGCCGCTCGTGGAAAAAGGCCTGATCGAAAATGTCCTCTTGGTCACGAGTCAGAAGGCGGACGGCGATCAGCGAGTGCTTGTTGTAGTAGCCGGTTCCGATGTATCGCTTGGAATCGTCCTGAAGCACGCAGAGCCCGGATACCTGCCCGACCGGGGCCACGGAGTCGATTTCGTTGGCGAACACCCACGGATGACCGCCCGCGACCCGACGTGCTTCCCGTCGCTTGAGGCGAACCGTGAGCGCCGGCTCCCACAGGGAATCGGACACAAAAACCTGCAGGCAGCCCGGTCGGGTTACCGACCGAGCTTCTCCCGGAATACGCGGGTCATGGCCGGAGCGTGCTCGAACGCGTCGCCCACGATGCCGAATGTCGCGATCTTGAAAATGGGGGCGTCGGGATCCTTGTTGACGGCGACGATGACACCGGAAGACTGCATGCCGACCAAATGTTGTATCGCTCCCGAAATGCCCAGCGCCACGTAGAGCTTGGGATTGACCGTTTTGCCCGTCTGCCCGACCTGGTGCGCATAGGGAATCCAGCCGGCGTCCACGACGGCGCGCGATGCGCCCACGGCGCCGCCCAGGGCATCGGCCATTTCGAATACCAGCTTGAAGCTCTCCGCCTCGCGCAGACCGCGGCCGCCCGCCACAATCACGTCCGCTTCGTTGAGATTGATCGTCTGCCCCCGCTCGGTCACGGACTCGGCGACCTTAATCTGTGCTTCGCCCTCCATCGGCAATTGTATCATTTCACCCGCCGGGTTGCCGTCGGCGGCGGCTTCCGCGAATACCTTCGGGCGGAGCGTGGCCACCAGGATAGCCCCGGGCTTCACCTGCACACGACGAACGATGTTCCCGCCGAAGCACGGACGATACGCCACCACGTGCTCGCCTTCGACGTCGAGTCGGTTGACATCCGGAACGAGCCCGACTTCGGCCGCCGTCGCCGCCCGGGCGAAAAGCGACTTGCCGTAAAACGTCGCCGCACCCAGGACTGCCAGGGGTTGATATCGTCTGATGGCAGCAGCCAGAACGCCCGCCACAAGATCGTCCACGAAGCCGTCCAGGTCGGCGCGATCGGCCACGTACACTATGGCGGCGCCACGCTTGTGCAGTTCGGCGGCAATACCGGAAGCACCGGCTCCGTGCACGACAGCGGCCACCGTGGCGCCGGTTTTCTGTGCCAGATCACGCGCCGCGCCCAGAACTTCGAACGATACCGGTGCGAGCCCCGTCCCGCGCCTCTGCGCTATCGCCCAGATTTCTTTGCCCATCACTCCCCCTTGAGTCTCCGGTACGCCGCGCGGGCAATTTCCTGTACCGCCGCGAGCGAACGGTTCGTCTTCAACGCGATCACGCGACAGTCCTCATACTCCGGTGCGGCTCGCACCTCCCCCATCGGGTTCGTGAATACTTTCATCCGCACCGTGCCCATGCCGGTGTCGACCGTCACGTATTCCCTGCCCAGGGTGTGGCGCACGACCTCCCGCCGCCTGAGTCCGGCCGTCGACGTGTGTCGAAGCACCAGTTCGGTGAGGGTGGCGGAATGCCCCGGCGCGGCGAGTACGGTCAGCTGCCAACCCGGCCTTCCTTTCTTCATCACCAGCGGATGATAGTAGACGTCCAGCGCGCCCGCGCCAAGCAGAATCTCCGAGGCCAGCGCAAGCTCTTCGCCGGTGGCGTCGTCGATGACGGCCACAAGTTCGTCGATCCGTTCCGAGTTCGCCCGAGCGACATCCGTGGCTTCATGGTGGAGTATGGCACGCAGCAGATTGGGGCGATCCGGAAAATCGCGGACTCCCGTTCCGTAGCCGGCGCGCGCCACGACACCGGGAGGAGGATGACCGAATTGCGCCACAGTCGTGAGCAGCGCCGCACCCGTGGGCGTGACTCGCTCTCCCTGCCCGTCCACCCACTCCACAGGCCATCCGGTCAAAAGCTCCAGGACCGCAGGCGCCGGCAGGGGGATCTGTCCGTGCGCAGCCGTCACTATTCCGTGTGCCAGCGGGAATGATCCGCAGCTCTGGCTGTCGATCCCGAGCTCCCGGATCAGAAGACACGCTCCGACTATGTCGATGAGCGCATCGTCGGCACCCACCTCGTGGAAGTGTACGCGCTCGACATCGGAGCGGTGCACTTTCGCCTCGGCGCGCGCGAGTCGCTCGAAGACGCCCAGGGCACGTTCGCGGACTTCTTCGGGCAGGTCGGATGCCTCAAGCAGAGAACGGATATCCCTGAGATGACGTACTGGAGGTGTCCCGGTCACTTCCACGGTCACCGTGCGGGCGGATATCCCCATCCGCACGGCACGTCCGGTCCGAATCTGCACTCCGGTCAGTTTCAGGCGCTTGGGCAACGAGGTCACAAGCGCCGCATCGCCCGCCAGGTCGATGAGCGCCGCCAGGATCATATCCCCTGCCGCTCCGCCCACGGGGTCCCAGTGCAGGTGTTTACGCATCAGCGCTTGAGAATCTTGAAGGCGGCCACGGCGGCACCGTAGCCGTTGTCGATGTTCACCGTCACCACACCCGGCGCGCACGAGTTCAGCATGGTGAGCAGGGCAGCGACGCCGCCGAAGCTGGCGCCGTACCCCACCGAGGTCGGCACTGCGATTACCGGCGCCGAAACCAGTCCGCCGACGACACTCGGCAGAGCACCGTCCATCCCTGCCACGACGATAATGACCTCGGCCTTACGAAGTGTGGATTCGTGGGCGAGCAGGCGGTGAAGGCCGGCGACACCCACATCGAAGATGCGTTCGACTTTCACTCCGCACGCCTCGGCAGTGACGGCCGCCTCAGTGGCTACTTCCTGGTCGGCCGTGCCTGCGGAAACGACGCACAGCCGGGCCCGCCCGCGCGGCACCCCCCGGCCCTTTACCGGGATCACGAAAACGCGGCCGTCCGGGTACCAGATCCCGCCTGGGAACCGCTCGCGCAAGGGAGGACCCCAGTCACCCGGGACCCGGGTAGCAAGGGCCGCCGAACCGGCCCGGGAGATCCGGTCCAGGAGCTCCGCAACCTGCGCCGGGGTCTTCCCCGGGCAGAATATGGCCTCGGGCACCCCGACCCGCAGGGCCCGGTGATGGTCCAGGTGGGCAAAGTCGATGAACTCCACGGGAAGGCGGGTCAGTTCGGCTAACGCCTCGCGCGGTGAGAGCTTCCGGGCCTTCACCCCTTCGAGCAGGCGGGCCAGTCGTCCCTCTTCGAAACTGTGCAGTTTCTTACCACTTTTGGCCATGAGCGCGGTCCCGAGCCGTATTCGTAACCCCTTTGTGCATTGCCGCTTAAGGAATCCTCTCCGACGTCGATAATATACGAGAACGGCGGTATGCCGGCCAAGCGAGAAAGAAGGCATATAGTAAGGAGGCCATTATGCCCGAGATCATTGTCCGCTTCGAGGATAAAGTCATCGAGCGGGTCGTTGCCGAGAAGCCACGGATTTCCATCGGTCGCACTACGGACAACGATATCGTGCTGGACAACCGGGGGGTATCCCGCCGGCATGCACTCATCGAGATGGGTCCCGCGGGACAGGCTGTGATCATCGACAACGAAAGCCTGAACGGGACCTTCGTCAATCAGCGCAAGATCAACGAAGAGGTACTGAAAGACCACGACGTGATTTCGATCGGGAAATACCACCTGGAATTCCTGGCGGACGGTTCCGAGCGGAAACCCAAAGGGGCACTCGACGGAACCATGATTCTCGAGACGAAAAAGCACAAGCAGCTGATGGAAATGGACAAATACGACCGGCAGCGCGTGAAGGCCGCCGGCGGCGGACCGGTGCTCGTGGCCGAGGAGAACGCCAAGGCGCCGGAGTACAAGCTGAACCATGACGTCGTCACGTTCGGCCGTTCCAACTTCGTGAATATTCCGGTCAAGGGTTTCTGGGTAAAGGACATCCAGGCCAAGCTGGTGCCCGAAGGGGACCGCTGGGAACTGGTGAACGTGGGCCGTCCCGGGAAGACGCGGGTGAATGGCGAGCCGGTCAGCCGGTCGCTTTTGCGCAACGGGGACTTGATTCAGATCGGACGCAGCGTCTTTCGCTTTGTCGCGGGCGCCTGAGTGAAACGAGCCTTCATCTCCGATGTGCACGGGAACTTGAGCGCGCTCGAAGCGACGCTTGAGGACATCCAGGCACAGAAGGTCGACTATATCGCTTTTCTGGGCGATGCGGTCGGCTACGGGCCCAAACCCAACGAGTGCGTAGCCCGCATCGCTGAAGTGGCTTCCGTGGAGCTGATGGGCAATCATGACTACGCGGCGATCGGCTCCCTGTCGATCGACGAATTCAACGGGTTCGCGCGCGAAGCCATGCTCATGACGCGGGCGGCTTTGACGGAAAACACCCTGGCGCGCATCGCCGGGTATCGCCTCGTGCACGTCGACCCGCCGTTCCACATGGTCCACGCCTCTCCCGACGAACCCCTGGCCTGGACATATGTGATCGGAGTCCGGGAGGCGATTCCGCAGTTCGAACACTTCCAGACGCCGTTCTGCATAGTGGCGCATTCGCACCGGCCACTCATCGTCGTCGGCCGGCCCAGCGGATCGTTTTCGACGCCCGAGGAGACCAAAGTCAAGCTGGTAGACAAATATCGGTACCTGATCAATGTCGGCTCCGTAGGCCAACCCCGCGACGGGAATCCGGACGCGGGCTATCTTCTGCTGGACGAGGAGGAGAAGACCGCCGAGATCAGGCGCGTGGCTTATCCGGTCGAGGACACGCAGTCCGCCATGGAGCAATTGAACATGCCGGCGTTTCTGATCGAGCGCCTGGCGGCCGGCAAATAGGCCCATGTACTTCTCAGGCGCGAACCGGAACTCGCTGATTCTCTACGCGCTCGTGACGTTGTTCGTCATCGCGCTGTTCTTGGACGGCAACCCGGTTTTCGAGCGCTTCGAGCTCTCCGTGCAGGATTCCATGTTCGGTTTTCGCGGCGAGCGTACCCCTTCGGGCGATGTGGAGATCTGCGCGCTCGACGACGTGTCCCTTGACGACATGGGTTGGCCCCTCAAGCGGGACAAGCTCGCCCGTCTTTTCCTGGGCCTCCGGGCGGCGGGCCCCTCGGCCATCGTATGTGATTTCGACTGGCGGAACGTGGCTCCTTCCGAGTCGGTGCAGGACGATTCGCTGTTACTCTGGTCTTTGTCGGGCGACGATCGCGTCGTTCTCCCTCTGAGCTTTACCTATGCCGACCTGGGTGTGTCGGTGCCGGCGGCTCCGAGTTCCTATCGCCGCTCGGCCTGGACCGAGCGGTTTCCTCCCGGAAGCGCGGTGGCCGCTCAGGCGCTGTTTGGACCCGAGCAACTCCTCGCGGACTCTGCCTCGGCGGTGGGGGGCATCACGCCGATGCTCGATGGCGATCGCGTCATTCGCTGGTCGCCGCTGCTCATCGACTACGGCGGAACCGCCTTCGCCTCGAGCGTGCTGTGGGCTGTTTCCCTGCACCGGGATGTGATCCGCACGAGCTGGTGGCTCGAACCCGGACAGGCGGTCAAGTTCGGAGAGCGCCGCGTGCCCACCGACGCCCGCGGCCGGGTGCTTCTGAACTACCTTGGCTCCGGGCACATATTCACACACCATTCGGCCGCCAATTTCCTGAAGCCGCAGGAGCCAAACAAGCGCTTCTCCGGCAAGATCATCGTAGTCGGGCCCACGGGATACCAGGGCTCGGTCAATGTAACCACGAGGCTGGACGAGGCCTCTCCTTCCGTTGAAGTGATGGCCACGGCCATCGAGAATGTCATCCACGGCCAGTTCATCAAGCGTCCCACCTACTCGGCGCTTTTTGATTTGCTGGTGCTGATTCTTATCGGGCTTTTCTCCGCTGTGGTGCTCCCGAATGTGTCGCTTTTGTTCCGTTTCGTGGTCCTGAGCATCTCGCTTTTTGTGGTCGTGAACCTCCAGTACCTGATGTTCGCATCGTTCGGCTGGATCACGCACGCCTTCTATCCGGCGCTCGAACTGGTCTTCTTCATGGCCGTGAGCCCCTTCATCAGGGCCAGAGACGAGGTGGCCGAGGAGGAGCGCCAGGCGGCGGCACGGCGTCAGCCGGCAGCGCGCGCCAGGGCGGCCGCCCGGAAAAAGGCGGAGGGGGAACCGGCCGAGGAGCACACGCAATTCGCATCCGGCGGCATCGAGGAACCCACGGCATTCAAGGGCGACACGAAGACCGTGGCGGTCGCCCGCGAAGACAAGACGCGTGCCACCGACCTCTCGGCACCGGCGCCGACGGTGCTCCTGGCCACGGAGCCGTCCAGGGCCCGACAGGAAGCACGGGAGAGCGCTGCACCGGCCTTGGGGTTCCCCATGGCCGATGCCACAGCCACACCCCTGCCGACAAATGCCGGCGCGCCCGCATCCGCCCCGGCCAGCGGCTCAGGCAGGGCGAAGGAAGAGACGCAGGTGGGCCAGACGCAGCCGCCCCAGCCCGCGGACCTCCAGTACCTGGGACGCTACCAGTTACTCGAAGAGCTTGGGCGCGGCGCGATGGGAATCGTGTACCGCGGCATCGATCCCGCCATCAATCGCCCCGTGGCCCTGAAGACCGTGCGCCTCGACCTCGCCGTGCCCCCGGCCGAGAAGGAAGAACTGCGCACACGGTTGTTGCGTGAAGCCCAGGCAGCCGGCCAGCTCTCACATCCGAACATCGTGACGATCTACGACGTCGGCTCCCAGGGTGACATCCACTACATCGCCATGGAGTTCCTGAAGGGTTACACGCTGGAGCGCGCGGTCGCCAAGAAGATGACGCTGAATTACAAGATCTTCGCCAAGCTCATGATCCAGGTGTGCGACGCCCTTGAGTACGCCCACGGCAACGAGCTGGTCCATCGCGACATCAAGCCCGCCAATATCATGGTCATGGACAATTTCAAGGTGAAGGTCATGGATTTCGGCATCGCCCGCGTGGCGCACTCCAACATGACTCAGACCGGCGTCGCGCTCGGCACGCCCAGTTACATCTCGCCCGAGCAACTGGCCGGTCAGGGCGTCGATCGGCGATCGGACGTGTTTTCGCTTGGCGTCGTGATGTACGAACTTCTGACCAAGGAAAAACCGTTCAAGGGGGATACCATCAACAAGCTGATCTTCAACATTCTGAACGAAAAGCCCCGCCGCCCCACGGAGATGGACAACAACATCCCGCAGGCCTTCGATACCATATGCGCCAAGGCGCTCGAGAAGGACCCCAGGCAGCGGTACCAGTATGCTGCGGATTTGGCGCGGGATCTGAAGGAATTCATGGCCTCTATGGCACCCCAAAAGATGGGGATCTAACCCCGGACGCGCGTCAGAACCTGGAAAACGGGATGACTGGAGGCGGGGCGGCCGTCCGGCAAGAGTCGGCCCCGCCTGCGGACCAGCGTATACCTGCCTCTAAAATCAGGTCGCCGATTCTTCGTCTGCATCGGAGGAGGGGTCGGCTTCGTCACCGGCATCGAGAATATCCTCGGCAAGTGAGAGCGCCACGCCGGACAACATCACCTCGACGCCGAGCCGAGTGAAGTCCCCGGTAATCACCTTGCGATCGACGTTGGCATAGAGCGAGCAGGCCGCCCCGCTTTCCACGACCAGCCCGGCCATGCGCCCCCCCGCCTCACCCACAAACGTCACTTCACCGAGTTCCTTGGAGATCACCCAACCGGTGATATTGTGGAGTTGCAGGTGAGAATTGCCCGTATAGATGACGGCCATCGCGCCCGAAGAGCGTGCGAGGCTCCCTGCCGGATAGAGCTCGAGAAGCAGAATGCGTTTCTCGGCCTGGTTCGTCAGGCGCACGCGGAAATGATCGCCGTCGTCGTGCACCGACTCGGCGCCCAGAACCTGGGCTACCTCACGAATGGTCTCGGCGTTGATCTCCATGGAAATTCCCTGCCTCCCGTGGATCGTTTCCTTCGATTTCCCGGTGCGCTTCGTTCATCGCCTTGCGAAACTGCTGAACCCCCTGCCCCAGCCCCCGGGCAAGCTCGGGGAGCCTTTTGGCGCCGAACAGCACCAGCACGACCAAAAGGATGAGCAAGAGCTCCTGCGCGCCCATGCCCATCATGGCTAGAGGTACCACCAGCGGAAATAGGCCAGCACGAACACCATCATCAGCAGGCTCACGAAGTTGAAGCGGAGCATCAGGCTGAACGACAAACTGATCGAGTAGAATTCGACGTTCCCGGTCTCGAAGCCGATCATCTTGGAAGCGGTAAAAAGTGTCTTGATCGTTCCGTCGGGAAGAAAGGTACCGATGATTTCACCGATAAGCCCGCCCACGATGCCGGCCAGAAGCAGGCCGATGATGACATAGATCAGCTCGCTACGCTTCACACGGTTCTCCGCGCAGAGCGCGAATCGGCGATTCGAACAGCGCCAGGCCGTCGGTCGATCCGAGCACGGCCTCGTACGCGCGATCAGGGTGAGGCATCAGGCCCACGACGTTGCCCGCTTCATTGCAGATCCCCGCGATATCGTTCTGGGAACCGTTCGGATTAGCCGCGGCTGACCTTTCCCCTCCGCGCGCCACGTAGCGGAAGACCACGCGGTTGGTACGCTCGAGCATGGCGATCACGTCGGGCGGCGCATAGTAGTTGCCCTCGCCGTGGGACACGGGCATCCGCAGGATGGCCCCTTCGGCCACGGCACAGGTGAAGGGCGTCTCGCGGTTTTCGCAGGCCAGGTAGACGTCCCGGTGGACGAAGCGCAGATTGCGATTTTTCAGCATGGCCCCGGGGAGCAGTCCGGCCTCGAGGAGAATCTGAAATCCGTTGCAGATTCCGAGCACCGGTCCGCCGTCCCGTGCGAACTCGACCACTTTTTGCAGAACGGGGGCGAACCTGGCGACGGCGCCGGCACGCAGGTAATCGCCGTACGAAAAACCGCCAGGGAGGATGATGCAGTCGACGCCCTTCAGGTCGGCGTCCGCATGCCAGAGATACTCCACGGGCTGGCGCAGCACGTCCCGAATCGCCGTGTAGGCATCGTAGTCGCAATTGGAACCGGGAAATACCACCACACCGAATTTCATCGGGGCATCTCGATTTCGAAGGTCTCGATCACGGGGTTGGCCAGAAGCGCTCGGCAGGCCTTTTCCACGGTGTCGCGCGTAGCGCCTTCGGCCAGGGCCAACTCGAATGTGCGACCAGTGCGCACCGACTCTATCTGCGCGAACCCGAGATCGGATAGGGCCCGTTGTATCGTCGTGCCCTGGGGATCCAGCACGCCGTCTTTGTAGCGCACGGTCACGCGGGCATATCGCATGGCGGTCGAACTCAAGGTCATGCAGGATTATAGCTCAGACCCCCGGCTGCTGTCCACCCTTTTTGGCCCGTGGTGGATGCAATGTCGAGGGGCGCGTCCCCCGCACCATGACATAGCCTTCGCGGAGCAGGCCGTAGGCTATGTACCCGAGCGTCACCGGGAATATGGCCAGGGCGGGCCAGAGAATGATGGCCAGAATCGAGAGGAGTATGTAGAGGAGTTTGACGCGATCGCGAACCGTCGAGAAGGTGTGCGGCCTGGCCTCGAACTCTATGGAGGAGACCATCAGGAGTGAGTAGCCGATGACCATCGTGACCACAAGTTCGTGAAAGCGCAGCGCCCCGTAAAGAAAGTCGGAAAAGATCATGTACCCGACCAGGGAGACCGCCGCGGCCGGAACCGGGAGCCCCACGAAGGACCGTTTTTCTTCCCGCGTGGCAAAGAGGTTGAAACGCGCAAGCCGCAGCGTGCCGGACAGCAGGAAGACCGCTCCCAGAAGCCAGTTCCAGGGTCCCAGGAAAGGGATTTTGAATGCGAAGAGAATGACCGCAGGTGCGGCGCCGAACGACACCGCGTCGGCCAGCGAATCGAGCTCAATGCCGAAGCGGGTGGCGCCGCGCGAGACCTTGGCCACGAAACCGTCGAGGCCGTCCAGGAAGGCCGCCAGAGTGACCAGCCACGCCGCCTGCACCGGATGGCCGTTCAAGCACGAGAGCAGGGCCAGATAGCCGCACAAGAGATTTCCGGCCGTGAATGCACCCGGAAATACGCCGCGCAGGTTAGCCAAAGGCCAACTCCGCTAAAGGGGTGGCGCCCCCCTTGACGCGGGCACCGGTGCGAACGAGGGGTCGAAACCTCTCGGGCAGCGTGAGGTCGACACGAGAGCCGAAGTGGATCATGCCGTACCGCTGGCCGATCTCGAGCGTGTCCCCTTCGGCCACCCAGTTTTGGATGCGGCGGGCCAAAAGCCCCGCCACCTGGGTGCAGACGACCCGGCCGGCGGACGCCGATTCGATTTCAAGCACAACTCGCTCGTTTTCACTCGAAGTTTCCGATCTGAACGCCGGCAGGTATTTGCCGGCATAGTGCTGGATCGTGCGCACGCGCCCTCCGAGCGGTGCGCGGTTGACGTGGACGTCGAACACCGAGAGAAAGATGCTTATGTGCAGACCGCCGGCGTCCTGCTCGACGCGCACGATCTTTCCGTCGGCGGGTGAGACCGCGAAAACGCCGGACCGGGCCGGAAGGGTGCGCTCTGGGTCGCGATAGAAATTGGCCAGCAGCAAAAGTGCAGCCAGCGCGACAAAACCGAGATATAGGCGCCATGGTTCCGGGGCCAGAATCCAGACCAGTGCTGTCACCACAAGGCCTGCCGCAAGCGGTACGTATCCCGGTCTGGCCACGCTACTTCCGCTTCTTCCTGGTCGTCGGCGTGGCGCTTTTCGGCACCGCGCGGGCGAGGATAGTTCCGGCGCCCGCCAGGTAGGGTGCCAGATCGAAGCAGCCCGCGAGCGTCCGTGCGGGGATTAGCCGTTTCACTTTGGGGTCCTCTCCGATGAGGTTCCGGAAGGACCCGTTTTCGGTCCACGCCTTCAGGGCATGCTTCTGCACGATCCTGTAGGCCTCTTCGCGGGAGAGCCCGGCCTCCACCAGCGCAAGCAGGACGCGCTGGCTGAAAACCACCCCGCCCGCCGACTGCACGTTTTCCATCATGCGCGCCGGGTCGATCTCGAGCCCGGCCAGAAGCTCCCTAGCCTTCTTAAGCATGTAGTACAGAAGTGCGGTCGCGTCGGGAAAGGTGACGCGTTCGACTGAGGAGTGGCTGATATCGCGCTCGTGCCACAGGGCGATGTTCTCGAGACCGGTCAGGGCATAGCCGCGAAGAAGCCGGGCCATGCCGCAAAGCCGCTCGCAGAGGATCGGGTTGCGTTTGTGGGGCATCGCCGAAGAACCCTTTTGGCGGGCCGTAAATCCTTCGAGCACCTCCCGCACTTCGGAACGCTGCAGGTGGCGAATCTCGAGGGCGATCCGCTCGATCGTGGCCGCGCAGATGGCCATGGAGGAAAGCAACTCGGCGTGGCGATCGCGCTGCACTACCTGGTTGGAGACCGCCGCCGGCTTCAACCCGAGCCGGGCGCACACATGCGCCTCCACCGAAGGGTCGACGTGCGCAAAATTGCCCACGGCTCCGGATAGCTTGCCCACGGCACAGCGATCGAGAGCCGCCGTCAGTCGTTCGCGATCGCGTCCGAGCTGGGTGTACCAGATGGCGAACTTCTGCCCCAGCGCCATCGGTTCGGCAAACACACCGTGCGTCCGTCCCATGGTGGGGGTCTTCGCGAAGCGCCAGGCGCTCCTGCCGGTCTCGTCCCGGAGGGCGTCCAGTTCCTTCGTAATCAGGCGACCCGCCTCCTGAATCTGCACGGAGAGAGCCGTGTCGAGAACGTCGGACGACGTCAGGCCGAAGTGGATGTACCGGGAGGCCTCGCCAACATGCTCGGCCACGGACGTGAGAAACGCAATGACGTCGTGATTGACCTCCGCTTCGATGGCCTTGATGCGATCGACGTCGAAGGCGGCGCGCGAAGTGATTTCGCGCAGCGCCTTGTCAGGTATCAGCCCCAGGGCGGCTTGAGCTTCACAGGCGTAGACTTCGATTTTGAGCCAGATTTCGAAGCGGCTCTGATCGCTCCAGATTTTCCCTACTTCGGGGAGCGTGTAGCGTTCGATCATGCTTTGCCGAGCTCCTGCTCGAGCTTCTTCCAGTCCGCCATAAACCGTACCTGCCCGATGTCGGTGAGCGGGTGCTTCATGATCTGTTGAACGACCGCAAAGGGGAGCGTGGCGACATCGGCACCGGCCAGTGCCGCATCGACTACGTGCAGAGGGTTGCGCAGGCTGGCGGCCAGCACCTGGCACTCGAGTTCGTAATTTTCAAAAATGGTGACGAGGTCGCGCACCAGAGCCATCCCGACGTGCTGTATATCGTCCAGTCGCCCAAGGAAAGGGGATACGTAAGCGGCCCCGGCCTTTGCTGCGAGCAGCGCCTGGGACGGCGTGAAGATCAACGTCGTGTTGACGCGAATGCCGTCCTGTGCCAGCTGCTTTATCGCCCCGAGCCCGGCCGGAAAGCAAGGGATCTTGACGACGACATGCTCGTGCCATTTGGCTATCTCCCGCCCCTGCTTGACCATCGCCGCCGTGTCGTTTTCGGGAGCGGTGACTTCCGCCGACACAGGTCCCCCGACGATATTGCAGATGTCGATCACCCGCTGACGGAAATCGGCCTTCTCCTTGAAGACCAGAGACGGATTCGTCGTGACGCCGTCCAGAATGCCCCACGAATGGGCGGTCTTAATCTCCTCCAGATTGGCCGTATCAAGAAATATCTGCATGACGTCGACTCCTTTTCGCGATCAAGTCTGTTCCCCGGCGCCCTCGTACATGACCTCCACCAAACAGAGCCCACAGGCCGGTGCCGTGGGGCCTGTTCCCCGCCTTCGCGCCCCGGTCAGGAGCGTCCGGAAGTCGGCCGGCGTCATTCGTCCAAGCCCAACTTCCACCATGGCTCCCACCAGCCTGCGCACCATACCGTGCACGAAGCGGTTTGCCGATACGTGGAACCGGTACTCCCCTTCGGTACTTCGCCAGGACGCCGTCAGGATCCGGCACTCCGTTCCCTTCGGCGCCGATCTGGCCACACAAAAGCTAGCGAAGTCGTGCACGCCGGGCAACGCCTCTGCGCACTCCCGCATCCGCACGAGCGAAGGCCTCTGGCGGAGGCTCCAGATGTAGGCGCGACCGTACGCCACCGCTCGACAGGCCATTCTGTACCGGTACGCGCGCGCTGTGGCACTCCGACGCGCATGAAAGTCGTGGGAGACCCGGCTGAGGCCCAAAAGCGCAATACTCGCGGGGGTCAGCGCATTGACGGTGGCAAAGAGCCTCGAGAGGTCACAGTCGGCCGGGAGATCCGCGTGGGCCACCTGCCTTAGCGCGTGGACGCCGGCATCTGTTCGTCCTGCCCCCACGATACGCACGGGCCTCCGCAGCGGCACGGCCAGAGCGCGTTCGAGTTCTCCCTGAATCGTACGGAGGCCTGGCTGGGTCTGCCAGCCGGCGAAATCCGTGCCGTCGTATTCGATGTCCAGTCGGACGCGCCGCAGGGCCACGCCACAACATAGAACTCGCCCCGCCGGTGTGCATCCGAAATCATGCGCCGCGCAATCGGACAAAAAAACGGGGACCGCAGCCCCCGTTCGTTTCAGGATCGTTCGCGGATCAGTCGGGCACCAGCTCGTGTGAGTGTGCAGACTTGCGGCTTTTGGGCCGCAGGACCGGTCTGGCCACCGCCTGAAGCTCGTTTCGCGAGCGGAAGAACAACGCCAGGAGCCCGCCCAGTAAGATGAGAATGGATCCGACCCATACGAGGCTTACCAGCGGCTTGCGCGAAACCTCGAGGACCAGAAGCGAGGCCTCCTGCACAGCAGGCTGGTTCGGATTCGAAAAGGAGAGCAGCACGGCACCCGCGTCAGCCTGAATGCCCGCCAGTTCCACCGCGGTTCCGTTTGTCAGATGTGCCGCCCCGACGATCTTCTGGTTGTCGGCAGTGAGTTCCAAGTAGGGCGCGATGGCCTCGGGCTGCCCGCCGTAAGGCGTCGCCTTGATTTTAGCCGTCACCCGCATTTCACCGCCCGTTTCCCCGTGGCCCCCGACCTCGAAGCCTTCAAAGGTGTATTCGACATTGTCGTAGGACTTGGCCTGCCCTTTCAGGAGCTCCAGCGTGTTGGCGAGCTTTTCACGCGGGTCTTCACCGGGCGCATAGTGCTCTTCCGGGGCAATATAGATGTCGTAGAAGAGCGACTTCTCAACATGCGGCTTGCGCATGTACCCCTGGTTGAACTCGCTCCAGTAGTACCGCGGATAGGCCATGTAGAAATCGTCGCCGCGGCGCACCGCCACCTCCATCCGCCCTGTCTGTGCGGCATCGTCCTGGAGCTTCCCGACGTACTTCAGGTCCATTCCCAGGGCCGTGCCGACGTCTCCCTGACGCAGCTGCACCTTTTCAGACGTGCTGAAAGCGGAGGACACCAGTACGCCCAGAAGCAGCACGCCGAATCCGATGTGGGCCACGTAACTGCCCGCCGTGTACCAGCGGTTACGGAAATAGAACACCAGGTAAAGCACGTTGCCGAAGAAGGCGAATATTGCCGACCAGGCGAACAAGAGGTAGCCCCAATCGCGCACCCCGAAGCTGAAGGCGATGGCGGCGCCGGCCACAGACATGAACGCCGCCACGGCGATCTTCTGCCAGACGTGGGTTCCCTCGCCTCGCCACATGAAATACGGGTACACCCCCATCATCAGCGCCAAGCCGATGGCCAGGGGGAACGTAATGCGATTATAGTAGTCAATTGTGACGGCGGCAGGATCGCCCCACAGCCTGGTGAACAGAGGCGCCGAGGTTCCGATAAGCACGAGGGCAGCGGTCACGGCGAAAATCAACATCGCCATGAACACGCTGAACTCCCGCGAAACGAGCTTCTTGTTCACCTCGGGCACTTTGATGGCGGAGTACCGGTAAGCGAGCCAGCCAAGGGCCAGACCGATGAACCCGAGCATGTACAGCACCAGATAGGCGTTCAAACCGAGATCCACGAATGAATGGACGGAGAAGTCGGCCAAAACCCCGGAACGGGTCAAAAACGTCCCGAACATGATCAACACGAACGTGAACATGGCCAGAAACAGATTCGACTTGCGCAGGCTTCCCTCGTGCTTCTCGATCAACAGCCCGTGCATCAGGGCGAGCGAGGTAAACCATGGTATCACGATGGAGTTCTCCACTGGATCCCAGGCCCAGTAGCCACCCCAGCCGAGCACCTTATACGCCCAGTAGCCGCCCATGATCAGGCCCGTGCCCAGGGTGACCACGCTGAAGATCACCCACGGCTGCGCCCGAGGTACCCACTCCTTGTAGCGACCGAGCGTCAGGGCCGCCAGCGCGAGTGCAAAAGGAACCGACGTGGCCGCGAAGCCGGAAAAGACGACGGGTGGATGAATGGCCATCCACGGATCCTGCAGAAGCGGGTTCAGTCCTCGCCCATCCGGCGGCATCATCCCCTCCGGAAGACCGGGGAGCAGCGTGAAGGGACTCTTCACCAGCAGCACCGTCAACAAGAAGAGATTGGTAAGCATGAAGTAGAACATGCTGTAACCCGAATGCTCATCGTTCGAGCGACGCACCAGCCAGAATCCGATCAGCGAAGAAAGAAACAGCCAGAGCAGAAAAGTTCCCTGCTGGCCGCCCCAGAAACCGGCGATGTTGTAGATCAGCCCGTCCCCGATGGCGCTGTAGCTGTAGACATACTCCACCCGGAAATCGTGCGCTAGAAACAGGTACATGAGGTAGGAAGTCGCGACCACAGTGAAGAGAATAAAGCCGTAGTAGGCCCTGCGACCCCAGTTGGCGAACTTGCGCCGACCCCGTCCGACGTAAAAAAACGCTACGGTGACGGCCAGTGCACAGACAGCCGAAAGCGCGATGACGAGTTTACCTAGAACCATCCTCAACCTCCCCGCCCTGATACTTCGAGGGGCACTTTACCAGCAGTTCATCGGCGGCGAACCTCTGCCCGTCGAAGCGTCCCTTGGCCACCACGGAAGTGGCCTGTTCGAAGTTCCCGGGCATGATGCCCTTGTAAGACACCTCAAGCGGAATACCCTGTTCATCCTGAATGGTGAACAGGAGCAGTTGGGAGGAGGTCTCATACAGGGTCTTTTCGTGGATGATGTCGCCCATGATCTGACACCGATCGCCGCTCTCCTTGGCCTCCGCAAAATTCACATAGGGTGTGACGGAACCCTGGAAAGCCGTGGCGCCGAACACCGCTGCGCCCAGAATCACGGCTATACCGATCACGTATTTAGCTTTCACGATTGGTCAACTCCTTTACCCGCTTATCGACTCGGACCAGGTAGGCGAAAAGTCCGATCCAGCCCACCAGAGTCACGGCCAGGGCCACGTAATTTCCAGCCATCGTCAGAACTCCCTTTCCCGCGCTCCCGCGAGCAGCGATACCCTGAAGGACAGCCGCAGGATCCAGAAAAATAATACGGTAAAGCAAGCCAGGCTGACCAGGAATACCGGCAGGGTCGACCCGGCGGACAGCTCCATTTTGGCCGGATGGAGCGATTTGTCCATCCTGGGCATGATGAATATGAAAAACGGGACGGCGAATACGGCCAATATGGAATAGACGGCCGAAAGCGACCCCTTGGCCTCGTCAGAACGGACGGCTGTGCGCAGCGAAAAATAGGACCCGTAAATAAGAAGCAAAACGAAGATGGACACTTCGCGGGGATCCCAGTTCCAGAATGAGCCCCAGGCCACCTTGGCGAAAATGGACCCGGAAATCGTTGCGAGAACACAGAATACCGTTCCGAGTCCGGCCGCTGTGACGGCCCGCTGATCGTCCCGCCAGTCACGGGTTTTCAAATACCGAATGCCGTAGAAGATCGCGGTGAAATAGGCGACCACTGTGACCCAGGCTATCGGCACGTGGTAATAAAAGATGCGCGAGGCGTCGCGGAATGTCACCTGCACGTTCATGGGAGGCGGAAAATAAAAGGAAAAACAGATGACGGCGCTCATGGCCAATAAAAGGAGGATTTTCCACCAGGCGCCACTCCCCGGGGCCGCCGTTGCGGCCGCGATGCTCACAGAATCTGACCCAATCGCCGACCCGACTTCTGGCACGTCTTCCCCGCTATCGCCCCCAGGGCTTCTACTCCGCCGATCCCCTCGGCGCTCGTGAAAAAAGTTACTAACTGCATCAATTTACCAGGGTTGGCGGCAAACACAAGCGAAATCGGCCGGGGATCATGCCCACCAGACAAAATCGAAGAGCAACCAACTCCCCGTGATCATCGCCAGGCCATAGGCAGACAGCAGCTTGAGCTCCGAAGCGGCGGAAGCCGCCCCGGCGGGATCCAGGGCTGCCTGGGTACCGCCGATCGCCGCGATCAGGAGGGGGAGAAGAAGCGGAAACGACAGCACCGCAAACAGGGCGCCTCGCACCGAAGCCTGCGCAACGATGGCGGCCACGATGGTGGTGGCTCCGGCTAACCCTATGGTCCCCAATATAATAACCGGGACAAAAATCTGCCACTGGGCCACCTGCAGACCGACCAGCAGGATGAACATGGGTACCAGGAGCAACTGCAAGGCAGAAAGGAGAAGCAGATTGAAAAGGAGCTTCCCGAAATAGACCGCATCCGACCGCGCCGACAGCTTGAGGGCAAGAGCCGTTCCCGATTCCTCCTCCTTTACGAAAACCTGCGCCAGGGCGGACATGGCCGAGAAGAAGACGACGATCCAGAAGAGCGCCGCCTGCGTTCGGGCGTTTACACCGGTCTGCGAGGTTCCCATACCGACCACGGTCACGGTGGTGACAGCGAACAGGACGATGGCATTGAGCGCATAACGCGTGCGCATCTCGCTTTTGATCTCTTTTTGGCATACCGCCCAGAGATCACTCCACCATGCTGACCACCCGATCGCCAAACCGGTATTCCTCCTTGTCGTTTGTGGCCACGATCAGCAGGCCCTGTGCACGCTGTCGATCGACGATTCGCTCCACCAGTTCACGCCCAGGGTCATCCAGGTTCGACGTTGGTTCGTCCAAAAGCAGAAAGGGGGGGTCGTGCAAAGTCGCCACCAGGTATTTCATCCGCTGGCGCTGACCGGACGAGAGATTCCCTACTCGATCGCCGGCCCGTCCCTCGAGTCCCACGTCGCGCAGGGCCTCCGACCAATCGCGATTTGGGTGCGGCATGCGTCGAAGGCGTGCGAAGAATGTGAGATTCTCCGCGGCCGTCAGTTCGCCGTAAAGCTGAAGATCCGGGGAAACGAAGCCGAGCAGGCTGCGTACCGCGGTCGCACCGAGCGGAGTCCCTTCATGCCGCCACGCGATCCGACCCCGGACGGGCAGGATCAGCCCCACCAGGAGCTTGAGAAGAGTCGACTTCCCCGACCCATTCGGGCCGACGACACAGATTGACCCCGGCGTGCCAAGACGGAAGGTGACATCCACGAATAAACGCCGGCTCCCGAAACGGTGCCCCACCCCCTCGCATACCAGTTCATATCTCACGTGCTACGCTGCTCCCCAGATGTCCTGGTGACCCCCGCTTGTCGCTGATAGGCCGTGCCTGGCCAAGTCGACAAGATCGGATCGTGCTTCCTCGGAGGCCAGATGTTTCCGCACGACCGAGCCTCCGCGCGTGGCGAGCGGAGCAGGTTGGACTTGGGGAGAGTTCGGCTGAACATCGTGCGACGAGGCCGGGCGAAACGCAGATCCGGGGGAGTGAGCCGGGTCGGGAGGCGCTCCGGCAAGGGCGGCTCTAGATCTGGTGCACTGATCCCCACTGCCGGAGGCCGGCTGCCACCGGTTTCGGACGTTTACGTGATCGGTCGCAATAGCCGGTTCCAGCGCACCCGCTGCGGGAAGTGCACGACGTTATAGCCGATCGATTGCAGGTAGGACAACGGCCGGCGCCACGTGGTCTCAGGTGAGCGATCGTCGTCCCGCCATGACCAGTGCACGATCATGGCTTTTCCGAGTACGTTTTTTCGCGGCACGAATCCCCAGAACCGCGAGTCGGAACTGCGATCACGATTGTCGCCCATGACGAACAGGCTGTTAGCGGGGACGCGAACCGCCGGCATGTTATCCCGGCTGCCGAGTTCCGAACCGTGTGGTGCAAAGGGCTGGTCGAGGGGGGTCTGGTACTTGCCGTGTGCAGGCAGGAAAACGAGTTCGCCATCGACATAGACCTTCTTGTTGCGGATCTCGACGGTCTGGCCGCCCACGGCAATGCAGCGCTTGATGTAATTCACGCTGGGATCGAGCGGGTATTTGAAGATCACGACGTCGCCCGGACGGGGGTCGCGAATGTCGGGGAGCCTGAGATCGACGAACGGGATAGGCAGCCTGGATCCATAAAGGAACTTATTGGCAAGCAGAAAGTCTCCTACCAGAAGCGTATCCTCCATGGAGCCGGATGGAATTTTGTACGCCTCGACGATAGAGGTCTTAATGCACAGGGCCAGAATGAGCGCGATGCCCATCTGCTTGACAAAGTCCCAGAACCGATCGGGCCCGCTCAGCGGTTTCTTCTGCCCGGTTTCCGTCGCGACCGTCTTGCTCGTCTTCGGCATCAGCTCAGCACCCTCACAATGTCGTTGATAGTCACAAATATAATCAGCACCAAGAGAAAAGCCAGACCGACCTGCTGCACGGCCATACGCTGCTTGACGGAAAGCGGCTTCCCCTTTATCCGTTCGATAAGGATAAAGAGTAACTGGCCACCGTCCAGGGCCGGGATCGGCAAGACGTTAAGGATGGCCAGATTAATGGAGAGAATCGCCATAAACCCGATGAAGTAGCGCCATCCCTGCTCGGCCACCTGCCCCGCAATGCTGGCGATGAATAGCGGCCCACCGATGTTACGAGGGGATTCGCGCCCCGACACAAACCGGAAGAAGAAGTTCCCCACCATTACGGTGTTCTGCCAGGTGGCCTCAGCGCCCGCCTTGAGCGCAGGCCCAAACCCCACACTTTCGAAGGCCGTCATCGGGTAAATGCCGATTTTCCCTTCCGTCGTACCCGATTGCGGGTCTGCCGCGGCACGAGGGGTCAACGCGAGGACCAGCGTATCGGCACCGCGCAGAACGGTAAGCGTGATCGGTTCGCCTCCACGTGGCCCGATGTACGCTTTCAAGGCTTCGAAGTCGGCTACGGGCTCCCCGTCGATGGCGAGAATCTGATCGCCCGTCATCAGTCCCGCCGCCTGGGCGGGCCACTCCGGCGTCATTTCTCCGACGCGCAGCCCCGAGTCGACGACTTTCAGATCGCCCCCCACAAAGATGACGCCCACGTAGAGCACGAAAGCCAACAGGTAGTTCATCGCAGGCCCGGCAATGATAATGAGCGCGCGGGCTCCCGGAGACTTGGACGTGTATTCGTCAGGCGCACCCGCTACATCCTCCTCGGGATTCTCGCCGGCCATCTTCACGTAGCCTCCCAGGGGAACCGCCGAAACGCAGTAGTCGGTGTCGCCTCGCTTGAACCCGAAGAGGCGGGGCGGAAAACCGAGCGAGAAGCGTTCGACGCGCACGCCACGCCATTTTGCCACCAGAAAATGCCCCAGCTCGTGGATGAAGATGAGCGGTCCGATGACCAATAGGAAATAGCCGAGAGTCCCCATATGCCTTACTCGTATACGGCCGCCAGGTCCCGACCGCGGTAACTAAAATGTTCCCACAGCCACCTGGCGGCCAAAAGTCGTGTCGCGTGGTCCACTCTGAGTATATCGGTCAAGGTGTCCACGGGTTCGCCACCCGCCATATCCAGATGAGCGGCAACACATTCACAGATGGATGGAAACGGGATCCCGCCGGCCAGGAAGGCTTCGACAGCGACCTCGTTGACGGCATTGAGGACGATCGGCGCCGCGCCGCCGGATACGAGAGCGCGGCGCGCCAGCCCCAGAGCCGGGTAGCGCAGCGGGTCCGGCGCCTCGAAGTGAAGAGCGCCCAGCTGGCGCAGGTCGAGCGGCCTCGGCGCTGGGCCCAGCCTTTCGGGGTACAGCAAGGCGTACTGAATCGGCAGCTGCATGTCGGGCCAGCCCATCTGAGCAACCACCGAGCCGTCCTTGAAGGCCACCGCAGAATGCACGATCGATTCGGGATGAACTACGACGTCGATGTGATCGGGCTGGACCCCGAAAAGCCGGAAGGCTTCGATAATCTCGAAGCCCTTGTTCATCATCGTGGCGGAGTCCACAGTGATTTTTGCGCCCATCTTCCAGGTCGGGTGGCCGAGCGCTTCCTGAGGCGTGATGGCATGAAATGTAGAAGTGGGCCGCTCCCGGAATGGCCCCCCCGAAGCCGTAAGCCACAGTCGTTCCACTTCATCGGGGCTTCCGGAGCGCAGGCATTGCCAGATCGCGGAGTGCTCTGAATCTATGGGCAGTATCTCCGTTTTGTGATGTCTGGCCGCGGCCACGAGCAGCGCACCGCCGATCACAAGCGATTCCTTGTTGGCGGTGGCCACTCTGCGCCCCGAATTCAGCGCCCAGTACGATGGGGCCAGCCCGGCGGCGCCGACAATTCCGTTGATCAACAGGTCGTAGCCTGTTGCTTCAAGCGCCGCCTTTAGGCCGTCTGAGCCGGTGAAGTACTTCACGCCCGAGGGCGGTACGAATCGCCCCGCCGCTTCGGCATCGGTGACACAGACAGCGGCCGGTTTGAAATCCGCAATCTGCTGCGGAAGCCGAGACGCATCACGATGCACCGACAGGAAAACCACGTGCAGGCGGTCGCTGTGGCGGCGACAGACCTCCACCGCCTGGCGGCCGATGGATCCACTGGAACCAACGAGCGCTATTCGTAAGGCAGTTTTACTTATTTTCGTACATCCTGCGGATCACCACAGGCTCCATAGGCTTATCTCCCGGACCCGTGGGGACGACCTCGATCTTGTGCGCTACGTCCATGCCCGCGATCACCTGGCCGAAAAGATTGAACGAGCTGTCCAGATTCGGGAGCGCCGCCAGGCATATGAAAAATTGACATCCGGAGGAATTTATGTCCTCCATATTGCGTGCCATGGACAGCGAGCCTGCCACGTGCTTGCGCGCTGAGAATTCGGCAGGAATGCGGAAGCCCGCGTCTCCGGTGCCGTTGCCCTTAGGATCTCCCCCCTGCAGAACGAATCCGGGGATGATCCGGTGAAACGTCAAGCCGTCATAGAACCTCCGGTTGACCAGAGAAAGTATGGAATCGCACGTGATCGGCGCCACGTCCGGAAACAACTCCATGACGATGTTGCCCCAGTCCGTCTCCATGATCACGATGGGCCGTTCCGTCGTGCTTGTGGGTGCATCGACTTTCGCCGTCGGCTCTCGCGCCGCCTCGGCTTCGGTTTTTTTCGGATCGGCTGTTGCGCCGCCGCCACTGCAGGCCATACCAGATCCGAGTACCAGAACTGCCAGAAACCACGTCTTCATACTCTGCCTCCTGTCGTTCGTCGCCAGCATAGCAGGCGCTCCCTGCTCACGCAAGTCCATATGCCGGCCATGGGTCGCAAGGCCTGGGCGCCGCCCCCCGGAATCAACTCTGGAAAAGCAGCGACAGGATGAATACCATGTAGCCGACGACGTTCCACGTGCGCACGAACGAAAGGGACGTGCCAAGCGTCACGTCATCGGTATGGCGCGTGCGACCGTAGTAGGCCAAAAGCACCGACCGGCTGTCCAGCAGCCTCGCCGCAAGCTGCCAGACCACCCCGCCCGCCAAAAGCCACAGGAGCGTGCTGCGCGAGAAGACAAACTGCACGAAGGAGATCAGGGGAAGCAAGAGCAGCGTGAAGTCGTAGTCCTGCGGTGTGATCAACAGCCTGACCGCGCGATAGGCCGATTCGCTGATCATCGTTACGCCGAGCCAGGCGACGGTGATCGAAAAAACTCCCAGGCCGAATCCGAGGGGCGTCAACCGGTATGGGCCGCGTTCGTTTCGAGCGCCATACGTGTATAGTTTGCGCGCGTACCAGATCAGTGCGCGGCCGCCGAGGACCACGAACAGGGCGGTCAGTCCCAGCTTGCCGGGAAGCGTGCGATTCCAGAATGAAAGAAAAGTTGGGCTGCCGACCACCGTCGCCACGATCCAAAAGAGCAGTGCGCATAACGAGTTTACACCCGCCGCCCAGGCCAGTGCGGCAACTTGCGGTCGACGGAGCCGCGAGACCACTTTGCCGGCCTAGCGATTCGAAGTGTCGCCGGGCGGCAGCGACAGCGATTTGAGGTAGAGGATCAGGTCGTCGAGATCGCGCGCGGTCATTTGCCACCGTGGCATCAGCAAGTCGAGTTTCCTCCCGTCCGGCGTGACGCCCGTGCGTAAAGTCAGACCGAAAGTGGCATCTGTGTAGGGGGGGAGTCCGACTTTCTGACGGTCGTCGGTCAGCATCCCGAATAAAATCGCAGGCACGGGAACGCGACTTCTTCCCGCGTTAATCAGTCCGCCCTCGCCCCGGTTCCCGTGACAATCGGCGCAACTAAGAAGCGGCTTGCCGTCGGGTCGCGTAGCTCCGGTAGAAGCGATCGCCGGTGAGGAGCGGCTGGTGGCCGAGCGAAAAATGCGCTGCCCGTTCGCCAGCGCGTCGACAGGTACGGCGTCCCCGGCGACATCCGGGGGAGATCTCCGATTGCGGGACGACGGCTCCTCTCCTCCGCCACAAGCCACGGCCAGACCGGCGAGCAAAAGCAGCGGGGAAAGTCGGTTCAGGATTAGCTCCAGCGCAGCACTCCTTCTTCTCAGGTCACACATTACGCGGCCGCCGCAGAGTGCGCAAAGCGAAATCGAAGGGCGGGGATCCGAAGGCGTTTTGCGGAGGAATCATCCGGCTGTACGCCGGTCGAGCGTAGCGATGGTACGAACTTCTGGAGAAGCAGGCGCATGAGTGGCCGCAGAGAGCGGACAGTGGGCACAGGCACGGCTTTGTCGTAGGGACCTTATGTGCGCCCTCAGGCTCCGCACGAGCAGGTATGCCGTCGCGCCGACCAGCGCCGTCAGGACCAGGGTGTCCTGCCAGCTCATGCCCATCCTCCGAGCCCGATGCTCAGGCCGACCTGGTACACGGCATAGGCGCCCGCGACGGCCAGAAGGGTCATGTATGCAAACACAAAGAGGGGCCAGCGCCAGGAATTGGTCTCGCGACGGATGATCGCCAAAGTCGCCATGCACTGACAGCAGAGCGCGAAGAACACCATCACGGACGCCGCAACGGCGATATTGAAGACGGGCCGGCCGGCTTGCGGGCCGTGATCCCACGTGGCGTTACGGAGTTTGGTCACGAGTGTTCCGGCATCGTCCGCAGCCTCGGGGCCGAGGTTGTAGATCGTACCCAGGGTGGCGATCAGCACTTCGCGTGCCGGGAAGGACGCCAGCACCGCCATGGTGATTTTCCAATCCCAACCTAGGTGCATGGAAACCGGCTCAAGCATGCGGCCGAAGCGGCCCAGGTAGCTGTTCCGCAGCAGCTCCCCGTCGAGCTCGGCCTTGAGCATGGCCTGTTCTGCCGGTGCGCTCTGTTGAATGCGTGACGTAAAGTCCGCGACTGTATCGGCAGAGCGCGGGTAATAACCGAGCGCCCAGAGCAGAATCGTCAGCGCCAGAATCACCGTTCCCGCCCGCACGACGAAGGCGCGCCCGCGCTGCATCATCTGCAGAAAGATGTTCGGCCAGTTGGGCGTCTTGTAGGAGGGCAATTCCATGATGAACGACGCCGCGGGACCGCGCAACACGGTGTGCTTCAGCACTACCGCCACACCAGCCGCCACCAGAACGCCGAGGAGATAAAGGACGGCCAACGTCAGGCCCTGGAGATTCAGAAATCCGGCGATGTAAATGGGCGGCACGAAAGCCGCGATGAGTATGGCGTAAACCGGAAGACGGGCGGAGCATGTCATGAGCGGTGCGACCGCGATCGTGAGAAAGCGCTGTCGACGGTTGTCGATCGTCCGCGTGGCCATGATGCCGGGAACCGCGCATGCGAAAGAGGAGAGCAGCGGGATGAAGGACCGGCCCGACAGTCCACAGCCCTTGAATAGGCGGTCTACCAGAAACGCGGCCCGCGGCATGTAGCCGGAGTCTTCCAGCACGCCGATGAAGAAAAAGAGTATCAGAATCTGCGGCAAAAACACCAAAACCGATCCGACGCCTCCCACGACGCCGTCCTGGACTAGACTCTGAAACGGTCCCGCCGCCAATCGACCTCCGATCGCCGCCGCCATTCGGCCGAACGCGGCATCGATGAATGTCATGAGTGGCTGGGCCCACGAAAATATAGACTGAAAAATCCCGACCATGACCACCATCATGATGACGGGTCCCCACACACGGTGCAACACCCAGCGGTCGATTCGGGATGTCCACGAGGCATCGGCATCCGATGGCCGCTCAGACGTGCAGTCCGCCAGTCCTGCCGCCCAGGCCGTGCGCTGTCGCACTTCGCTGCCGTTGCCCAGCGTATCGGCCAGCCGACGGCGCAGGTCCGCGATCGTAAGCGCGACTTGAGCTCGGCCGCGTCCAACCACCCATTCCTGGAGAACGGGCTGGTCATCCATTAAGAGCCTTATGGCCTCCGGTCGTGACAGCGGTGCACAACCATTGCCGTTCGCCTCGGTCAGGATCTCGTCGATGGCGGCGTTCACCTCCTGCGGGAGTTCGAACGGCGGCCGGGGCGGCGGGGCCCCGAGTACGTTCACCAGAGCGGCCTTCAGATTGGGTAAGCCTTCTCCGCGATGTGCGACCAGAGGCACCACGGGCACGCCGAGCATCGAGGAAAGCTTCTGGTACGCCAGGCGTACTCCCCGCCGCTGTGCCAGATCGTACATGTTCAGCGCGATGACGGTCGGAATGCCGAGCTCGAGGACCTGCGAGATCAGGTAGAGTCCGCGCTCCACATTGGTTGCATCGACCACTACGATGATGGCGTCCGGCTTCCGCTCGCCGGAGTGGTGACCCAGAAGCGCTGCGGCGGCGATGGCTTCGTCGAGCGATCTTGCGGTCAGACTGTAGGTGCCGGGGACGTCCAGCAGCCGAACATCCGTGCCGTCGATCTGGCATGTGCCGACAACTTTTTCCACGGTGACGCCGGGGTAGTTGGCAACTTTCTGCGAAAGCCCGGTGAGCGCGTTGAATAGAGTGGTCTTGCCGGAATTCGGATTGCCGGCAACGGCCACGGTGAAGTTAGCGGACCCTAACTCGATCTTTCGACCACTGCCTGAAAAGACCCTTGCCATCGCCGTGTCGGACGTCTACGGTTCGAGTGCGATTCGAACGAGGGAAGCTTCGTACCGGCGCAACGTCAGATAAGAATTGGGGAGTTCAATCTCGATGGGGTCGCCAAGGGGCGCCGCGCGCAGCATTCGCGCGAGTCGACCCGGCACCAGTCCCAGTTCAAGAAGCCTGCGTCCGAGGGAGCTTGTGGCATTCACGTCCAGCACTCGGCCGGATTGGCCGGGCAACATGAGATCTAGTGTGGTTGTCTGCCGTTTCGTCTCTGTCGCCAACATCCGCCACCTCCGCCATCTGCTGCACTGCGTGGCACTCGCGTCTCTTCGTCAAGGGCCTGCCCGATTCGAACTTAACCTGTGCAGATGATATTAGGCAAGCCTAACTTGTCAAGCAGAAAAGCACCTTTTTTCACAATCCGACTGGGATCATCAGCCGATCCTCCATCGGCAAACATTATTAACCCGTTAAGGAAAATTGCAATACGGGGTTGGCCCGGTAACACTGCGCCTTAGCTAACTTTCTTTGATGCCTATTTTTATTTCAGGAGTACCATCTTGCGCACTTCGTTGGCCGTCCCCGCCGTTAGGCGATAGAAGTAGACCCCCGATCCGACGGTCCGGCCTCCTGAATCGCGACCGTCCCATCGCACTTCGTGTGTTCCCGCCTCGAAGGCGCGATCTGCCAGCACGCGCACCTGCTGGCCCAGCAGGTTGTAGACAATGAGTTTCGCCTGCGCCGGCCGGGGGCCGATGCGGAAGCGAATGGTGGTCTCGGGATTGAATGGGTTTGGAAAATTCTGATCCAATTCGAAAGCGCGCGGTAACGACGGCTCGCTCTCCTCGGCGGATGTAGCTTGCGCGAGCAGCCAGTCCGTCACACGGTCGATGAGGAGACTTTTGGGCATGCCACCAAGCGAGGCGACGTCATCCCCGATTCCCTCCACGCCCCAGCCGAGGAAAACAAGTTTGTAGGAACCATCAAATCGGACACCTGTCACGTTGGACACCACCGTCTCCGTGAAAATCGGAAGGGCTCCCGCGAGCGGATTGAGCAAGTCCTTGAGGGACTGATTCCCGGCACCGCCGGCCCCGCCGAGAATGAACTTGAGGCTATCGCCGATTGGATCGCCGGCGACGCCCAACGCCTGATAGTCGTTGGCCGGGCCGGCATAGTCGGCGTACAGATAAGTATTCAGAAAGGGCGCGTCCATACTGTCAAGGTAACGCGCAATCTGCTGACCGGTGATGAAGAGGGAGCCGCCGCCATCGAGATAACTCTTAAGAGCCGTGACCTCGGAGGGTGAGATGATCGTATCCGATCCGCCGAACAGCGTATCGCGTTTGTTCCCCGTGTACCAGAACACCATGGGGTAGTCCCCCAACGTGCCCGGCGTACCGGCAGAGTAGATCTCCCAGCGTCCGAACGGCACCCGCATACTGTCCAAAACAGGTACGATAAACTGCGAGTCGAGGCTCGCACCGGGGTTCAGGCGCGCATCGTCATCGACGAGGAGAATCTGCTTGGGTCCGACATCGATCCGCAGAGTATCGGTTTTGACGTAGTCCCCGGCCTTGGCCGTCACGGTGATGTAGAAGTCCGCCACGCGCGGGACTTTGGCGACCGGCACGCTGAACATGAATGGCGTGGGCGTTGAGGCTATCTGCCCCGAGGCGACGGTACCTATGATCTTCACGCTGTCCGTAAGGATCAGGTCGGGATCGTCTGCGGAAACCGAGTATACGGCATCCGTGACACCCTGCCAGAGGTTCTGTTGAGTGACCGTTAGACTTACGCTCTCGCCGGGATCGGGTACGCTGTCCGCGTCGCCGTTGTCCGTAAACACCTGAGACTGCAGCACGAACCGGGGGCGAGACCAGAGGACGTCGAGATTCGCGGTCATAGTGGGGCCGGAGGGAGAAATATCCCAGACGGCGACCTGCGTGGGCACGGATGTATAGTCACGGGTGCTGGGAAGCGACAGATCATCGAAGCTGGTTTTCAGGACACTCCCCGGCCAGGGATCGCCGTTGTCCGCCGCGAGCGGCCCGGTTCCGGAACTCTTCTCCAACTCCCATAGCCCGTCGGCCTGTTCGAGCGCCAGGCGATAATGTCCGAAAGAGGTATGCCCGGGATACCACTCGTTGTTGTTGGGAGTGTTCGTCGTGATGTTGTCGTCCACGTGGTAGATCAAAAGTCCGGAACCGGGCAGATAGGTATCGAAGCCGACTTTCTGCCTGTTCTCCACGAGGAAGTACTGGTTCGACAACGTACCGTTGGTCCAGAGCCGATAGGCTACGGAATCGGACTCGATCTGCGGAATGATCGCGCCGGTGATGTTGGTCAACGGGCGCATGGGGGTGAGCCAGCCGAGCTGCATCTTGCTCCAGGCAGAGAAGTGCGCCGGCGATGAGCCGTCCGCTCTGGCGTAGTTGCCTGCCGCCATGAGGACCCACTTGTCCAACCCCTGCGAGCTGCCGTCGGTATCGTAGAGGTCCGGAAGTCCGTAGAAATGTCCGAACTCATGACAGAACACACCGATATTTACCGGCAATCCGTTTCCCTGCTCTTCGGGCTGCATCGTGTAATTGGAAATGAACACGCCGTCGCGATTCTGAGTCGACGAAATCTGCCACTTGTGGGAATGGATCTGGTTGACGTTCCCCGTCTCCTCGAAACCGGGTCCGGCATGCACCACGAAGAATCCGTCGAGGAATCCGTTACCGTCGTTGTCGTACAAGGCGAAATTGACTCCGGCGGCATCCGCGGCGGCCAACGCGTCCTCCGCCAGCTTCTGCGCGTTCTGTGGATACGCGCCCAGACCTCGCTCACCATCCACATAGAACGCGTATGTCTGCGGCATGCGCAGCCAGCCGATCACGTCACCTGTGACGGTAACCTTGCCGTAGGAGTTTTCCTGGTAGAAATCGTTGAGCGACTTGCCCGGGGTGTTGACGGAGAAGAGCAGATTTCGGAAATAGGCTGTGTCGGTGACGGCGCCTGCGGCAGCTACGTTGTCTGAAAAATCCACCAGTATGACGAGCGCTTTCAGATTGCCGAGCACGGGCACCAGGGCGCCGGCGGCAAGGCGGTAGGGATCGGGACGATCGACTCCCCGTCTTTCGGCGTCGGCGGTCACCGCGCGGTATTCATCCCAACGACCCTCGGCCTTGAGCCGGTCTATGACCTCCGGGGTCGGCATGACGGCGCCGGCGACGGAGAAGAGAAACAATAACCCTGATATCGCGAGAGCGAATGTGCGGACTTGCCCCACCATGCTGCTTTCCTTCCGCCTTGTGGTTTTACGCCAGCCTTGCCTGGATTCGGCTACCTACTCAACCCTGTCGGCCAGCGGGTTACGGCCCCCGGTTGCATGCGGTTTATACGCAGCACGGGCCGAATCGGTTAGCCGTTATCGCAGAAGGGTCATTTTGCAGTTACGCGCCTGATCACCGGCCGTGATGCGCAAGAAATACACACCGGAGGAGAGCGCGCGCCCGCGGTCGTCCTCGGCATTCCAGGCCATTTCGTACACGCCTGGCCCCTGGAGTGCATTCCATAGCGTGCGAACGCGGCGTCCGAGCAGATTGAAGATCTCCACTTTCACGTGCAGGTCGCGATCCAGAGCATAGCGGATTTTCGTGGCAGGATTGAACGGATTGGGGTAGTTGCCCAGAAGCTCGAAGGCCGCGGGGCGGACGTCCTGTACCCCGGAGGCCATGGCGGCATACTGATCTTGGGCACTTCGGGCCGCCCTCTCCCATTCGGCGAGGTCCGGGGCGGCGATCAGCGCCACGGCGAAATTGCCGCGGGAGGCGCGCGATTCAGCGCCAGTCAGGGTCAGGAGATACGATTCGGCAGGCGCGGATGTCGCGCCGTCCGGGGCCGGTAAGGGGAGCGCCGGCAAGGTCGAATCGAACGCCCTTGCCTGGCGGGCGGGGACGTCACCGAGCCAGAGGGCACCTACGCAGGTGAGGCCGTTGGTGACTACCAGGGCGTTGTCGATTCCGGCCACCGGGAGCGCCTCGGCGCCGGCGAGATCCCAGTGCAGCCAGACTCCGAAGCGCAGAGCAGAAGCGAAGTTTTCGGGCCACATCCGGGACCAGCTGTAGGTGTACAGCAGATAGTCTCCAACCCCGGGGCCCGGACGATAAACGGTTTGCTCGAATTCCACTCCGGCCGGATCCACCAGTCGGGTGTCGCGGAATCGTGTACTGGAAAGCACATCGCCGCTGCCCGGTACGAGCAGTCCGCCGGGCGCCGGCTCAAATGGACTTGCGGATCCAAATGAGGTGCGGTCCGATTCGCCGGCGAGAAAGCGCAGGCCGCCGGAGAACGGAATGACCTCGCCTTCGTACGCAAACTCCAGAGACTCGACCCCGAGCGTCTGCGCGAGCGCGGCGTCGAAGCGGGCACAGTTGCTGGCGACAGCCGTGAGATGTCCTGCGGCCTGTGCAAGCGCAGCCGCCTGGGGCACGCTTCCGACCGGAATACCTATGACCACGCTGGTGTCGAGGGGCGGCATGGCCGCCGTCACGTGCAACCTGAGCCAGATTTTTTCGCCGCAAGGGCGGTCGCCGATCGCCGTGAACGCCAGGGTCAGGTCGACCGATCCGACGTCGGCCGGGACAAAGTCCACCTCGGCATGGACTACCTCGCTGAGCTGATCAAGGGCGCTCACGGGCTCCAGGTCGATCGACACGTCTTCGCACGCTCGCCCCCGATTCAGTAGCTGCACGTGGAGAGGATCCAGTGCGCTCACGGCCTCCTCGGTGCCCTGCTCCGGCAACGTGGGGACGTTCCACTCCCAGCTGATCGGCCGCGCCGGGGGGAGCAGGTCAAGCGCTCCAGCAATGTTCAAAAGCCCGTAACCGGTGGTGAAATCGGGGCCGCTCTCGCCCAGGTCGAAGGCCGACTGGATCAGGGCCTGCTTGATCTGGTCGGGCGTGGCGTCGGGGTTCGCCTGGCGGAGCAGCGCCACCGCCCCGGCCACGTGCGGCGCGGCCATTGAAGTACCCGAGCGCAGCTGATATCCGCCCCCAGGCTTACAGCTGCGAATATTGACCCCCGGGGCCATCAGCTCCGGCTTGATGATGATGGGATTGCAGGTTACGGGACCGCGCGACGAGAAGAGCGCCGTGGCCAGAGACGGATCCGCGCCATTCACGGCGCCGACGGAGAAACATTTCAGCGGCTCATCACCGCGATCGACGGGTAATCTCAACGTCGACGGCAGCGGCCCTTCATTGCCCGCGGCGAAGACCACCACGATACCGAGTGCCTCCAGATTATCGATGGCTTCCCAGAATGTGGCGTCGCAGGGGGGCAGTACACCTTGAGGGATGCCCCAGGAGTTGAGCACGACATCGGGAAGGTCTCTTTGGGTCGCGGGATTTCCGTCCGGGTCGGCCAGCCACTGGAAGGCAAGGAGAAGATCCTGAATCGTTTCGCCGAACGACTTGCCGCGATCCACAACGCCCGCCGCTATCCATTCGGCATCGGGCGCTATCCCGACGGTATCGGTGCCGTCCCTTCCCACCGCGGTGCCCATGGTGTGCGTGCCGTGGCCCGCGAGGTCGTTGGGAAACGAGTTACCGGCCGGATCCAGCCACGCGGCGGAAGGATCGGCGTTTAGCCCCCGGTAACGCTGCGCGAGCGCGGGATGATGACCGTCCACGCCGGTATCGATGTTCGCCACCAGCGTCCCCTTGCCGGTGATGCCGCGCCGCCAGGCCTCCTGAGCGTGTATGGCAAGCTGCCCGGCCGAGGTGGCATCCGCTGCCGCCGTCACGGTGACTGCGGTGCGTGGTGCTATAAGTTCGATTGGCGCGTCGTCGATGATGGTCTGAACCCCGGGCAGCTGTTCGAGCGCGGGGATATCGCGGGCGTTTACAGTGACCGAAACGAACGGCGCAAGCCAGAAGGGCGTTACGTTTCCAAGGAGGATGCCTTGAGCATTCGCCGCCTCCAGGAATCGCCGGGTCGCACTCTCGTTATCTGCCTGGATGCGATCGCGGTTGTCGGAGTAGGCGTCGGGGCGTCCCGCCGTAATGGATGTCGGTGGAGCGACAGCTGCCTGGAGCAGTACAATCACGTCTACATCGCCGGAGGTGCTGCGGAGCTTTGATTCAAGCGACGGACCGAGCGACGCCGGGGCGCTGGAGGCGAGGCAGATCACAAAACACAACGCGATCGGAATCCCATGCCCCCCTGGCCTGGTTTTCATCACCAACCGTGTTGAGCAATACCCGGGCCTGCGCTAACGGCCTAGACGGAAGGTCGGCGTCGGCCTCGAGGCTTAGATATGTGAATCGATAACTCATTACTAATCAGTCCATTAGGAGACAAGACGCAGCCATGTCCCCGACCCCGGTGAGGGAACGCACACGACCCCAAAGCGGGACAAGTGCACACTGTTGCATATTAGCGGCAGCATGATTCCTCCATGCCTCGTTTTCGTGGCACATGAATCCCTTACGGATAATGGGGTTACGTCGAGGGCCGAGAGAGCTGCCCGGGTGCCGCTGCCGGTGTCGATCAAAGCAGATCTCGATCCCCAGGTCGGCTGACAGTCCCCTTGCATCCAACAGCAGCCGGCACGGGTAGCATCCGGTACCAGGCAGACATGACCGCAAACAGCGTTTCGATCCTGGAAGATTCTTGGTGAGGCTGGCTCAATATGGTGCGGAAGGGGGGACTCGAACCCCCATGCCCGAGGGCACCACCCCCTCAAGATGGCGTGTCTACCAATTCCACCACTTCCGCGATCCGAGAATGAGAATCGTATGTTCGGCCGGCTGAGGCACCGGCCCCCGAGCCCCTCTTATTTACCTGTGTCGGCCGGATCGGAGAAAATCTCCTGAGCCGCCGGGCTCACGGGTTCTGCGCCGGGAACGTCCGTGGCGGGAGTAGACTGAGCCGGCTGGCCACCGCCCTGTTGAACCGCCGCGGGCCCTCCGGCCACACCGCTGGGACTGGGTCCCATAAACGACAGAACAATCGCCATCAGCATGAACAGGATGGCGAGCACAGCGGTTGCGCGGGAAAGAAACGAAGCCGCGCCGCGGCCGCCGAACACGGCGCCCGACATGCCGCCGCCCCCAAAGGCTCCGGCCAGGCCCTCACCCTTGGAGGACTGCAGAAGTACCGTAATGATCAGTGCGACGCACACGACCACGTAAACCAGCATCAGAAGAGTATACATTTACACCGCCGCTTCAATTATCCTCGTGAATGATTCCGGTTCCAGTGCCGCGCCTCCCACCAGTGCGCCGTCGATGTCCGGACAGGACAGCAGGGCCCTGGCGTTGTCGGGCTTCACCGAGCCGCCATACAATATTTTCACATCTTCGGCTGAGCCACCCCACAACTCCAGAAGCCAACTCCGGATGGCGGCGTGCACTTCCTGCGCTTGCGCGGGAGATGCCACCACTCCGGTTCCGATCGCCCAGACCGGCTCGTAGGCAAAAACCACGGCACGGCCGAGGTGTTCGAGTCCCGATGCCGCGCTGGCGATCTGGCGTCGCACCACCTTCTCGGTGTTTCCGGACTGGCGCTCCTTTAGCGTCTCACCGACACAAACCACGGGCACCAGGCCCGCCCTCATCGCCGCCTCCAACTTCTCGCGGATGAAAGCATCCGTTTCGCCGAACAGCTGGCGGCGCTCCGAGTGGCCAATGATAACATACTGGCAGCCAACCGTCAACAGCATATTGGCGCTCACCTCACCGGTGAAGGCGCCGGACGCGGCAAAGTGCAGGTTCTGTCCCCCGACGCCAATCCGCGACCCGGCCAACGCCAGAGCGACTGCCGGAATGGCGACGAATGGAGGAAATACCGCTACGTCCACCCGGTCCAGCGGGAGGCTTCGCTGGCGGAGAGATCGACAGAATTCAGCCGCCTCCTCGGGCGTCTTGTGCATCTTCCAGTTGCCGGCCACAAACGGAGTTCTCGACACCTTACGACTCCCTGTCTTTGAGAGCGCATACGCCGGGGAGTTCCTTTCCCTCGAGGAACTCCAGAGACGCTCCGCCCCCGGTCGAAATATGGCTCATTCGGTCGGCGGTTCCCGTGGCCGCAACCGCGGCCGCCGAATCGCCGCCCCCGATTATGCTGACGGCACCGGCGTCCGTGGCGTTTGCGACGGCCAGTGCAATGTTGAGCGTCCCCGACGCAAACTCCTTCACCTCGAAGACGCCCATGGGGCCGTTCCAGAGAATCGTCCCCGCGCCCGCGAGCGCCGCGGCGAACCGGTCGACGGTGGCCGGCCCGATGTCCAGCCCCATCCTGTCCCGGGGAATGGCATCGATCGGCACGGTCGAAGGCTCCTTTGGATTCTCGATCGACCGGGCGACCACACAGTCCACCGGCAGTACGATCTTTTCTGCGTCCGAACGGCCGAGGATCTCGCGCGCCATCTCCAGACGATCCTGCTCGACCTGCGAGCGCCCCACCTCCCGTCCCTGCGCCTTGAGAAACGTGAAAGCCATCCCGCCGCCGATCAGAATACGGTCCACCTTAGCAAACAAATTCAGAATTACGTCGATTTTGCCCGCTATCTTGGCGCCCCCCAGGATCGCGACGAAGGGTCGCGCCGGGCGGGAGAGGGCACCTCCGAGAAACTCGAGCTCGCGCTCCATCAGGCAGCCGGCGGCCGGATTCTCAAACAGCGCCGCGATGGCGGCGGTCGATGCGTGCGCCCGGTGTGCCGAACCGAAAGCGTCGTTGACATAGAGATCGCCCAGTGCCGCGAGCTTTAGGGCGAAGTCCGGGGCGTTGGCCTCCTCCTCGCGGTGAAAGCGTAGGTTCTCCAGCAGAAGCACGTCACCCGGCCGAAGCCGGTGTGCCAGCGAGCGCGCTTCATCACCCGTGCAGTCGGGGGCAAAGCCGACGGCTTGGCCCAGCAGTTCGCCCAGTCGCACGGCCACCGGTGCAAGCGAATACCTGGCGTCGGGCGCGCCCTTGGGGCGTCCCAGGTGGGACATCAGAATGGCCGCTCCTTCCCCGTCCGTGATCTTCCTGATCGTGGGAAGCGCAGCCGTTATTCGCGTGTCGTCAGCGACCCGACCGTCCGCGATCGGGACATTGAAATCGACACGCACCAGCACCTTCTTCCCGCGGATCTGCAAATCGTCGATCGTGAGCTTTGTCATGGCACCCCCCGGAAAAAAACGGGCGGCCCGAAGCCGCCCGGCACTTGCTCTAAACCATCGACTCGCCCTCCACCCGGTCAAGCCCAAACGACTTCCCTACATCATCCGCAGAAGCATGTCGGCCGCCCGGTGGGAGAAACCCATTTCATTGTCGTACCAGGAAAAGATCTTTATCAGACGCTTGCCGCGCACATTGGTCAACTCCGAATCGACGATAGAGGAGTGCGGATTGCCGATGATGTCCGTGCTGACCAGCGGGTCCTCGGAATACTGGAGAATGCCTTTCATCTTCCCCCGGGCGGCCGCCATCAGTGCGCCGTTCACCAAGGCGACATCCACGTCCTTGCCGACCAGGCAGACCAGGTCGACGATTGAACCCGTCGGAACGGGTGCGCGCACGGCGACACCGTCCAGCTTGCCCTCCAGAGCCGGGATGACCAGGGCGATGGCCTTGGCGGCGCCGGTCGAAGTCGGGATAAGGTTGATCGCGGCCGCGCGCGCCCGGCGCAGATCTTTATGCGGCAGATCGAGTATCTTCTGATCGTTGGTATAGGCGTGAATCGTGGTCATGAACCCGTATTCGATGCCGAACTGGTCGTTGATGACTTTGGCCACCGGGGCCAGGCAGTTGGTCGTGCAGGATCCGATACTGATGATCTCGTGTTTCCTTTTGTCGTACACCTCGTCATTCACGCCGAGTACCACAGTGGCGTCCGCGCCCTTGGCGGGGGCCGAAATGAAGACCTTGCGAGCGCCGGCCTGAAGGTGCGCCGCCGCTTTGGCGCGGTCGGTGAACAATCCGGTGGACTCTACGACGACGTCGACTCCGAGCTCCTTCCAGGGCAGTTTCGAAGGATCTCTCTCGGCCGTCACACGCACGCGCTTGTCGCCTACGACGATGGTGTTGTCCTCGGCTTTAACCTCAGTGGCCAGCACCCCGGCCACCGAGTCGTACTTCAAGAGATGAGCCAGCGTCTTGGCATCGGTGATGTCGTTGATGGCGACGATATCCAGATCGGCCTTCCTCCCCAGCACAACCCGGAAGAGATTGCGACCGATTCGTCCGAACCCATTGATTGCAACTCTAGTGCCCATGATTCCCTTCCCCTCTGGGACCACCCGCGGCCCCGGATATCAGATAGCTGAATGCGAACAAGAATTGCGGCCCCGAAAAGTCGGATACGCCCCCCGGCAGATCGCTGAGCGGTTTGGAAAACCGCGCACGCTGATAGCCGCCGTAAAGCCCCAGGAGAATACGTTCCGCGACCCGGATGTCCGCTCCCGCGCCGAGTATGCCGCCCAGTGTGGCGCGGGTATCCGAACTGTAATCGGGTTGGAATGTGCTCGACTCAAGCACCTGCACCCCTACGACCAGGGAACCTCCGGCCGCCAGGTAGGGCAAGATACGACGCCCCGGAGTCAGGGCAACCGGATAAACGCGAAGGCCCAGGGATACGGGGAAGATGGTGAGCCTCGAGCGCGTGAGAAAGCTCCCTTCCCGTATAAAGGCGTCACCGCGGGGGAGCGCCCCGATGGACGCGGCCATGGCGAGGTGAGGGGTGAGCCGGCGTGTACCTAAGACCATGAGGTACATGTCGGACGCCCGCCTTTGACGCGAGACGCCGCCGGCGAGGTTTGTCTCCTCAAGCTTGTCGGCGGAGTAGACGCCCAGCATCACGCCGAGGCTCCCGACATAGTAGGGTTCAACCGGCGCCTCCTGCGCGCGAGCCGGCGAAAGCATCGCCATAAACAGCACGGAGACGAAGAGCAACCGCCCGATCCTCATGAAGCCATCACCTCCTTTGCCGATCGCACCGGCGCGCACGCGCCGAAGGCGGCGGCAGAACCTGCCGAATTCGCCCCCGGGGCCCTCCATCGCGACCGCGAATTGAGCCCATCAGGCGACCTTGATGATGATCAACGTAATATCGTCCGACGGCGACTCGGGTCCCGCGAATTCGACGACGGCATCGTGAATGCCTTCACACATCTTCTCGGCCGACCGGTCGCGCATTCCGTGCACCAGGTCGACCAGCCGCCTTTCACCGAACTCTTCGCCGGTCGTACCGATGGCCTCGGTAACGCCGTCCGTGTAGAAGACCAAAGTGTCGCCCGGTCCGAGCCAGATGGGCCGCTCTTCGTAGACGGCGTCTTTGATGACGCCCACGAGCGGCCCCCCTTCGGACAGTCGTTCGAGTTCTCCGGAGGGCCGAATGAGCACCGGCGCGTTGTGCCCTCCGTTCGTAAAGGTAAGAACACGGTTGCGGGCATCGAGCACGCCGTAGAACGCCGTGATGAAATTGTCCTGCGCCGTCATTTCGCGGAGCACGTTGTTGACTTTGCGAAAAATGGTCCGAATGGCGTAGTTGTTACGAATTTCGGCGATCAGCGAAGCGCGAAATCCCGCCATGATGAGGGCGGCGGGAATGCCCTTCCCCGATACGTCGGCTATGGCGATGCCCCACTGTCCGTCCACGATCGGAACGAAATCGAAGTAGTCGCCTCCCACCTGCTCCGACGGGAAGTTTACGCCGGCGATATCATAGCCTTCGAGGCGCGGCGCCTGCTTGGGCAGGAAACTTTCCTGAATCGAACGTGCGACCAACAACTGTTCGCGCAGCTTCCGGTTCTGTATTTGCTGGTCGAACAACCGTGCGCGGTCCAGCGTGATCGCCACCTGATTGGCGAACGAGGAGACGAGCCATTCGTCGTTGGGATCGTACGCCGCCAGGCGGTTGCTCTCGAGATTGAGAACCGCCAGCCGCCGATCGCGAATGTCCACGGGCACGACCAGAGCCGAGCGGGTTTGAGGACGGGCGTTCACGTAGCGATCGTCGGCGCTCACGTCGGGAACGTTCACCATTTCGCCGGTCTTGGCCACATGTCCTACGAGCCCCTGCCCTATCTTGAGTCTAAGATCGGTATACAGCACGCTGTCGTAACCCCGGGTCGTGATCTGCCCTACCTCCCCCTGATCCGAATCGATTAAGAAGATCCCGCCTGCATCATAGTGCACCACACGTCCGAGCAGATCGAAAATCCGGTCGAGCAATTCCGGGCGGTCGAAGGATTGCGCCAGAAGGCGATTCGTCTCTTCCAAGAGCTCCAGCTCGAGC
>Ga0326597_10001278_pt1 | contig 41148 bp, 32 predicted proteins | sample RVTome_12_FD_203789 | JGI IMG/M metagenome (GOLD analysis project Ga0326597, IMG submission 203789) | Soil microbial communities from uranium-contaminated site in the Upper Colorado River Basin, Wyoming, United States - RVT100D185 | ecosystem: Environmental > Terrestrial > Soil > Contaminated >... | reverse complement strand
ATGGACTTTGCCCAGGCCCTGCAGCAGCGGGTGGCTACCCTGCGCGGTCTGACCACCGGGCAGCTGGACCAGGTGTATGCCCGGCTCCAGCTCACTTCGGGGGCCGAGCGGCTGATCCATACGTTACAGTTGCTCGGGTACCGCACGGGCATCATCAGCGGCGGCTTCACCTATTTCACCGAGCGTCTGCGGGCGCGGCTGGGGATGGACTATGCCTTTGCCAATGAGCTGGAGATCGTCGACGGGCGGCTCACCGGCCGGCTGCTCGGGCCCCTGGTGGACGGCGCGGCCAAGGCGCGCCTGCTGGAGGAGACGGCGCGGCGCGAGGGCATTCGCCTGGAGCAGGTGATCGCCATCGGCGATGGGGCCAACGACCTGCCCATGCTGCAGAAGGCCGGGCTGGGCATCGCCTTCAACGCCAAGCCCACCGTGCGCGAGGCGGCGCGCCATGCCCTGAACCAGCACCGGCTGGACGCCATCTTGTTCCTGCTGGGACTGAACCAGGACGACGTGAGCGCCCTGGCGCCGGGCGCCTGATGCACCGCCCCCAAGGACGCCCGCGGCGCGGCTTTGGTTGCAATGGGCCCAACCCTATACTAGGTTGGCGCTTGGACCATCGGTCAACTGGCGCTGGTCAGCCACATGCGCGGCGATCCGCCGCAACGAGGCACCGCCGCAACGAGGCATCGCAGCAACGAGGCATCGCAGCAACGAGGCACCGTAGCGACGACAATCCGTCCCGCCAACCCCACCCCTATGGAGCACAATGGCCGAATCCTATGACGTCGCCGTGATCGGATCCGGGCCCGGCGGCTATGTGGCCGGCATCAAGGCTGCCCAGGCAGGCCTGCGCAGCGTGGTGATCGAGGCGGACCGGCTGGGGGGCATCTGTCTCAACTGGGGCTGCATCCCCACCAAGGCCCTGCTGCGCAACGCGGAGTTGTACGAGGAGTTCACGGAGGCGGAGGCCTACGGCTTTTCCGTGAAGGGGCTGGCGTTCGACGCGGACAAGATCGTGGAGCGCTCGCGCAAGGTGGCCGACAAGATGAACCGGGGCGTGACCTCCCTGTTCAAGAAGTACAAGGTGACCCACCTCGCCGGGCGCGGCAAGCTGGTCGGCAAGGGGCAGATCGAGGTCACCGGCGCCGACGGCAAGCGGCAGTCCGTGCAGGCCAAGCACATCATCGTGGCCACGGGCGCCAGTCCCCGGGGCCTGCCCAACCTGACCCCGGACGGCAAGCGCTTCATCACCTACCGCGACGCCATCACCCTGACCAGCTTCCCCAAGCGCCTGCTGATCGTCGGGGCCGGTGCCATCGGCGTGGAATTTGCCTACTATTTCAGCGCCTTCGGCGTAGAGGTGCACCTGGTCGAGATGGCACCACAGCTCCTGCCCGTGGAGGATGCGGAAATCGCCGAGCTGCTCCTGCGCGCCTTCAAGAAGAAGGGCATCCAGTGCTACACGGGCACCACCGTGGCCGAGGCCGCCGTGAAGCGCAACAAGGTCGAGGCCGTGCTGGCCAAGGGCGACGAGCGCACCAAGCTCGAGTGCGACCAGGTGCTCATTGCCGTGGGCATGGCGCCCAATACCCAGGAGCTGGGCCTGGAAGGCTGCGGGGTGAAGACCGAGCGCGGCTTCATCGTCACCGACGGCCGCATGCGCACCTCCGTGGAGGGCATCTGGGCCATCGGTGACGTGACCGGGCATCAGTTGCTGGCCCACAAGGCCTCGGCCGAGGCGGAAGTGGCCGTGGCCGACATCGCCGGGCACGACCCCAAGCCCTTGGATTATGGCCAGATTCCCGGCTGCACCTACTGCCAGCCCCAGGTGGCCTCCATCGGCCTCACGGAGGCCCAGTGCAAGGAACAGGGCCTGGAACACCGCATCGGGCGCTACCCCTATGCCGCCTCGGGCAAGGCCAATGCCCTGCGCCAGCTCGACGGCATGGTGAAGCTGATCTTCGGCGAGCCCCACGGCCAGCTGCTGGGCGCCCATCTGATCGGCGCGGAAGTGACCGAATTGCTGGCCGAGCTGGGCCTGGCCATGCGGCTGGAGGCCACGCGCGACGAGATTCTGGCCACGGTGCATGCCCACCCCACGCTCTCGGAGTCCATTTTCGAGGCCACCGGCGTGGCCTATGGCCTGAGCGCCAACTTATAAGGGCTGTACATCCCCCCGCTAAACCGGCATAGATGAGGACGAATTAGCGACGGTTGCGCCGTGAATGCACGACACTCGAAGGGTTGTTCCGGCGCCGGGGTCTGTGTGTGGTGAAAAATCACGCAGAGTGTCCATGTCGCGCGCTTTTCGCTATGATGGCAGCGACTTTTTTCATGGCCGGCGACTGCAGCGGCGGCCATGCATGACAGAGCGACGCCGGCAGGGAAGCACGGCGGTCAGTGAATTGGCCGTTTCATCCCCCTTGCGGATCGTTTGTCAATTGATGCCGGCCGTTGTCGGCGCATCGGTGGCATCGTGGGACGCTGTGTGCCCACGCTTGCAGCCCTGCCCGACCTGATCCGCCATGGACCCGCGGTTATGAAGAAAGCCCGCGAGACAGATCTCGGGAAATCTCCGGAGTTGCTGGAGGAGGCGCTGGGCATTCTCATGTCCGGGCGCTACTTCCACACGATGGATGCGGACCTGCTGCGCGAAGTGTTGCGCAAGGGCGTCTATGTGGAGGCCCCGCCCGGTACGCAACTGATGAAGGAAGACGGGCTGGACGACGACGTCTACTTCCTGCTGGAAGGCTCCCTGGCGGTCACCTCCAATGCCAAGCTGATCCTGCACCTGAACACCCCGGGAGACATCGCGGGGGAATTTGCCGTGGTGAGCAGCGCGCCGCGCTCCGCGGACGTGAGCACCGATGCGCCCTCGCGGCTGGTGCGCGTCTCCTCCGCCATCGTCAAGACGGACTACCGCAAGGATCCTGAGCGCGCGGCCCAGTTCCTGGCCGTGTTCGGCCACATCATGGCCGGCAAGCTGCGCGAGACCTCCCAGCGCGCCAAGCTGTACGAGGATGCCGTGCTGGAAGCGCGGGAGATCGCCAGCAGCCACGCCGAGCTGGAATCGGAGATCGACGACAAGCTGCAGGAAATCCTGCTCTATTCCCGTGTCATCGAGTCCAGCAACGATGCGGTGGTGATTACCGACACGGACAACCGCATCATCCGCTCCAACCCGGCGGCGGTGAAGATGTTCAAGCCCCTGGCCAACCTGCGGCGGCGCAAGCGGGCCCCGACCATCGAGAGCCTGGTCAAGGACTTCGACCTGGACAATTATCCGCGCCACAACATCGGCGAGGAATGGCAGGGCGAATGGGTGCACAGCAACGGCGACAAGCCGTTCACGCTGCAGGTCACGGTGACCCCCATCAACGACAAGGCGGGCAGGCTGATGAGCATTGCCTACCAGATGCGGGACATCTCCCTGCAGAAGGAGCAGGAGCGCGACATCCAGCGCAAGAGCGAGGAGATTCACAAGGCCCTGGTGGATCTGGAGGAGACCTACCAGGAGCTGCAGCGCAGCGACCGCCTGAAGACCGAGACCCTGACGGTGATCTCCAACGAGCTCACCCCGCCCATCCGCAAGGTGATCAACCATGCGGCCAAGCTGATCCAGGTCGGCACCGACACTTCCGTCGAGGAATTGCAGAGCAACCTGATGCAGATCCGCGACCAGGGCTCCTATCTGAAGGCCATCGCGGACAATATCGACTACCTGATCGACTACCAGTTCGACCTCTCCGAGATCGGCACGGAGCGCATCGACCTGGCCCGGCTCATCTCCACCACCGTGCTGGACCTGCAGCGGCGGCCCCGCACGAGCAACGTGCCCGTGCAACTGGACCTGCCCAAGAACGAGCTGGTGCTTACCGGGGATGACGAGAAGTTCAAGGTGCTCTTCAACCTGCTCATCGAGCAGGCGGTGCTGGTGGCGCACCGGGGCAACGGCGTGCGGATCGCCGGGAAGCTGGAGCCCGACGCGGACCAGCTACGCATCGACATCACCTACGACGGGCCCTCGCTGATCGCCCTGGACCCCAGCCGCAGCAATCCCAGCGGCGGCCGCCTGGGGCTGCTGGTGGGCCTGCCCATGGCGCGCAAGCTGATCTCCTACTACCAGGGGTCGATTCAGTTCCTGGGCAACGCCAAGCAGTCGCACATCACGATTCTGCTGCCGCGCACCCAGCGCGAAGGGGACGACCGGCCCAACCGCGTGATCATCTTCGACGAGTCGGAGATGGACACGATCATCAGGCGCGGCGTGATTGAGCATCTGTGGCCCGGCTCGGTGATTCTGGAGACGCGCGAACCCTTCGACTTCCTGGACAACTACGAGGATTTCAAGCCGGACCTGGTGGTCATCGATCCGCACATTTCCGAGCCGGGCTGGAACAACCACCGCATCTTCGCGGCCATGATGCAGGGGCGGCGGCATGTCTGCCCCATTCTGTCCGTCAGCGGGCTGTACGAGGACTTCGCCGAGCGCACCCTGGCCGTGGAACGGGGTGTGTCGGACTTCCTGGCCAAGCCCTATTCCATCTTTGACCTGCGCTTCAAGATCAAGACCCTGCTCCAGTCCCATCGGCGCGAGGAATCCCTGTTCCTCAACATGGATCAGGCGCAGAAGCAGGCCACCACCGACGGGCTGACCCATCTGGCCAACCGCAAGCATTTCGACAACTTTCTGGAGACCCAGATCGAGTATTCCCGGCAGACCCACAAGACCTGCTCGCTGATCATGCTCGATGTGGACAACTTCAAGCACTACAACGACACCAACGGCCACCAGTTGGGCGACGAGGTGCTCAAGGGCGTGGCCCGCGTGCTGGCCACCTCCGTGCGCTCCTCCGACCTGGCGGCCCGCTACGGGGGGGAGGAATTCGTGGTGGTGCTGCCGGAGACCAAGAAGCAGATGGCCGCCGTGATCGCGGAGAAGATGCGGCGCACCATCCAGGAGACGGATTTCCCCAAGGGCGCCGATCAGCCCCTGGGCTACCTCTCGGCCAGCTTCGGCGTGGCCAGCTTTCCCGAAGACGGGGCCTCGGGCGAGGAGATTCTCAAGGCCGCGGACGACTGTCTGTACCGGGCCAAGGAGAACGGGCGCAACCGCGTGGAAATGGCACCCGAGTAGGCCGCCGGCCCGCCTCCCCCGCAGGGCCGTGCCTCACGATGCCCCTGTGTCCTACCTCACCGTGTGCCCTGCATCACCCCTATGCCCTACCTCACCCTTGTGCCCCGCATCACCCCTGTGCCTGAGCAGGGTGGCCTCCTCACACCACGGGCGTTTCGCTACACGCTGCGCTTGAAGCGGCGTTCCAGTTCGGAGAGCGGCAGCTCCACCCACACGGGCCGCCCATGGGGGCAGTACAGGTTCACGTCCAGGTGCTGCAGCTGCGCCAGCAGGCTCTCCATCTCCTCCCGCGACAGCACGTCCCCGCCGCGAATGGCGCTGTGGCAGGCCGTGCGCTCCAGGATGCCGTTGAGCACCTCCTCGATGCGCCCGCTCTTGCCGAACAGGGCCAGCTCGTCCAGCACCTCCAGCAGCAGGGGCTTGATGTCCCGCCCGGCCAGCAGGGCCGGCACCTGCCGTACCAGATAGGTCTCGCGGCCGAAGCGCTCGATCTCGAAGCCCAGGCGCCCCCACTGGGGCAGGTACTGCTCCAGCAGCACCGCGTTCTGCGGACTCAGCTCCAGCGTCTCCGGCAGCAGATAGGGCGCCGTGCGCATGCGCCGCTCGTAGAGGTCGGCCCGGTACTGCTCGAACAGGATGCGCTCGTGGGCCGCGTGCTGATCCACCAGCAGCAGCGCATTGCCCCGCTGGGCCAGCAGGTAGGTGTTCTGAAACTGGGCCAGCAGGTGCAGCCCCGCCCCGCCCTCGCCCGCCGCGACCTGGGGCGCGCTGCCCAGCCGGCCGCTGAGGGGCTGGAAGTGGAACTCGTCGTCGCTGTAGGGATTCTGCCGCAGGCTGTCCGAGGGCGCGGCACCGCGCGCGGGTGCCACATCAGACGAGGCCCCACTGCCGTCCCAGGCGCTGCCCGGCGCGGGTGACCCCGGCAGCGCCGACCCCGGCGACGGCACCGCCGCTGCCTGCCCCCACACGGCGGGCGCCGGGTCACCGCCCGTGGCGCGGGCGCCCAGCCCGTCCCCGGCCGGCCCTTCTCGTGGCGGGGGCGCCAGGGGCATGGGCAGCTGCGCGGCGCCCACCATGGCCGGCTGGCGCACCCGGTCCGCCTCCCGCCATGCTGCTTCACGTCCGGCCGCCTCACGTCCGGCCGCCTCACGTCCGGCCGCCTGCCCGGCGTCCATCCCGAAGGCCCGACGCCGCCCCGCGTCCAGCAGCACCCGATGCAGCTTGTCGGAGAGCACCGCATGGGCCGCCTGGGGATTGCGCAGCCGCACCTCGGTCTTGGCCGGGTGCACGTTCACGTCCACCTCCTGGGGTTCCAGGGACAGCTTGAGCACGAAGGCCGGATGACGCCCCTTCATCAGCAGGGTGCGGTAGGCATGGTACACGGCATGGTTCAGGCTGGCGTCGCGCACCGGGCGGTTGTTGATGAACAGGTACTGCCAGCGGCGGCTGCCCCGGCTGGCCGAGGGCAGGCTGAGCAGGGCCTCGAAGCGCAGCGTGGGCTCCATGCCCTCGGCATATACCAGGGACTCGGCCATCTCCGTGCCCAGCACCTGGGCCACCCGCTCGGCCAGGGTGCCGCAGGAGATCAGGTTGAGCACCGGCTTTTCGTTATGGCTGAGCCGGAAATGCACCCCCGGGTGCGCCAGCGCCAGCTGGGTCAGCAGGGTCTGGATGTGCTGGAATTCCGTGGTGGTGCTGCGCAGGAACTTGCGCCGGGCCGGCGTGTTGTAGAACAGCTCGCTGATGGTGACCTTGGTGCCGCGGGGAAAGCCCACCCGCCCCTCCGAAACCGTGCGGCCCCCCTCGATCACGATACGGTGGCCGCCCTCGTCCTCCGCGGCACAGGTCAGCAGTTCGAACTTGGCGACGGCGGCGATGGAGGCCAGGGCCTCACCGCGGAAGCCCAGGGTCTGGATGGCGGCCAGTCCGGCGGCATTGCGCAGCTTGCTCGTGGCATGGCGGCGCGTGGCCAGCAGGGCATCCGCGTGGTTCATGCCGCAGCCGTTGTCCACCACGGCGATGCGGTCCTTGCCCCCGTTGTGCACACTGACGAAAACCTGGGTGGCGCCGGCATCGAGGGAATTCTCCGCCAGCTCCTTCACCGTGGACGCGGGACGCTCCACCACCTCCCCGGCGGCGATCTGGTTGATCACGGCATCGGGCAGTTCGATGATTCTGCCGGGTGCTCCGGTCATGGCACCTCCCTGGTTGCACGGCGCGGGGTTCCCTCGCCCCGCTCAGACCGTGGCTGATCGCACGGTGCTCGACCCCACAGCATGCATCTCCAACAGCAGGCTCCTCCGTCAGCATGGCCGATCACGCCACCCCGAACCGTACGGGCCCTGCGGGGTCCCCCGGCGCCACGGCGCCTCCGGGCCCATGGCCTAGCGTAGGCCCATCCCCACCCCCGGTGCAACCAGCCCACGCCCTGCCAGCCTGCCCGCCCCGGCGGCATGGCCCCTGCATGCCTGCAGGGAGACCCCAGCGGAGGAAGCGCCATGTCCCATCATCCCCCACGCCATGCCCGCCGCGCCGCGCCGCGCCGCGCTGTGCACCGCCGCGCCGCGCCGCGCCGTTACATGCACCGGCTCGTGCCGGGTCTGCCGGCCGCGTGGCTGCTGCTGACGGTACTGCTGGTGACAGTACTGCTGGTGACGGTGCCGCTGCCGACCCTCGCCCGGCCCCAGGCGCTGCCCGGCCAGGCCGAGCCCGCCGGTCAGGGGCTGGCCTTCGGCGATTCGGTGATCTTCGGGAAATGTCTCAAGCTGACGGCCGTGCAGGTGAGCGACCGCGACGACCCCATGCACCGGTACGACTGGGTCACGCTCTCGGTGAGCAACGGCTGTCCCCTGCCCGTGCGGCACCTGCTGGTGCAACTGGCCCTGTACGATGCCCAGGGCAACGCCTATGGCGGCCCCGTGTGGGTGCTGGAGCGGGGCATCGTGCTGCCTCCCGGGCGGCAGCGCATGGAGCGCTTTGCCGTGCCCGATCCGGGCCAGCTGACCGCCGTGCGTTGGGATGCCCAGGTGCTCACCGTCGACGCGCCCCGCGCGCGCCGCCGGCGCTAGTGCCCCTGGAAGTTGGGCTTGCGCTTCTCCATGAAGGCGCGCCGCCCCTCCTTGTAATCCTCGCTGTGCTGGGCCTCCTTGACCTGGGCGTGGGCGGCCGCCTCGTCGCGCTTTGCCGGATCGAGCAGGGCCTGCTTGACGCTGGTCTTCACGGCGCGGATCGTCAGCGGCGCATTGCCCGCGATGGTCTCCGCGTATTCCCGCACGTAGCTCTCGAGCTGCTCCCGGGGCACCACCCGGTTGACCAGCCCCATGGTGCGCGCCTCATCGGTGTCGAAGGTGCGCGCCGTGTAGAAGATTTCCTTGGTGAACGAGGGCCCCACCACGGCCATCAGCTTGCGCACCCCGTTGTAGTCGTAGCCCAGGCCCAGCTTGGCCGCCGGAATGCCGAAGGTGGAGCGCTCCGAGGCAATGCGTATGTCGCACCCCACGGCAATGGCCAGCCCGCCCCCGATGCAGTAGCCGTCGATCATGGCGATGGTCGGCTTCTCCACGTCCGCCAGGCGCGTGTAGGCGGTGTTGGTGGCATCGTTGTAGGCCTGGATCGCATCGGCCGTGCCGCGCTTCTTCTCGAACTGGGAGATGTCCGCGCCGGCCACGAAGGCCCGGTCGCCGGCCCCTTTCAGCACGATGATGCGCACCTCCGGGTCGGCCATGAAATGCTCCAGCATCCGCGGAATGGCCACCCACATTTCGTAGCTCACCGCATTGTGGCGGGCCGGGTTGTTGAAGATCATCCACCCGATGTGCCCGTCCTTCTCCGCGATCATTTGATCGGTCCAGTCCTGCGCCATGGTTTCGTCCTCGCTGGTCACTGATTCGGTGGCCGCGCCCCCTGGGGGCGGGCCGGCTGATGGAACGGATGCGCGGTTTGCGCGGCGCCTGTGTCCCTATCAGGCACCCGCCCCATTTGCAATTCCCGTCGCACCGCATGGCGCCTCCCACGCCCAGATCCGTGGCGCGGCAGCGCCGGCCATGTGGGCGGACTATTGCGCCACCGGCACCTCGGACAGGAAGCGTGCCGCCACATAGCCCTTCTCCGGCTGCACCACCTGGGCCCAGCCGTGCTCCGCCGCGCGGGCCAGCACGCGCTGATTCTCGTGGAACACCCCCACGATCTGGGCCTCGCCGCTGGGCAGGGCGCGCACGTTGAGGCTGCTGGCCGTCACGAAGCGCCATTGCTCCGCGGGCACCGGGGCCTCGGCCGGGGTGCCGCCCCCAAAGACCCCCAGCACCAGCCCGGCGAACAGCGCCACCGCCACGACCGTGGCCCCGCCGGCCACCAGGAACGGCCCCGGCCCCCGACGGCGCAGGGCGGCCCACCACGTGCCGGGATCAAAGGCCCCCGGCGGGGGCAGCAGGCGCCGCGGATGCCAGGCCGGCAGGCTGCCGCCGTCGCCCGCGGGATGAAACACGGCGCTGCCCAGCTCGTCCTCGTAATCCGCCAGGGCCCAGCCCCGCTCGGCCATCCACGCCGTGCAGCGGGCCAGGTGTGCCTGCCGCGCGGCGGGGCTGTGCCCGCTGATGGTCAGAATCCGGGTACGCATGGCTCGGGTGCGGGGGCAGCGTCTACGGCGTGACGGGCTGGGGGCCGTGAGGGCCATCCGCGCCGCCGTCGCCAGGTTGCACCGTCACGCCGAACAGGCGGGCGGCATTGGCCCCCAGGATACCACGCTTGACCCCATCGGGCAGGGGCAGATCCAGGATGCCCTCCACCGCATGGGAGAGGGGATAGGGAATGATGGGATAGTCGCTGCCGAACAGCACCTGCTCCCCGATGCCCGCGAGCCGGGGCAACAGCGCCGGCGGAAAGGGGTCGCAGGCGTTGAAGCCCACGAACACCATGGTGGTATCCAGGAACACGCGGGGGTTGCGCTCGGCCAGGCCCAGGTATTCCTCGAATTCCCAGCCACCCATGTGCGCGATCACCACCCGCAGCCGGGGGTGGGCGGCCAGCAGTCCGTGCAAAAAGCGCGGGGCGGTGAATTCCCCCGGCTCCGGGGCCGTGCCGATGTGCAGCACCATGGGCAGCCCGGCGGCCTCCACCTGCTCGAAGGCCGGGCGCAGCAGGCGGTCGGTGAGGGCCATGGCACCCACGCGCACGTGCAGCTTGAAGCCCCGCAGCCCGTATTCCTCGATGGCCGTGCGCACGTAGTCGGCCACACCCGCCTCGGGATAGAAGGTGCCGAAGGGAATGGCCTGCGGCGTGCGCGCGGCGAACTCGGCGCTCCATTCGTTGAGCCAGGCCGCCATGGCGGGCCGGTGGGCATAGTTGAGCGTGGTGAAATGACGCACACCGTTGTTGAGCAGCCAGTCCAGCCGCCGCTCGGGCGCCATCTCGTAGGCGATGGGCCAGTTGTGCCGGTGAAAGTAGCCCCAGATCTTGCGCATCACGTTCTCGGGAAACCAGTGCGTGTGCGCGTCGATCAGCCGGTCCACCCCCAAGGCGGCCAGGCGCTGCCGGTGCGGCATGCGCCCGTCCTCGCGCACGGGCACGGGCCGGTCCGCCTCCAGCCAGGCGAAGCGCGGATTACCGGAGGCAGCGTGGTTGCCGGCAGCACCGCGCGGACGCTGCTGCCACAGCAGATGGGCACAGGGCGCCAGGGTCATGACAGGCTCCTCCGAAGGGGGTGACGGGTCGGACGTGCGGGACATGCGGACGGATCGGCAATCCGGCGCCGGCCGCTCAGGCGTCGGCCTCGGGCACGGGCACGCCCAGCCCCTCCAGGGCGCTGCGCAAGGCACCCCAGCTTCCCGCGTCGATGGGAATGCCCTCGCGCTCCCGCTCCCGGCGGTGGCGGGCCTCGTACTCGCCGGGCATTTCCACGGGTGCCGCGCCGGGGCGCGTGGGGCTCTGGTGCAGGTAGTCGGCCAGGGCGCGCACCTGCCGGGCCAGCTCGTCCGCGGGCACAAAGGCCGCCGGATCGATCACCACGTAGAAGGTGCCGTTGTTCAGGGTATAGGTCTCCGCCGCCGCCGTACCCGAGCCGGCCAGGATGCCCCCCAGCAGGTCCACCAGCACCGCCAGGCCGAAGCCCTTGTGCCCCTGGTCGCCCCCCAGGGGCAGGATGGCGCCCTCCTGCTCCAGGAAGTCGGCGGGGTCCGTGCTGGGCGCGCCCTGCGCGTCGATCATCCAGCCCTTGCCCGTCGCCACGCCCCGTTCGGCGGCCAGGCGAATCTTGTTGGCCGCCACGGCGGAGGTGGCGAAATCCAGCAGGATCGGGTCGCCGTCCGGGCCCGGAAAGGCCGCCGCGATGGGGTTGGTGCCCACCCGCCGGGTGATCCCGCCGAAGGGCGCGGCCAGCCGTCCCCAGCCCTGGGCGTTGACGAAGGCCAGGCACACCAGCCCGGCGGCCGCGGCCATCTCCGGATAGGCCCCGGCCCGCCCCACATGGCTCAGGTTGCGCACCCCCACCGCGCTCACCTGGTGCGTGCGCGCCTTGGCCATGGCCAGCTCCACGGCGCGGGTAGCCGCGACGAAGCCCAGGGTGAAGTGGCCGTCCAGCACGGCGGTGGTGGGGGTCTCCTGCACCACGGTCACGGGTGCGCCGGGCACGATGTGCCCATCGGCCACCCACTGCACGTAGCGCGGCAGCAGCCGCGCCCCATGGGTGTCGTGGCCGCTCAGGTTGGAAAGCACCAGCAGGCGCGCGATCAGCGCGGCATCGTCCGTGCCGAAGCCCAGGGCCTCGAAGGCGCGGGTCAGCGTGGTGCGCAGGGTCTCGGGTGCGAAGCGGGGCATGGGCGGCTCAGGTGAATTCCACCGTGACGCTGCCCACCGGGTCGAAGCGCGCCTCCAGCACGTCACCCTTGGTGATGGCGATCTGCTTGGTGAAGGACCCGCTCATGATCTGCATGCCCGGCTCCAGTCGCCGCCCGAAGTCGCCCAGCCGGTTGGCCAGCCACGCTACCGAGCCGGCCGGCGTATCCAGCACGGCGGTGCCCTTGGCCTGATCCACCACCTCGCCGTTGACCAGCACCTGCAGGGTCACCCCGCCCAGGTCCAGACCGCCCGGCAGGGGCTGCATGGGCGGACCCGTGACGAAGAAGCGCTGCTGGATATTGTCGGCCAGGGAGAGCGGAATGTCGGCCACGAAGTCTCCGCGCCGCTCCACCACCTCCACGGCCGGCGCCGCGGCGACGATGGCCGCACGGGCCTGCTCGACGGTCACACCGGGGCCCTTGAGGGCCTCGCCCAGCGTGAGGCACAGCTCCGGCTCGATGGTGGGGCGGATCAATTCATCGATGACCAGCGACGCGCCCGAGCCGCGCTGATTGCTCTCCAGCAGGTAGCCGAACACCCGCTCGAAGTGGCCCACCTGCTTCTGGATGGCCTCGGCCGTCAGGCCCACCTTCCACCCCGCCTGGGTCTGGTGGGCCTTGATGGCCCGGTCCAGCAGGGCCAGTTGCACCCGATAGCCGGATTCCACATCCAACTGTCCGCGCAGGTCGGCGGGACAATGAATGCCGTTCTGCTGCTCTTCCCAGATGGAATCAATCACCGCCTGCAGATCCTGCAGTTTCATGCGCTTGCGACTCCTGTGGCTGGCTGCACTGCCAAGGGCAGCAACCTAGCATGGCCTTTCCGACACTGTAAACGCGCCGCGGCTGGTTGCGTTGCGGGCGGCGCTTGCCGGGCCCGAACCCCGCCGGTACCATGAACAGGCTGACGGCCGCCCCCGGTGGGGCGCGGGACGACCGGCAGCGCCTGCGCCAACAGCCTGCCATGAGCCGGCGGGCCATGGCTATCTTTCAACGCCTCAGCCGGCGGCCACACACCCGTCGACCGTCACGCCACGGCACCGCATCACACGGCACTCCCCCTTGACCAACAGCAGGCCCATGCCCTCCACCGCCCCAGCCCCCGCGCCAGCGCGCGAGTCCATCATCGTCCTGGATCAGCTCTGCAAGCGGATCCCCCTGGGTGGAGAGACGCTGGAGATCCTGCAACCGCTCTCCCTGAGCATCCCCCGCGGCCAGTTCGTGGCCGTGATGGGACCCTCGGGCAGCGGCAAGTCCACCCTGCTGGGGCTGGTGGCCGGGCTGGATACGGCCAGCGGCGGCAGCATCCGCATCAACGGGCAAGCCATCACACGCATGAACGAGGATGAGCTGGCGCGTTTTCGCGGTCGCAACATCGGCTTCGTGTTCCAGAGCTTTCACCTGATCCTCAACCTGACCGCCCTGGAGAACGTGCTGGTGCCCCTGGAAATCCAGGGGCGGGCCGATGCGCCCGCGCGGGCCAGGGCCCTGCTCGGGCAAGTGGGCCTGGCCCAGCGCGCCAATCACTACCCGGCCCAGCTCTCCGGCGGGGAGCAGCAGCGCGTGGCCATCGCGCGGGCCTTCGCCTGCGAGCCGCCCGTGCTGCTGGCCGACGAGCCGACGGGCAACCTGGATACCGCGAACGGGGCCCATGTGCTGGCCCTGTTGCAGCGCCTGCACCAGGAGGCGGGCACCACCCTGCTGCTGGTCACCCATGATCCGGAGATCGCCCGCGCCGCCGAGCGCGTGATCCAGTTGCGCGACGGCGCGGTGGTCGAGGATACCCTGCGCAATCCCGGAGGCGGCGCATGATTCCGCGGTTCGTGCTCAACATGGCCTGGCGCGAGACGCGGGCTTCCTGGCGGCGGCTGTCCTTTCTGGTGTTTTCCATCGCCGTGGGCGTGGCCGGCGTGACCGCGGTCAGGTCCTTCGGGGACCAGTTGCAGGCGGCCATCAACCAGGAGGCGCGCAGCCTTTCCGCCGCCGACCTGAGCGTGGAGAGCAACCGCCCCTTCGACGCGGCGGCGCGCGCCGCCGTGGACGCCTTGGCTGCCGACGGGGCCCTGGTCACCCCCTCGCTCTCCTTCCGGGCCATGGCCAGCGCCGCCCAGGGCGCGGTGCGGCTGGTGGATGTGCGCGGCGTGGGCCCGGCCTATCCGTTCTACGGCAAGGTGGAGACGGTGTCGGGCGCGCCCTTCCGGGCGCTGCTGCGCGATGACACGGCCCTCGTGCATCCCTCCCTGCTGCTGTATCTGAACATCGAGGTGGGAGACACCCTGCGCATTGGCCAGGCCCGCTTCACCATCACGGGGGAGATTCTGCGCGAGCCGGACGCCACCGTGGCGTTGTTCCAGCTCGGCCCGCGGGTGCTGCTCACCGAGGCGGGCGCCCGCGCCACGGGGCTGGTGCTCCCCACCAGCCGTGTGCGCTATGGCGAGCTGATCAAGCTGGGGCCCACGCAGCGCATGGAGACGGTGCTGCCCGCCCTGGAGGCACGCCTGGCGGACAACCTGGCGCGTGTGCGCACCCTGGACGAGGCCCAGCCGCGTGTGCGGCGCTTCATGGGCCAGCTGGAAGACTACCTGAGCCTGCTCGGCCTGGTGGCCCTGCTGTTGGGGGGCATCGGCGTGGCGGGGGCGATCCGCGTGTTCATCCACCAGAAGCTGGACACCCTGGCCATTCTCAAGTGCCTGGGGGCCACCTCCCAGCGAGTGCTGGCCATCTACGGGCTGCAGGCCCTGCTGTTGGGGCTGGTGGGCTCCCTGCTGGGGCTGGGGCTGGGCGCGCTGGTGCAGCAGATGCTGCGCCGGCTGTTGGCCGATTTCCTGCCCGTCACGGTCACCGGCTGGGCCTCCCCCGCCGGCCTGGCCGAGGGGCTGGCCCTGGGCCTGCTGACCACGGCCTGGTTTGCCCTGCCGCCCCTGTGGCGCGCCCGGCGCACGCCACCGGCCCGCGTGTTCCGGCGTCAGGTGGAGCAGCCGCCGCCCTGGCGGGAGCGCTGGCGCGGGCTGGCCCTGACCACCGGGCTTTCCGCGGCGTTGCTGGCGGCGCTGGTGCTGGGGCAGAGCCATTCCTGGCAGATGGGCTGGATCGTGCTGGCCGTGCTGGGCGGCACGCTCACGGCCCTGGTGCTGGGGGCGCTGGGACTGGTGGCACTGCTGCAGGCATTGCCGCGGCCGGCCTCGTTCATCCTCCGCCAATCCCTGAGCGGGCTGTACCGCCCGGGCAACCAGACCGTGGCCGTGGTCGCGGCCCTGGGGCTGGGGGTGCTGCTGGTGCTGACCGTGTTTCTCATCCGCACGGATCTGCTGCGCCAGGTGGCGGGGATGAATCAGGCGCAGCAGCCAAATCTGTACCTGATCGACATCCAGCCGGGTCAGCAGGACGCCGTGCGCGAGATCGCCGCGGAATTCGACGTGACCGGACTGAAGTTTGTGCCCCTGGTGCGGGCCCGCATTCGTGCCATCAACGGCGAGCGGCTGAATCTGGAGTCGATCGAGGACGATCACGAGCGGCGCCGGCTGAGCTACGAGTATGCCCTGACCTACCGCGGCCAGCTGGAGCCGGGCGAGACGGTGCTCGCCGGGACGTTCGAGCGGGATCCCGCCATCGCGGGCGCCCAGGTGTCCGTGGCGGAATGGTGGCATGACGCCGTGGGCTATGGCGTGGGAGACCGCGTCACGTTCGAGGTGCAGGGCGTGGCCATCCCGGCCACCATCACCAGCGTGCGCAAGGTGGACTGGTCCGGCCGGGAGGCCAACTTCTCCTTCGTGTTCCTGCCCGGCACCCTGGAGGGCGCGCCGCAGATCTTCGTCACGGCGCTGCACATCGACGACACGGCGCACCGGGTGCGCTTTCAGCAGTTGCTGGTGGGGCGGCTGCCCAACGTGTCCGTGGTGGATGCGGATCAGATCATCGTGCTGGTGCAGGCCATCATGAACCGCATCGCCTCGGTGGTGCAGTTCATGGCCCTGCTCAGCGTGGCGGCGGGGCTGGTGATCCTGGTGAGCACCATTTCCACCACCAAGTACCAGCGCCTGCGCGAGTCCGTGCTGCTCAAGACCCTGGGGGCCACGCGCAGCATGGTGGGGCGCATGCTGACCACAGAATACGCGGTGCTGGGCGTGCTGGCGGGAGCCATCGGGGCCGTGGCCGCCGGCGTGCTCTCCTGGGGGCTGGTGACGCTGGTGTTCAACGGAAGCTGGGATCTCAACCTGCCGGCCTATCTGGCCGGGATCGGCATCGCCGTGGCCCTGATCGCCACGACGGGGCTGGTGAGCAGCCTGGACGTGTTGCTGCGGAAACCCTTGCAGGTACTGCGGGAGGAATAGTGAGGCGGCAGCCGGGCCGTCAGGGGACGACGCCTGCGCAAGACCGCTGCCACGCGATGCTGCGCGCACGGCAGGCTGCTGTCAGGGCAGGGGGGAGCGGGGGACTAGTCGCGGGTGAACATGGCCACCAGGCCATAGACGAACGCCACGCCGACCACTGCGCTGATCGCGAAGATCAGAAAGACAAAGGACATGCTTCCGGGTTCCATCGCTCCTCACCACTGGGGTTGATGCAAGACGGTTCAGGTGGCCGCCGGCCCGGGCCAGCGCCCGGGACCTGCCACAATCGCGCTACCGTTACACCATGCCGCGCGCTGCCTTGTCAATTTCCACCGGCGCAGCCCGCCGGCGGATGGTTTTCTCATGACGGGCTCTGCCGTGACGGGCTCTGCCGTGACGGGCCCTGCCGTGACGGGCCCTGCCGTGACGGGCTCTGCCGGCGCGCGTTCCCCATCGTGTCTTTGCGCCGTTCAGGTGGCATAGGGCGAGCGGATCAGCGCCACCAGGTCCAGCCGCCATTCCCCGTCTTCCTGGAGCAGCAGCACCACCTGATCCTTGGCGAAGCGCTCCTCCGGATTGAACTTGTTGCGGTACAGGATGCGCGTGTTGATGTAGACCATCGTGCGGAAACGCATCACGGATTTCAGGTATTTGGGGTTCAACTCCCCGTCCGGCACCCAGGACAGTTCCACCATGCGCTGGGCGAAGTCCTGGCGCGAGATGCGCGCCTGGGTCGACTTGATGCCCAGGTCGTACAACTCGAAATACAGCTCCTCCTGCCACATGCGCACCATGCGCTTGAAGGATTCCAGCGCCCGCTGCTCGATGTCGCGCTGCTCAAAGGGGTTGGGCTCCGCCGTGGCTGTCGTGCCGGCCAGGGGCATGGTCGCCAGCAGCAACAGCAGGGACAGCGCGGCGCCGACACGCAAGGCGGCGCGGAACCGGCGGCGTGCAATGCAGGCGGGTCGGGTCGATGGCATCATGGGTGGCTCCCTCCACCGTCAACGGATGCGGCGGCGCGCATCCCCAGCCACAGCGCATCCAGCGCCAGGGCCTTGTTCACATTGAGCAGCAGGCCGTCCCGCGTGGCCAGCACCTGCTGGTGCCAGGCATGGGCCTGTGCCGCGGCGAGGCGGCGGCACCATGCCGTCAGCGTCTCCCGCTGGTCCTCGTGGATCAGCGGGGCCGCGGCACCCGCCGAGTGTAGCACGACCACGTCGCGCAGCCAGGTTTCCAGCAATTCCAGCACCAGGCGCCAGTCGTCCGAGGCGCTCCAGGCCGCGTGGTGGGCCATGATCCGCTCGTAGTCCCCGCCAGGCACCTGGGCCAGCGCATCCAGCAGGGCATCGCGCAGGGCCAGCACACGCGCCGGCTCGGCCAGCTCGGGCCGCAGCTGGCCCTGGGCAAAGCGCCGCAGGAACTGCCGCGGCGGGCCCTCGGGAAAATCCTCCAGGGGCAGCAGCGCATCCACCGTGGCCTCGTCCAGGGGAGCGAAGCGCACGCGCATGCAGCGGGAGCGCACCGTGTCGGGCAGCCGGGCCGGCTGCTCCGTGCACAGCACGAGCAGCGTGTCCCCCGGCGGCTCCTCCAGGGTCTTGAGCAGGGCGTTGGCCGATTCCAGGTGCATGCGTTCCGCCGCGGCCAGCACGATCACGCGCTTGCGCGCCTCGAACGGGATCAGCGCCAGCTTGGCGTCGATGGCGCGGATCTGCTGGATGCGGATGAACTGGCCGTCCGCGGCGATCACCTCCACGTCGGGATGCACACCCTCGTCGATCTTGCGGCAGGCCGGGCAACTGCCGCAGCCGGCACCGGGCGCCGTGCGGCAGTTGAGTGCCTTGGCCAGGGCCAGCGCCGTCGTGCGCTTGCCCACGTGGGCCGGGCCCGCGAACAGCAGGGCCGAGGGCACCCGCGCGTGGGCCACCAGCCCGCGCAGCAGGGCCACCGCCTGATCCTGGCCGCGAATGGCCTGAAAGGTTGGTGTTTCAAGAGACATCGAAGCGCGCCTCCAGCGCCTGCCACAGGGCCGCGGCCACCGTCGCCTCGTCCGCGGCGGCGTCAATGCGGACGATGCGCGCCGGGTGGGCCTCGTGCAGGGCAAGGTAGCCCTTGCGCACCCGCTCGTGAAACGCGGTCTGCTCCCCGTCCATGCGGTCTCCCCCCGTGGGCGCCCCCGCGGGCTGCCGCGCGTCATCCGCCGTACGGGCCATGATGCGCGCCTGGGCCGTGGCCACGTCCACGTCCAGCCACAGGGTCAGGTCGGGCTGGGTGGGCGCGATGTATGCCGCAACGATCTCCGCCACGGGGGCGAAGTCCAGCCCGCGCCCGTGCTGCTGATAGGCCACCGTCGCATCGTGAAAGCGGTCGCACAATACGGTGCGCCCCGCCGCCAGGGCCGGGCGGATCACCTCGCTCAGATGCTGCACCCGATCCGCCAGATACAGCAACAGCTCCACCTGGGGCACGAGGGCCGCATGCGCCCGGTCCAGCAGCACCGCCCGCAGGGCCTGCCCCACGGCCGTGCCGCCCGGCTCCCGCGTGGCCAGCACATCCGCGCCCCGCGCGGTCAGTCCCTCGGCGAGCCGGCGGGCCTGGGTGGATTTGCCGCAGCCGTCGATGCCCTCCAGGGTGATGAACACCCCGGCGAGGGGACGCCGGCGCGACGGGCCGGGGGTCATGGCATCCGCGGGGCGCATCAATACTCGATCTCCACCCGCGAGCCGACCCGTACATTCAGCGCCTGCGCGCGGCCCGCGGCAATCTCCAGCACCGCGTTGGCGGGCTGGGACGGGCGATAGGAGGGCAGCGCGCCGGCGGGTGTACCCGGAGCCGGCGGCGGCACATTGTGCTCGATATGCACCACCCGGGTACTGTCGATCCAGATGATGTCGATGGGGATGACCATGTCGAGCATCCAGAAGGTCGGATAGCCCCGCTCGGCATAGGGAAACAGCATACCCTCAGCGGGGCCCAGCGCCCGGCGTCCGCCCAGGCCGCGACGCTGCAGGGGGATCGTGTCGGCCACGTCCACATGAAACACCTGCCCCGCCAGGCGCACGGTGGCTTGGGGCATCTCGGACGCCGCCGGCGCCCGCCCCGCGAGCAGCCCGGACATCGCGCCGCATGCCAGCAGCAGCAGGGCCAGGCCGACGATGCCGCGGCGCCATGTGGCGCGCTGACCTTCCCTGACAGCCGGCTGGGACATGTGAGGCTTCCCGTGGATGTGTCGCACAGCGGGGCACGGCGCTTCCGATGTCATGCACCGCGCGGGCAGGCAAGCCCGCTCAGGCACTGCGGTACAACTTGGCCAGCCGCTTCTTGACCATCTGGCGCTTGAGGGGCGGCAGGTGATCGATGAACAGGCGCCCGTTCAGGTGATCCACCTCGTGCTGCACGCACACGGCGGCCAGATCTTCCAGCACGGCCTCGTCCGGCGTGCCGTCGGTATGCTGATAGGCCAGGCGGATGCGCTGGGCGCGGGCGACCTCGGCGGTGAATTCCTCCACGCTCAGGCAGCCTTCCTCGGTGATCAGCTCGCCGCTGCGCTCCAGGATCTCCGGATTCACGTACACCCGGGGTGTGCGCCGCGCCTCGTCCGTCTCGCCCTCGCCCTCGCGCACGTCGACCACGATCAGCCGCTTGAGCTGACCCACCTGGGGCGCGGCCAGACCGATGCCGCCCTCCTCGTACATGGTTTCCAGCATGTTCGCCGACAGGTCGTGCAGGGCCTGATCGAACTGGGTCACGGGCACGGAGCGCCGTGCCAGCTGGGGATTGGGAAACTTGAGGACGGGCAATACGCTCATCGGACAGGCTTGTGCTTGCCGCGCCGGGCAGCCATCGAGGCATGGACGAGGCGGTTTCTTGTGTTATGTGTGACTTGAGAAGTCATTGATATACCGACCATTCTAGCCAAATTTGCCCAGGAGCGCAAAGAAATAGGCGCGCGCTTGCGGGCTCAGCCGGGCCTCCAGGGCCAGCACCCACAGGCGCGCCGGATCGGGCACGCGCCCGCGCAGCTTGACCGCATCCTTGGCCGTGGTGACGACCAGGGTATCGGTGCGCTCCGCCTCGGCCAGCAGCGCATGCACCCGGGCCATGGCCGCGCCGGCGTAGGCCTGATGATCCGCGCCCGCCAGGTGCGCGCCCACCCGTGCGCCGAGGGTTTCCAGCAGCCGTGCGAATCCGCGCGGCTGGGCGATGCCGCTCACCAGCGCCACGTCGCGCCCGGCCAGCGCAGCCGGGGCCAGACGCTCGCCGCCGTCCAGGCGCTCCAGGCCGGCCGCCACATGATCGCTGCGCAGGATGGGCACCGTCACGCCCCATTCGCCCCGCAGGCGCTGCTCCAGGGCCTCCGGCTCCCCCAGATTGGCCTTGGTCAGCACGATCACGTCCGCCCGGCGCCACTGGCCCAGGGGCTCGCGCAGGGGTCCCCAGGGCGCCATGCGCCCATTGCCCAGGCCCCGCTCCGCATCGATCAGCAGCACGTTGCAGGCCCGCGCCAGGCGCAGATGCTGAAAGGCATCGTCGGCCACGATCACGTCGGGCTGCTCCCAGGCCCAGGCCAGCCGCACGGCATCGGTGCGGCGCGCCCCGATGTAGACCGGCGTTTCCGGCTCGGCCAGGGCCAGCATGGCCGGTTCGTCGCCCAGGGCCACGGGGTCGACGGGCGAGCCGTCGGCCAGCCGCACCCGCTGGAGGTCGGCCCGCGTACGCCGCCCGTAACCGCGGCTCTGGATGGCGGGGCGCAACCCCGCTTCCAGCGCCAGGCGCACCAGCGCCCGCACCAGCGGCGTCTTGCCCGCGCCACCCACGGTCAGGTTGCCCACGGCGATGACAGGCACGGGCGTCGGTGCCGCGCGCAGCCAGCCCCAGCGGTACAGGGCCAGGCGCAGCGCCACCAGGGCCCGGTACAGCAGGCCGGCCGGCAGGGCCAGGGGCCAGGTCCACCAGGGCAGGGGCAGGGTCATCGCAGCAGGCTCCAGCACGGACGGGTGGCGCGGTTCAGCGCAGCCCCCAGGGCACCGTGGCGGGTTGGGCGGCCGCGCGCTGGGCCAGCGGCTTGGGCTGCCCGTAGTGGCTGAGCAGCACGGAGAAGGTGCCGACGGTGTCCGGCATCTGCCGCATGTCCGTGCGATCGTACACCATCAGCAGGTCGTCCCGCCCGTCGGCGTTCAGGTCGCGCAGGCGCAGCCGCTTCACGCGCGTGGGCAGGCGCCCCTGGATCATCTCGTCCGGATCATCGTCCCACACCGCCCCGCGGCGGCCCCAGTGCACGCCCAGCCGCTCCTTGTCCACCGAGAGCAGCAGGTCCGGCAGGGCATCGCCGTTCAGGTCGCCGAAGGCGGCGATGGGCTGATGGTTGAAGCGTCCCAGGGAGAAGCTGACCGAATAGGAGACCAGGTTGTCCGGCTCGCGGCGGTAGGCCCCATCGGCCGGCATCATGTAGAACGCCGCGTCGGCCGTCACGCTGCGGGCGATCAGCGCCTTGATGGAATTCCAGAACGTGATCTCCACGTTGACCAGCGCCAGGTCAATGCCCCCGTCCGCGTTGATGTCGTCCAGAATGGGCAGGGTGAAGCCCTCGGAGGCATACACCTGGTCGGGCTTGTCATTGAAGCGCAGCGGCACGCCGGGTTCCTGCCGCCCGTAGTAGACCAGGATTCGCGTACTGGTGTTCAACTCGGTGGTCGCCGCGTCGTTCTTGCTGGCCACCAGGTCCGGAACGCGGTCCCGGTTCAGGTCACGCAGCCCGATCAGCAGCAGCGGCGGATCCCACGGCGCATGGGGGTCGAAGGGTTCCGGCGGCTGCAGATCCTGCTCCAGGTCCGGCTCGCGCACGGCCAGGCCCCGCTGGGCATCCAGGAAGAACACCTGCACCAGACCGTCGTTGTAGACCACCAGATCCTTCCAGTCCCGGCCATCCACGTTGATCAGCTCGAAGGCCGGCAGATCGTAGGCCACGTAGCGGCGGCGGAAGTAGTCCAGCACCCACGCCCGCGTGTGCATGCGCAGCCGCGCATGCCGCTCCAGCCAGCCGCGCGGGGACATGCGCACCAGCAGGAATCCATCGAACAGGGGTACGATCAGCTCGTCGTAGCCGTCCCCGTCCGCATCGCGCAGCCATTCCACATCGCCCTTGATCACCCCCGGCGAGGCGGGAAAGACGCTCTCCACCGCCAGGGACACGCCGCCGCCCGGGTCGAAGCGCGCCCCATCCCAGAACCACACGCTCACGCGCCCCGGCGTGAGCAGCACCAGCCCGGCCCCCTGGGGAAAGCGCCCCACGCCCGCCAGGGCCAGCTGGGCCGGGAGCCGGTCGCGGGCCGTGGCCACCTCGGCAAAGCCCGCGGCGCTCTGCCGGAATACCTGCACATGGGATACGGGCTCGCGGCTGGTCTGGTCCACGCCCACGGCGACCAGATCCTCCAGGGTGTCCCCATCCAGGTCGGCGGTGTAGAGTTGCTCCAGCTCGTGGGCCACGGGGACGCTGAACTGCCGCACATTCGCCCCTTCCTGGGCGGCCGGCGCGGCAGGCCGGACCAGACAGAGCAGCAGGCAGCAGAGCGGCAGCAGACGCTTCCCCGGGTGACTCATGCGCGGCGCTCCGGACGGACGCCCCGGCAGGCCCCACGCCAGGGGCCGCGAGCCGGGACGCGGTTGACTTCCCACGGACGGAAACTTACCGTGAACAGGCATGTCGGCACCGCATCCGTTACCGCGGGCGACCGCCGCCCGACCATGCCACCGGTGTTGCGCCGGTGCGTCGCAGGAGTTCGAACCTTGATGGCGAGACGAGGCGTCAGGGTGTTTCCCACCGGCAGGGCCAACCTAGCAATCCTGATACGGTGTCGCAATTGGCTGCCCCTGGCAGCGGCGCTGATGATGGCGCTTTCCGCCTGCTCCACGCCCCGCGGGCTGGTGCCCGTGGAGACGCCGGCCGAGCGCACCTGGCAGGACGACGGGGCGCCCGAGACCCTGGTCACGGCCGTTGAGCGCTCCATCGGCTATTATGAGCGACTGCCGGAGGACACGGTCTTCCACTATGGCGCCCTGCGCTACTCCCCGCGGGAGATGATCGCCTCCCTGCAGCTCTTCCTGCGCATCTGGGGCACCAGCGCGGACGAGGCGGAGCGCAATGCGCGCATCGCCGAATCGTTCGAGGTCTTCGAGTCCATCGCGCGGGACGGGGACAACCTGTTCACCGGCTACTACGAGCCGGTGGTGCCCGGCAGCCACCTCCCCGCCGGACCGCTGGATACGCCCCTGCTGGCCCGCCCGGCCTCCATGGTGGAGGTGGACCTGTCCCTGTTCGGAGACGACCTGCCCCGGCGGCGGCTGGTGGGCCGCCTGGAGGACGGCAGGCTGCGGCCCTTCTATTCGCGGCAGGAAATTCACGAGCACAAGGCCGTGGACGACATCGCCACACCGATCGCCTACGTGGACAAGGTGGACCTGTTCTTCCTGCAAATCCAGGGCTCCGGCGTGGTGGAATTTCCCGATGGCGAGCGCATCAAGGTCAACTTCAACGGCAGCAACGGCCACCCCTACCGCAGCATCGGCGCGGTGCTGGTGCGGCGGGACATCATGCCGCGGGAAGCGGTGACCATGCAGTCCATCCGGGACTATCTGGCCCAGCACCCCGATGCGGTGCTGCCCGTGCTGTACGAGAACCCCAGCTACACCTTCTTTCGCGTGGTGGAAGACGGCCCGCTGGGCAACATCAGCGTGCCGCTCACCCCGGAGCGCTCCATCGCGCTGGACCACCGCCTGTTCCCCAAGGGCGGGCTGGCCTATGTGGACCTGACGGTACCCACGACGGACGACCCGGCGGCCACGCGACCCTTCCGCCGCTTCATGGTCGTGCAGGACACCGGCGGGGCCATCCGCGGCCATGGCCGGGCCGACATCTTCTTCGGGCAGGGCGATGCCGCCGAGGCCGTGGCGGGCCGGCTCAAGCATCCGGGCCGCCTGTGGCTGCTCGTGGCCAGGAAATCCGTGCTGCATCAGTCCATGGCGGACGCCGATGCGGCATCCGTCTCCGCACAAGGCATTCAATGATCAATCCATCCCCCCTTGTGGCGGGCTTGCCGCGCCATGCCGGCGTGGTCCGTCCGCTCGCCGGCATGCTGCTGGCGCTGGCAATCCTGACGATCAGCCCGGTCCCGGCGTCCCGGGCCGCTGCCGATGCGCCGCTGACCATCAGCGTGAGCATTCTGCCCCTGGCCGACTTTACCCGGCAGGTGGGGGGCGATGCGGTGGCGGTGCAGGTGCTCGTGCCGCCCGGCGCCGACGTGCATGCCTATGACCTGCGGCCGTCCCAGATGCAGACCCTGCAACGCAGCCGCCTGCTGATTCTCAACGGCCTGGACCTGGAGCCCTTTGCGGGCAAGTTGCGGGCGCTGATGGAGCGGCGGCGCATCCCCGTGCTGGAGGCGGGCGCGGGCCTGGCCCCCATGCCGGCGACCGAGGACGACCATGAGGATGAGGCTGGGCACGGGGATGAAGATGGGCACGGGGATGGGCATGGCCACGGGGGCGTGGACCCCCATGTGTGGCTGGACCCGCAACTGGCGATCCTGCAGGTGGCCCGTATCCGCGATGCCCTGAGCGCCCTGGACCCGGCCCGCGCGGAGGCCTTTACGCGCCGGGCCACCGATTACATGCATGCCCTGCAAGCGCTGGACGCGCAGTACCGCAACGCGCTGCGCGATGCGCCGGTGCGCCGCTTCATCGCCTACCATGGGGGCTACGGCCACCTGGCGGCGCGCTATGGCCTGGAGCAGATTCCCGTGCTGCAGGGGGATTCCCTGGGCGGCCCCTCCGCCGCGCGGGTGGCGGAGATCATCACCCTGGCGCGGCGTGAGGGCCTGGGCACCATTTTCGCCGAGCCGCAGTTTTCCCGCCGCGCGGTGACGGCGCTGGCCCAGGAGGCCGGGCTGCGCGTCTCCACGCTGGATGCCCTTGGCACGACCCCGGATTCGACCTATATTGCCATGATGACGCGCAATCTCGAGCAGCTGCGCGAGGCCCTGTTTCCCTGAGGCCCTGTTTCCCTGAGGCCCTGTTTCCCTGAGGCCCTGTTTCCCAAAGGCTCTGTTTCCCAAAGGCATTGTCCCCATCATCTGCCCGGCAATACGCCATCGACGCCGACCAAGCCATCGTTCAACTGGAAAGCATCTCCCTGCGCCTCGGCGAGGAGTTGGTGCTGGATGACGTCTCGCTGACCGTGCAGGCGGGGGAATTCCTGGCGCTGCTGGGGCCCAACGGCTCCGGCAAGACCACCTTGCTGCGCGTGCTGACCGGGCTGCTGGCGCCGGATGCCGGGCGTGTGCGCCTGTTCGGCAAGGCCCCTCAGGAGCTGGGCGCGGCGCGGCGGCGCATCGGTTACGTGCCCCAGGTGGGCCGCGTGGAGACGGGCTTTCCCGTCAGCGCGGCGCAGGTGGTGATGATGGGGCGCTATCCGGTCATCGGCCCGGGGCGCTTCGCCCGCCGCGTGGACCGCGAGGCCGTGCGCGAGGCCCTGGCGCTGCTGGACATCGAGGCGCTGGCCCAGGCACCGCTGGCCAGTCTCTCCGGGGGGCAACGGCAACGGGTGTTCCTGGCGCGGGCCATGGTCAACCGACCCGATCTGCTGCTGCTGGACGAGCCCACCGGCGGGTTGGACGCCGCCTTCGTGGAGCGCTTCTATGCCCTGCTGCAGCAGGTGCACCAGCAGGGCGTGACGATCATCATCGTGTCCCACGATGTCGGCGTGGTGTCCGCATTCGTGGACTGCGTGGCCTGCCTGAATCACCGCCTGGTGGCCCACGGCAAGCCGGAGATGGTGCTGGACGAGGCGGTGCTGCGGGAAATGTACGGTGCCCATGCCCTGTTCTTCGAACATGCCCACAATCCGCACCTGGTGGTGCCGCCACACGATGATTAACCGACGATGATTAACCGACGATGATCAACGACGATGATTGAGCTGCTCTCCTACGACTTCATGCAGCGGGCCCTGGCCGCGGGCGGGCTGATCGGGGTGATGCTGGCGCTGATCGGCGTGTTCGCCATTCACCGGGGCCTGTCCTTCATGGGCGCGGGGATTGCCCATGCCTCCTTCGGGGGCGTGGCCATGGGCCTGTGGCTGGGCATCAACCCGGTGCTCGCGGCCATCGTGTTCTGCCTGGGGGTGGGCTGGAGCATCGGGGCGCTGTCGCTGACCACGCGCACGCGGGAAGACACGGTCATCGGCATCTTCTTCGCCTCCACCATGGCCCTGGGCATTCTGCTGCTGGGGCTGATGGGCGGGTACACGCCGGATCTGTTCGGCTACATGTTCGGCAGCATCCTGGCCGTCACGCCCTTCGACCTGTGGATCATCACGGCCTGCGCCGCCGTGGTGGCCGCGGCGCTGCTGGTCTTCGGCAAGGAGCTGATCTTCACCATCTTCGACCCGGAGGGCGCCGCCGTGGCGGGCCTGCCCACGCGGGCGCTGTACTTCCTGCTGGTCACGCTGGTCACATTGTCCGTGGTGATGTCCATCAAGGTGGTGGGCATCGTGCTGGTCTCGGCCCTGCTCGTCACGCCGGCGGCGGCGGCCAGCCAGCTCTGCCGCTCCTTCGGCCCGATCCTGGTGGCCGCGGCGGTGATCGGGCTGGTTTCGACCCTGAGCGGGCTGGCCCTCTCCTTCTGGTGGGATACGGCCTCCGGGGCCACCATCGTGCTGGTGGTCACGCTGATCTTCGGGGCCAGCGCGGGCTGGCGCGCGCTGCGCAGCGGGGCGTGATGCCGGGGGCCGCCGTTCACATTTTCACCCTGATGCTGTAGACCATGGCGGGGGCCGCGGAGGCGCAGGGCCTGCGCGGAATGTCCACCTTCAGCCCGTAGACCATGAGTGCCGCGACATCCAAACCCATCGGTTCCTGGCGAGCCCGCTTCAGCTTCGATCACGTCAAGCCGCTGATCGTGTGCCGCGGTCCGATCCGCCAGGAGGCCATCGACGTCTTCGAGCAGGCGGGCACCCAGCCCTGCGGCATTCTGCTCTCCGAGAAGGACAGCGTGGTCTATCCCCGCGCCTTGGCGCCCGAGCTGCGCCGCCTGGGGCGCAACGATCGGGTGCACCGCATTCCCGACTACATGGGCGTCAATGCGGAGGAGAAGGCCCGCACCATCCAGCGCATCATCGATATCGCCCGGGAGCACGGCTACACGCACATCTTCGCCGGCTATGGCTTCATGGCGGAGGACCATGAGTTCATCGCCGCCATCGAGCGGGCGCAACTGGGCTTCATCGGCCCGGCCTCCGGCGTGGTGCGCCAGGCCGGGGCCAAGGATGCCGCCAAGACCCTGGCGCGGGAGCTGGGCGTGTCCGTGACGCCCGGCGTGGACAACATCATGGCCCTGACCCTGCTGGACAAGGCGGACGGCGACGCCCGGCAATTCCTGGAGCGCCTGGCCCGTGAAAACAGGCTGGCGGCGGACCTGGCGGTGGACGATCCGGCCGTGGCCGCCGAGCGGCTGATCATGGCCGGACTGGAGCAGGGCGTGGAGCTGGTCACCATGGCCGATCTGCAGGCCCAGGCCGAGAAGCAGGTGGCGGCGCTGCTGAAGGACAATCCCGGCCGGCGCCTGCGCTTCAAGCACATCGGCGGGGGCGGGGGCAAGGGCCAGCGCATCATCGGCAGCGCCAAGGAGGCGGCCAATGCCGTGCAGGAGGTGCTGGCCGAATCCAAGGCCACCGGTCCGGCGGACAACAAGAACTTCCTGATCGAGCTCAACATCGAGCAGACGCGGCACAATGAGATTCAGCTCCTGGGTAACGGCACCTGGTGTATCGCCCTGGGCGGCCGGGACTGCTCCCTGCAAATGCACGAGCAGAAGCTGGTGGAGGTCTCGATCACCGAGGAACTGCTGGAACAGACCGCCGCGGCCTACCGGCAGGCGGGCAAGACCACCCAGGCCCAGGTGCTCACCGATGATCTGGCGGTGCTGCGGGCCATGGAGTCGGAGGCAGAGGCCTTCGGCCAGGCCGTGGGACTGAATTCCGCCTCCACCTTCGAGTGCATCGTGGACGGCACCAACCACTACTTCATGGAAGTGAACACGCGCATCCAGGTGGAGCACCGGGTGACCGAGATGGTCTATGCCCTGCGCTTTCACAGCCCGGAGCGGCCCGAGGACTATTTCCAGGTCGACTCGCTGGTGGAGGCCATGCTGTGGATGGCCGCCCATGGCGATGCACTGCCGCGCCCCGAGCGTGTGCCCCGTCAGCCCAGCGGCGCCGAGGTGCGCATCAACGCCACGAATGATGCGCTGCAGCCCCATGCCGGGGGCGTGGTGCAGTACTGGAGCCCGCCCATCGAGCATGAGATTCGCGACGACCAGGGCATCGGCATCCCCAATCCGGACACGGACCAGTTCATGCCATACAACCTGGCCGGCGCCTACGATTCCAATGCGGCGCTGGTGGTGACCTATGGCACGGACCGCCTGGAGACCTATCAGCGCATGGCGGAGATTCTGCGCCGCACGGAGATTCGCGGCGACGACGTCATCACCAATGCCACGTTCCACTATGGCCTGATCCACTGGATGATCGGCACGGACGCCATGGTCAAGCCCGGCACGCGCTTCGTGCAGGCCTATCTGGCGGCCGTGGGCACACTGCAGCAGGCCGCGGCGAATCTGGACCTGGATAGCGCCTGGCAATTCTTCCTCGCGGCGGCCCAGGAACAGGGCAAGCCCGCCGCGGCGGCCCTGGAGGCCAAGACGACCCTGCTGCAACGGCCCATGCGGCGCCTGTTCTCCAAGGCCCATCTGCTCGCCGGCTGGCTGGCGCCTCGCCCCCAGCGGCGCTTCATCCTCGCGGACGGCTGCGTGATCTGGCAGCAGAACCCCCTCGCGGTGCTGCAACAGCTCTATGCCTATCTGCACCTGGAGGAAAAACCCGGGGTCTCGCCCCAGGCGCAGATCTGGGAGCATGACAGCGCGCTGCTGTCCGCGGGGCTGGCCTTCTATCGCGACCTGGACGAGCGGCTGGGCCGGGCCCTGCCCTGGGCCGAGCTGGATGCGCTGCTGGCCCAGGACAAGCCGCCCCAGGGCACCCCCGCGGCGGCGTGGCCCGCCGTGCAGGCCGCCCACCGGGGACATCAGCTCGGGCTGGATCTGCTCAAGCTGCCCGTGCTGTGCGGCGAGGATGCGGGATTCTATGCGCTGGCCTGCGACGAGCGCCTGGAGCCCATCGTGGACGAGCGGCTATACGATGCGGCCCTGCTCAAGCAGGCCCAGGCCGCCCTGGCGCCCCCGCCGCCGGCCAGTTCCAACGAGATTCTGGCGTGGACCGGCGGCACCTTCTATGCGCGCCCCAGCCCCGATGCGCCGACCTATGTGAGCGAGGGCAGCCATGTGGAGGCGGGCGAAGTGGTGGGCCTGCTGGAGGTGATGAAGATGTTCAACCCGGTGCGGGCGGAATTTGCCGGGACCATCAAGACCGTTCACCTGTCCGGGGACCAGGGAGTGATCGTGGCCAAGGGACAGGCCCTGTACGAGATGACGCCCGACGTGCCGCCGACCACGGTACCCGCCGAGGCGCTGGCCGCGCAACGCACCCGGCAGACGCTCGCCCTGCTGGAACGCTGCTGATCCCGGGCCCCGGCGCCCACTGCCGCGTAGCCGCCCATGGAACATTCGGTTCTGCTCATGCGCATTGTCACGTTGGTGCTCATCGGCGTGGCCCTGCTGGGGTTGCTCAGTTGGGGACTGACCCGCATGCAGGGCGTGATGCTGTTCCACCCGGCGCCCCTCTCCGGCGTGGACCCGGCCAGCCTGGGGGTGACCTGCGAGACGGTCTCCATCAAGGAATACGACGGCACCACGCTGGGGGCCTGGTGGTGTCCCGCGGCGGACGACGGACGCCCGGTGCTGCTGTTCCTGCACGGCAACGCGGGCAACCGCGAAGGCCGGCTGCACAATGTGCGCGGACTCCAGGAGGCGGGCATCGCCGTGCTCATCGTGGACTACCGCGGCTACGGCGAGAGCAGCGGCATTCCCACGGAAAGCGGCCTGATCCGCGATGCGCTGGCTGCCTATGACTGGCTGGCCGAGCGGGTGGCCCCGCGCCCGGTGGCCATCTTCGGTCGCTCCCTGGGCGGCGTGCTGGGCGCCCTGGTGGCACTTGAGCGCGATCCGGCGGGACTGATCCTGGAGTCCACCTTCACCAGCCTGCGCGCCATCACACGCCATGTGCTGCCCGTGCCCATGCTGCACCTGCTGGTGCGCTCGCGCCTGGACACCCTGAGCGCGGTGCGCGAGCTGACGCTGCCGCTGATGGTCGTGCACGGCACGGACGATGAGCTCGTCCCCGTGGCGATGGGCCGCGCCCTGCATGCGGCGTCGCCGGTGACGCACAAGGTGTTGCACGAAGTGCCCGGCGGGCAGCACAACGATACCTACCTCAAGGCCGGCCCGGCCTATTTTCAGTGGATCCGCGAATTCCTGGATGGATTGCGGCCATGAACCCTTGCAGCATTGTTTGCACAACTTTCGTGCAGCGCTGTATCATATCTGCCTGTTTTTCCGGCGAATACATGGTTTCGCGCATCGCACACGTGACAAAATCATTTGTTAATTCAACAGCATAAATGAAACTCTGACAAAGGCACGGATGTTGCGATAGATGAGCCATGACCACGGGGGGTCTTGCCGCTTCGGACGCGGCATCATCGCGGGTCGTCAGCCGACGGCACCGATGACATCGTCCGGGACTGGAACGGCTTGAGGGGCACGGGCCCCGTTTCAACGAAAGACCACTCGGAGGTAAAGCATGACTGTGCGATTCAAATCCCTGCTCACCGGACTGGTACTCCTGCTGTCGGGCGGCGCCATGGCCCTGCCCGCCGCTGCCGCGCCCGGGGATCCCCTGCTGGACTACGGGGTGGACGTGGTGAGCAACTATGTGTGGCGTGGGGTCGACCTGTTCGGTTCCACCGGCAACGGCGGGCTCAACGCCCAGAACGAGGTGGACGACGGTGCCTTCACCGTGGCCCCGGCGGTGCAGCCGAGCCTGACGCTCTACGGCCCCGGCGGCTTCTCCTTCGGCCTGTGGGGCAGCTTTGCGGCGACCAACCGCGAGGAAGACGAGAAAACGGGCTTTGCCGGGCTGTCCACCTTGGACGAGCTGGATTACATCTTCGCCTGGGACTGGAGCAACAAGCTGGGCAGCTTCACGGCGGGCATCGCCAACTACGCCATCGTCCCGGATGCCGGTGCGGTGACGGACGTGTACTTCGTGTGGGGCATGCCGTTCCTGGAGTCCCTGTCGCCGACCCTGACCTACAATTCGGACATGGTCTCCGCGGCCGCGTACACGACGCTGGGCATCAGCGGTGGTGAGGCCATCTCCTGGTCCGCCAGCGTGGGCCTGGTCCAGAAGGGCATTCAGGATGTCACGGCCAGCATCGGCTATGAGATCATGAGCGGCCTGAGCGTGTCCCTCAACGCCTCCCAGCGCCCCAACCCGGAACTGGTCGGTGCCTACGACGAGGATGGCAAGTACACCAACTTCGATGGCGACGAAGCCGACTATCCGCCGGTCATCGCCTGGCTGACCCTGAGCTGGGCCGGCGCGACCGTCACGGAATAATCGCAGCCATTCAGAACCTTGCGGTGCCCGCGGGTGTCCAATCAATAGAGGGACCACGCCGCGGGTGACCACAAGCTCCTTCCGCCGTCCGTCTCGTCCGGCATGACCGGTCTTCCGGGCACGGAGGCCTACCCAGCTCCTCCACCTCCAGTAGACTGAACAATCATGCCGGCGGGGCGGATTTTTATCCGCCGCGCCCCGCCACGATCCTGTTGATGATGTCCGAGGTAGAGCGGTCCTCCTTGAGAGGAAGCAGTTCCACGGTACCGCCCCAGTCCGCCAGGAGTTCATGGCCCACCACCGTATCCACCGTGTAGTCGGCGCCCTTGGTGAGCACGTCGGGCCGGATCGCCCGGATCAGTTCCAGGGGAGTGTCCTCCTCGAAGATCACCACATAGTCCACCGCCGACAGTGCAGTGAGCAGATGGGCCCGGTCCGCCTCGCCGATCACGGGCCGCCCTTCACCCTTGAGCCGGTGCACGGAATCGTCGGAATTGATCCCCACGATCAGCACGTCCCCCCGGTTGCGGGAGGCCTGCAGGTACTGAATGTGCCCCGCATGGAGCAGGTCGAAGCAGCCGTTGGTGAACACGATGCGCTTGCCGGCCTTGCGCAGTTGCTCGGCCAGGGCCGCCATGTCCTCTACCGAATACAGGGCGTCGCTGCCCTCCGCGGCGCGCAGCAGTTCCGCGGCGGTCACCACGGCCGTGCCCAGCTTGCCCACGGCCAGCCCCGCGGCCAGGTTCGCCGCCTCCACGCACTCGAAGAAGGGCCGCGCGGCAATGAGCAGGCCGCCGTAGGTGCTGATGAACGTGTCACCGGCGCCGGTCACATCGAACACCTCCTGGCCGGCAGCGGGAAAATGGCGGAACTGGCCGTCCGCATCGACGGCCAGCACGCCGCGGGCGCCCATGGTGATGCACATGTGCTCCAGCTTCAGGTCCAGCAGCATGTCCCGCGCGACCTTGGTCGCGTCGCCCACCGTCGTGATGGGCACGCGGGCCGCCATCGCCGCCTCGTGCTCGTTGGGCGTGATGGAGGTGGCCCCGCGGTACTTGCTGTAGTCCTGCCCCTTGGGGTCGATCACGATGGCCTTCTCCTGCCGGGCGCACAGGCGGATCAGCTTGGTCAGCAGCGCGGGCGTGACCAGGCCCTTGCCATAGTCGGAGACGATGATCCCGCCGAAGTCGTCCAGCCGGGCCTCGATGGCGGAGACCATCTGCTCCACCACGGCGCCGCCGATGGGGTCGGTGCGCTCCCGGTCACAGCGAATCATCTGCTGGTGCTGGGCCATCACGCGCAGCTTCTCGGTCGTGGGCCGCTCCGGATCGGTGACGATGCCATCCACCTGGGCGCCCCGCTGCAGGAGCAGCTCGCGCAGGCGCGTCCCGGATTCGTCATGGCCGACCACGCCATAGGTGGCCACCTGGCAGCCCAGGGCCAGCAGGTTGCTGACCACGTTGGCGGCGCCGCCCAGGCGGTCCTCCGTGGAGAGCACCTTGACCACGGGCACCGGCGCCTCGGGCGAGATGCGCTCCACCGCCCCCCATTGGTAGCGATCGATCATCAGGTCGCCGACCACCATCACCCTGGTCTGCGCCAGCGCGGCCAATGCATCCTTCACTTCCGGCTCCTCGTTTGTCATCATACGGCGCCCGACGGCATGGGCGCCCTCCGGCTGCGCCTCGGCCCCGGCCATGCCGGCGCACCGCCCCCCGCGGGCACCGGGGCCAGGGAGACACGGATCATGGCGCCTGTACGCCCTCTTATACCATGGCACCGGCGCCCGGGCATCGCTATTCCGTGCCACGGCGTTGCCCTGCCGCGCACCCGTGGCGCCGTCCGGCGGGCCGCGCGGGCGGGCCGGCCCGGCGCCGCGCCACAAGCGCCGCCCGGGGAACCGGCACGCCAACGGAGCGCCCGGCCATGATGACGTTCAACCACGGCTTGTCCGGGTACGTGTGCGGCCGCGTGCTGTCCCCTGTGGCGGCGCGCTACGCCCCCTGGCCGCCTGGCCTGCTGGTGCTGGCCATGTTCCTGGGGGCCATGCTGCCCGACCTGGACGCCCTGACCACCCTCGTGGGCCCCCACGCCTATTTCAGCCGCGCCTGGTACGGGCACCGGATGGCCTCCCATTCCATGCTGGGCGGTGCCGTGCTGGCAGCCGTGGCCACGGCCCTGCTGTGGCTTCCGGCCCGCCGCTGGGCCCGGCCCCTGCCGGCAACGGCGGCGGGGCAGCCCATGTCCCCGCGACCGGTGGCGTGGCTGGGCGCGGCACTGTGGCTGTGGGGGGCCTGCTGGCTGGGCACACTGCTGCACCTCGTGGGCGACCTGGTCACCCCCGGCATGGCCATGCCCGTGCTGTGGCCCCATCCCGCGCGCTTCGGGGCCTGGGCCCACATCGGCTGGTTTTCCCCCTATCTGCTGTGGCTGTTCCTGGTGGTGCTGCTGCTCGACGCAGGGGGTAGCGCCCTGCGCCGGCGTACGCGCGGGGTCTGGCGCACCCGGCTCGGCGTTGCCCTGTGGGCCATGCATGCCGTGGCGGCCTACCGCTGGCTGCAATTCCTCGCCCAGTCGCGCTACGTCTCCTCCAGCCAGTGGCAGGCCTACCAGCTCGAGTTGCTGCCCGAGTCCATGGTCACGCCCATGACCGCCACGATCCACCGCCTGTGGCACTGGCTCTCCGGCTGAGGCGCCCGCCCCCTTTCCCGCAGTGCCGCGGGTTTGGCGTTTGCTCCCGTCGGGGCGCCGCCGTACACTCAAGAAATGAGATTGAACGGAATTCCGCCGGCATTTTCTAATATGACAGATGCGCAGACGTATCGGCGTCGGCCGCCGTCTGGCCGGCAGCACCGCGGATCGACACAGCGCCGCCGCCATGGTGGCGGTTTTTGTCTTCGGCGGCACACCTATCCAGCACAGGAGTTTTTGATGAATCACGGGAGACTTCGCGCCCCGCGCGGCTTGGCCGTGTTGCTGTTCCTCTTCCTGGCCGCGGGGGCGGCCGCCCCGGGCGCCCAGGCCCAGGATCAGAAGCTGATCGATGCGCTCGTGCTGCAGTCCAAGGCCCGCGCCGCCATCGTCAAGGCGATCAGCCCCGCGGTGGTGCACATATCCGTGGAAAAGAGCGTGAAAAGCGACGGGCAGCAGCTGCCGGAGATGTTCAACGACGAGTTCTTTCGCCGGTTCTTTCAGCCCCGCCTGCCCACGCCGCCCCGGGAATTTCGGCAGCGGGGGCTGGGCACCGGCTCCATCGTCTCACCGGATGGGTATATTCTGACCAACAACCACGTGGTGGCCGACGCGGACAAGATCACGGTAAAGCTGCCCGACGGCCGCGAGCTGGAAGCCAAGCTGATCGGTGCCGATCCGCCGACGGACCTGGCGGTGATCCAGGTGCAGGGCAAGAACCTGCCGATCATCAAGCTGGGTGACTCGGACGACCTGGACGTGGGGGAATCGGTGATTGCCATCGGAAATCCCTTCGGCCTGGAGCAGACCGTCACCGCCGGTATCGTGAGCGCCAAGGGCCGCTCCGAGGTGGGTCTGACGGACTATGAGGACTTCATCCAGACGGATGCCTCCATCAACCCGGGCAACTCGGGCGGGCCGCTGGTCAACCTGCGCGGGGACATCGTCGGCATCAACACGGCCATCTACAGCCGCTCCGGCGGCAACCAGGGCATCGGCTTCGCCATCCCCGTGAACATGGCCCGCACCATCATGAAGGATCTCATTGCCGGCGGCCGCGTGGTGCGTGGCTTCCTGGGCGTGGTGATCCAGGATGTGACCCAGGAACTGGCCAGCGCCCTGAACGTGGAGGTCAACGGTGGTGTGCTCGTCTCCAACGTGGGTCCGGACACCCCGGCGGGCAAGGCCGGCATCAAGCAGGGCGACCTGATCGTCACCTTCAACGGCCGCCCCACCAAGTCCTCCAATGCCCTGCGCAATGCGGTGGCCGCCACCAAGCCGGGCGCCAAGATTCCCGTGGAACTGGTGCGTGACGGCAAGCGCAGCACGGTGCAGGTGACCATCCAGGAGCAGCCCAAGGACATGAGCGCGGCCATCGGCGGCGTCCAGCGCCCCGGCGAGGAAGGCGAGCCGGAAGGTCCGGCCACCGAGGAGCTGTTGGGCATGACGCTGCAGCCGCTCACCCCCGACGTGGCCGAGCAGTTGGGCTACAAAGGCTTCACCGGCCTGGTGGTCACCCATGTGACGCAGGACAGCCCGGCCGCGGAGGCCCGCTTGCGCGAGGGCGTGCTGATCATGCAGGCCAACCGCCGCCCGGTGCGCACCGTGGCGGAGTTCAAGGCCGTCGTGGACAGTGTGCCCAGTGGCGGCCACATCCTGCTCTTCGTGCGGCTGGGCGAGTTCAACCGCTTCCTCGGCATCCGCAAGCCCTAGCGGGGCCGGGACGCGGCGACGGCCGTCAGGCGGCACGGTCGTCAGGCGGCACGGTCGTCAGGCGGCGTCCCGTGGCGAGGCGGACCGGCGCCTGCCGTAGAGCAGCATGGCCAGCAGGTAAACCACCACGCCGATGCTGATGTAGATGTCGGCCAGGTTGTTCACGAAGAAGCTGTAGGCGAAAAAGCGGAAGTGCAGGTAGTCCGTCACCGTGCCGAACAGGGCGCGGTCAATCAGATTGCCCACGGCACCCGCCAGAATCAGCACGAATGCCCCATCGGCCACGCGAGGCAGATGCCGGCGCTGCCGCCACCAGTACCGGGCGATCAGCAGCACGGCGACCAGCGACACCCCCACCAGCAGCGGCACACGCACATTGGCGCCCAGGTCGCCGAGCATGCTGAAGCTGATGCCGGGATTTTCCACCCGCGTCAGATCGATGAAATTCGGGATCACGCCGGTGACACTGTGCAGTGGCACATCCAGCCGCACCCATACCTTGATCGCCTGATCCAGGAACAGCAGCACCGCCAGCACCACGAGCGGCGGCACCATGGCGTGGGGAGACCCCGTGGCCGAGCCATCTCGGGATGTGGCGTGATCGTCTTGCTTGAGCATGGTGGGCATATTGCCCGGCCCCCCGGGGGAAGGCAAGCCACCGCGTGAATTGCCAAGGCCCCGGCGATTCCATTATCATCAAGGCACATTTCGTGTGCCAGCGCGGTTCACGTCTGATCGCCGATCAGACCGTCTGCATTGCCGCCCCGACCTTCCAGCCCGTGGACCCCCATGACCGTTCAGGTGGACAGCACCGCACAGCCGGAACAGCAGTCCCGCGGACCGCGCTTCCGCGTTGTCGAGGCGCGCCTGGATGACGTGGAACGGGGCATCGTGCGCATCAGCGAGCGGGCCATGGAGCGCATGGGCCTGCAACCGGGGGATGTGCTGCGCATCGAGGGCGAGCGCCCCTGCCTGAGCCGCGTGTGGCCCCTGCTGCCCGAAAACGACCATCCCAACCATATCCAGATGGACGGGCTGACGCGGGAAAATGCCGGGCTGAGCCTGGACGACCGCATCACCGTGAACCTGCAGACCGTGCCGCCGGCCACCACCGTGCTGCTCCAGCCCCTCTCGCGCCAGACCATCGGTCCCACCGAGGTGCGGCGCATCCGCGAGGCCATGCAGGGCCGGGCGCTGATGAAGGGGGACCAGGTCTCCATCGCCCTGTTCTCCCGCAAAGGTACGCCCTTTCAGGTGGTCTCCTTCGAGCCGGAGGACCTGGGCTGCATCAGCGGGCCCTACACGGATGTGCGCATCCAGGAACAGACGCGCCAGGCCGGCAAGAAGACCGACACCATCAAGTACGAGGACATCGGCGGGCTGGAGGAGGAACTGACGCGCATCCGCGAGATGATCGAGCTGCCGGTGAAGTTTCCCCAGATTTTCGCCCAGCTGCGCATCGAGCCACCCAAGGGCGTGCTGCTCTACGGTCCCCCAGGCACGGGCAAGACCACCATCGCCCGCGCCGTGGCCAGCGAGATCAAGGCCCACTTCATCCGCGTGAACGGCCCGGAGATCATCCACAAGTTCTACGGGGAGAGCGAGGCCAAGCTGCGCGAGCTGTTTGACGAGGCCCAGCAGAAGGCGCCGAGCATCATCTTCATCGACGAGATCGACGCCATTGCCCCCAAGCGCATGGACGTGGCCGGGGAGGTGGAAAAGCGCGTGGTGGCCCAGCTCCTGGCCCTGATGGACGGCATGGTGGCCCGGGGCGAGGTGGTCGTGATCGGCGCGACCAACCTGCCCGAGTTGCTGGACAATGCCCTGCGCCGGCCCGGCCGCTTCGACCGGGAGGTGGTGGTCAAGGTGCCCAGCCGCCCCGGGCGCCTGCAGATTCTGCGCATTCACACCCGCGCCATGCCCCTGGACGACGACGTGGACCTGGACAGCCTGGCCGAGGTGACCCACGGCTTCGTGGGCGCCGATCTGGAGGTGCTGTGCAAGGAAGCGGGCATGTACGCCCTGAAGGACCTCATGGGGCGGGACGACTTCACGGACATGGACGACACGCAGCTCATCGAGGGCACGCGCATCGGCATGAAACACTTCCTGGATGCCCTCAAGGGCATCGAGCCCACGGCCACCCGCGAATTCTTCGCCGAGCGGCCCAACGTGCGCTGGGAGGATGTGGGCGGTCAGCGCGAGGCCCGCGAGCTGCTGCGCTCCACGGTGGAGCTGCCCCGGCGCTTCCCCAAGCTGTACCGTTTCGCCGGCACGGGCGCGGTCAACGGCGTGCTGGTGTGCGGCCCGCCCGGCGGCGGCAAGACCCTGATCGTGCGCGCCCTGGCCACCGAGAGCGGTTTCAGCTTCATCACGGTGGATGCGGCGGCCCTGTTCTCCAAGTGGGTGGGAGAATCGGAAAAGGCCCTGCGACAGGTATTCGTCAAGGCCAAGCAGGCCTCGCCGTGCATCCTGTTCTTCGACGAGCTGGACACCATCTTTCCGCGCCGGGAAAACTCCCAGGAATTCGGCGGGCGCGAGCGGCTGATCGGCCAGTTCCTGGCGGAGCTGGACAACCTGGACCGCTTCAGCGAAGTGATGGTGATCGGCGCCACCAGCCGTCCCGAGCTGCTGGAGCCCGCCCTGCTGAGCCCGGGGCGCTTCGGCGTGGTCGTGGAGCTGCAACCCCTCAGCGAGCAGGAGCGCCACGACGTGCTGACCATTCACACGCGGGCGCTGCCCCTGGCCGATGACGTGCAGCTGGAGCTGATCGCCGAGGCCACCGACGGTTTTTCCGGGGCGGACCTGGCCAGCCTGTGCAACCGGGCCAGCTACAACCGCCTGCAGAGCTTCATCGTGGAGCATGGTGGGGACGCCGAGGCCCTGGCGGATTCGTTCACGATCCGCCAGGAAGACTTCGTCCACGCCATGACCGCCCTGCGTGCCGCCCGCTCCCGGGCTATGCCCGCCTGAGCCCGGCACGGACGATTTCACCCGGAGCCGAGCGTGCCCCGCGTACTGCTCTTTCTCTTGTTCATGACCCTGGGCACCGGCCTCGCCTATTTCCTGCTGGTGCAGGAGGAGGTGCGCGACGAGGGCGAACTGGTGGGCGAGGTGCCCGTGGACCAGATGCTGCTCAAGGGCGTGGTCATGGAACACCTGGAGGGGGAGCGCGTCGTGTGGCGCATCCAGGCCGCGGAGGCGCTGCACAACGACCGGGGCGACAGCACCGTGCTCTCCCGCGTCATTTTTGACATCTTCGGTGCACCCGAGGCGGGCACGCCGGCGCCGGGAGCGGCGGCGCCCACCCTGCACGGCACCGCGCGCCGGGCCGTGCTCAGCGGCTCGCCGCGGCGCGTCCTGCTCATGGGCAATGTGGTCATGGAACGGGGCGCGGAGGCGGTGTTGCGCAGCGAGCGGGTGAGCTATGACCATGGCGCCCAACGCATCCAGGCGCCCCTGGCCTTCGAGCTGCGCACGGGGCAGACGCTGCAGACCGGCGTGGCGCTGGACTACGATCTGGTCACGGAGAAAGCCACGTTCAAGTCCCCGCGCATCTTCTACCGCCAGGCCGACGGCTGACACCAGGTGCGGCGCAGGGCGAACCTACCGCCCAGGGCGGCCCCGGCGAATCGTTGCCAGCGCATGGCGTTGTGCCTCCACCACAGGTGGGCGCCCCATCCCGGCCACCCTGTCCCACACCCGCTATGCCGCGGCGAACAGGGCCTCCACCTCCATCAGGTGCTGGGGCAGCGTGAGCAGAATCACCCGGTCGCCTTCCTTGAGCGCATAGTCCGGATCGGGCAGCATGGGGCCCGCGGCGGAGACCAGGGCACCCACGACCGTCCCTTCCGGAAGCTTGAGCTCGCACAGCGGCTTGAGCAGCGCCCGGCAATCCCCCCGCGCCTCCAGCTCGATGGCCTCCAGATTGGTCTGGGCCATGGCCTTGTAGTCCACCAGCCGGTCCTCGTGCACGGCTTTCTGGATCAGCTTGGCCGCGGCCAGGCGCGGGGCGATGTGCACATCCACCCCGGCGGGGCGGCACAGCTCCACCATGTCCGGCCGCCGGACCATGGCCACGGTCTTGTTCACGCCCAGGTACTTGGCCGCCATGCAGGCAGTGATGTTGCGCGTGTCATAGCGGGAAGAGGCGATGAACACGCTGGTCGTGGGCACCTTGACCCGGCGCAGCAGCCGCAGTTCCATGCCGCTGCCCACCTCCACGTGAAAGTGGCGCCGCTCGCGGAAGTGCTCCTTGAGAAACGTGGCCTTCTCCTGGGTGGAGACCAGCATGGTCACGTTGAAGTGGCGGTTGAGCAGCGCCCCCGCGAGCATCTGGGAGAGAAAATTATCCCCGAAGATGACCGCCGTGCGCGACTTGATCGTCTCCGCGTGCAGGGCCTCGTTGAGATCCGGCAGGTGCTCCTGGGTCACGATGAGGTACAGGTAGTCGTCCTTCTGGAGCAAGGTGTCCTCGTCGGGCCGCGTGGGCCGCTGGTCGCGCACCAGCGTGGCCACATGGAACAGCGCCGCGTCGCCCCGGCCGGCCACCTGGCCCACCGTCATGCCGACGAGGTGGGAGCTGGCCTCCACGTGGTAGCCGATGAGCGTGATGCGGCCGTCCGCGAACGTTGCCACCTCGCTCGCGCCCCGGGTTTCGATGACGTTGAGGATCTCGTTCTGCACCGCCTCGCTGGAGTTGACCAGCAGGTTGATGCCGAAACGCATGCTGTCCAGGGCCTGCTGCTGGCCGCGGAAGCCCAGGTAGCGCGTGACGGCGATCTTGTGCGGAATGCCCAATTCGCCGGCCAACAGGCAGGC
>Ga0326597_10001276_pt1 | contig 41186 bp, 31 predicted proteins | sample RVTome_12_FD_203789 | JGI IMG/M metagenome (GOLD analysis project Ga0326597, IMG submission 203789) | Soil microbial communities from uranium-contaminated site in the Upper Colorado River Basin, Wyoming, United States - RVT100D185 | ecosystem: Environmental > Terrestrial > Soil > Contaminated >... | reverse complement strand
GCCCATGAAAATCCCGAAGGCGCCGAAGACCAGCGTGATAAACGGAATCCGGCTCTGGGGCTGGCCCATGGCCTCTTCCAGCTCATAATGCGGAAAGGGCGAGAGCACGCTGTAATCCTTCCCCTGCTCCCGCAGGCTCCGGACCAGGCCGGTGGCATCATCGATATACTCGAAGCTGCCCCACACCCCTTTGAATGACTTACCCATCATGCTTCAGCTCTCCCTCGAATCAATGCTCTGCCGCGGGGTTGCGACGAGGCGGCTCCAGCCCTTCCTTTACCTCGGCGATGGCCATGCTGGGCATGGCACGGATGAATAACGTGAACAGGGTAAAGAACATGCCGAAACTGCCCAGCGTGATGCCCATCTCCACCGGGGTAGGAATATAGGAGCCCCAGTTGGCGGGATTGAAGTCGCGTTGCAGCGAGCTGACGACGATATTGAAGCGCTCGAACCACATCCCGATATTGATGATGATGGAGATGATGAACAGCGCGAAAACGTTGTTGCGGATCTTCCAGCGCCACAGGGGCAGCGGGCCGATCACGTTACAGAACACCATGATCCAGAAGGCGAAGCTGGGAAAGCCAAACGCGCCCATGTGGAAAAACGGGGAGCCGTCGCCCATCTCGCCGAAGGGGCGAAAGTAGAAGATGCCGCGTTCGTAGGGCACCCCGCTGTAGTAGGCGATGAAGAACTCCGTCGTGTAGGCATAGCCCACGATGATCGAGGTGAACAGGATCACCCGCGCCAGGGACTGCAGCACGTGGTTCGTGATGTAGCGCTGCAGATTGAACACGTAGCGCAGCGGAATGGAGATCGTGAGCACCATCGCCAGGCCGGAGAAGATGGCCCCGGCGACGAAGTAGGGGGCGAAGATCGTGGTGTGCCAGCCGGGAATCATGGACATGGCGAAGTCCCAGGACACGATGGAGTGCACCGAGAACACCAGGGGCGTCGCCAGGGCGGCCAGCAGCAGGTAGCCCCGCGCATAGTGCAGCCATTGCTGGTAGGAATTCGTCCAGCCCATGGCCAGCTGCCAGTAGAAGAAGCGCCGGATGCCCTTGGCGTTGTCCCGCATGGCGGCCAGATCGGGGATCAGCCCCACGACGAAGAAGGTCACCGAGATGGTCAGGTAGGTGGACACCGCGAACACGTCCCACAGCAGCGGGGACTTGAAGTTCACCCACAGCATGCGCTGGTTGGGGTAGGGAATCAGCCAGTAGGCCAGCCACACGCGACCCACGTGGATCAGTGGAAACAGGCCGGCCGTCATCACCGCGAAGACCGTCATGGCCTCTGCCGCCCGGTACACCGGCGCGCGCCAGGGCGCGCGGGTGAGAAAGAACACGGCCGAGATCAGCGTGCCGGCGTGACCGATACCGATCCAGAACACGAAGTTGGTGATGTAGACCCCCCAGCCCACGGGATGGGAAATGCCGCTCAGGCCCAGGCCCACATCGATCTGAATGGCCCAACTCAGTCCCCCGATGGCCAGGGCGACGACGAATCCCAACAGCAGCAGATAGTACGCCGGTTTGGGCCGCACCAGCGTGCGGAGCATATCCGCATTGACGTCCGCGTATGTGGCAGTGCTGGCAGTACTCAACTCAGACCTCCTTGTGGCCTTGCAGGGTTACTTTGCGCAGATAGGTCATGGCCGGCTTGTTGCTGGTTTCCGGCAGCACTTCATACTGACGGACCCGTTTTTCCTCCTGCGCCTCGCCCCGCATGGCCAACTGGGCCACGCGGCTGTTTTCGTCCTTCAGGTTGCCGAACACCAGGGCGTTGGTGGGGCAGGTCTGCACGCAGGCCGGCGTGATGTCGCCGTCGCCTGCAATGCGCCCTTCGGCTGTGGCCTTGTCCTTGCCGCGCTGGATGCGCTGTACGCAGAGGGTGCATTTTTCCATCACCCCCTTGGAGCGCACGGTCACATCCGGATTCAGCTGGAGATGCAGCGGGCTGGCCCATTGGTACTCGAACCAGTTGAAGCGCCGCACCTTGTAGGCGCAGTTGTTGGAGCAGTACCGGGTGCCCACGCAGCGGTTGTACACCTGCGCATTCAGCCCTTCCGGGTTGTGATACGTGGCGTAGACCGGGCAGACAGGCTCGCAGCCGGCGTTCTCGCAATGCTGGCAGAACATGGGCTGCACATTGGTCTGGAAGTCGTCGCCTTCCCCCTCGATGAAGCGCTCGATGCGCAGCCAGGACATCTCCCGGCCCAGGGCCACGCGCTCCTTGCCCACCACCGGGATGTTGTTCTCCGCGTAGCAGGCGGCGACACAGGCTGAACAGCCTGTGCAACGGTCCACATCCACCGTCATGCCCCAGCGGTAGGGGTCGTAGTAACCCGGCAGGTCGTCCCGATCATCGAAGAAGTACCGGTCGCGGCCGTGGGCGAGCTCATGGGCGCCTTCCGGCGCTTCGCCCTTGGCCACCTGCTCCAGGGTCATGGTCTGCACGATGCCCCGGCCCAGCTGGCGCGGGCTGCCGTCGGTCTGCACCAGAAAGGCCTGGGTGCCGGTACCCTTGATGGTGACGTTGGTGCTCACATAAGCCAGATCGCCGGAGCGCCCGTCCACCGTCGCCGGCAGCAGCCGCATGACGTTCACGCCCACGTTGTCCGCATCACGGCCGCTGCCCGTGTGACCCTGCCCGATGGGCACGGCCACCGCGTCCTCGTTGACGCCGTAGTGCAGATAGGCCGCCGTCTCCACGGAGCCATAGGGCGAGGAGATCACGATGCGCTCGCCATGCCGGATGCCCAGTTTCTCTGCCGTCTTGGGGTTGATGTCGGCCCAGGAGTCCCACACGACCTGGCTCACCGGGTCGGGAATTTCCTGCAGCCAGGGCTTGGAGGCGCCGCTGCCGTCGCGGTGCCGCAGGGACGCCACGGGCACCAGCGCCATGCCGTCGCCCTCGCGGCGTGGCGCGGCCGCCTTGAAGGACAGACCGTCCAGGCGCACACGCACCGAACTGCTGAAGGCGACCTCCCGGAACACACCGCCCTGCTGCAAGGCTTGGCGCCAGAAGCCATCGAAGTCACCGCCGGAGCCCGTATCGCGCTTCACGGTCTCCCACTGCTTGCGCAGGTAGTCGCGGTAGCTGGCAAAATCCTTCAGCCCCGCGAGTCCCAGTTGGCCGGCCACCGACAGCAGGGTGTCCTCCGCCGCCTTGAGCGGGTAGACGGGCGCCATTACCGGCTGCATCAGGGAATAGACCCCCTTCTGCGGGAAGGCATCGCCCCAGCGCTCGGCGAAGGTCAGCCCGGGCAGCACCAGATTGGCCATGCGCGTGGTCTCATCCCACTGGGAAGACAGGCTGATCACGGTCTTCACCTTGCCCATGGCCATGTCGAACTTGACGGCCGGCGGCAGGTTGTAGACCGGATTGGCCCCGTCGACGATCAGCACGTCCACGTTGCCTCCCGCCATGCGCTCGGCCAGCCGCATCACCTCAACCACCGGGGAGGACAGATCGATCTCCTGGGAGGCGCCAAAGCGCACGGTCTTGCCGATATTGCCCGCCACGTAGTTGAGCAGGTTCACGGCCATTTGCAGTTCCGTCGCCTCGGCGGACGCCGTGGCGGGCCCACCGGCCAGCGCCAGGCTGGCATTGGCGCCACCGAAGGCACGCGCCAGTTCCCGCAACTTGTCCTGATTCGCACCGCTCGCCTCGGCAGCCTTGGCGAGGGAGAAGGGCGCGAGCAACTCACCCAGGCGGTCGGCCTCACTGCCGCTACGCCGGGCGCGGCGCAGCACTTCGCCGGCCAGGGCCAGGGCCACGATGGTCTCGCTGCCGGCCTTGGCATTGATCCACTCATCGGCGTTTGCGCCGGTCAGGGAAACATGCGCGCCAATATGCACCAGCTTGCCCTTGGTGGCGGTCTTGTCGTTCACCGCGTGCATGGCGGCAAACTCGCGGTTCTGCCGTACGGGGCTGAGCCAGGTCTCCAGGAAATCGGCACCGAAATTGACCAGCAGGTCGGCCTTGCCGATGCGGTATTGCGGCACTTCGGCGCGGGAGAAGACGGCCTCGTTGGCGGCCTTGATGCTGTTCTGACCGAATGTGTCCAACACCAGCTTGGGCGAGGCGCCCAGGGCGGCCAGCCACCGGTCCAGAAAACCGCCGCGGCTGCCCGCCGCATTGTTGGTCAGCAGGGCCACGCGGCGCTTGTCCGTCGTGCCTTGCAGGGCGCCCAGCAGCGCCGCCTCGGCCTGTTCCCAGGTAATGGCCTCCCACTGCTCGCCGTTGCGGCGCATGGGGCCGGTAAGGCGCGCGGGATTGTACAGCGTCTGCAGGGAAGCCTGGCCGCGGATACACAGCGCGCCGGCATTCACCGGATGATCGGGGTTACCCTCTGCCTTGATGGCGCGGCCTTCCCGCGTCGTCACGACCATGCCGCAGGAGGCGGGGCACTCAGCGCAGGTGGTCGCATACTCCACCGGGTTGCCCGGAGTGAACTCAATATTGGTGGGCGGAACGAGATAAGGAATCAACTTCTCCGGCGGATCGGCACAGCCGGCCACCGCCGCGGCAGCGGCGCCACCGGCGCCCAACACCTTGAAGAAGTCTCTTCTTCGTATTCCATTAGCCATCGAGGGTCACTCCGTGAGCATTATTTGTGGCAAGTCAGACAATCGGTCAGGTTGGGGCGGAAATGGCCATCCGGCGTCTTGGCGTTCATGACCAGGGTGCTGTGTTCGCTTTCCGGTATCGCGCGTTTGCGCTCCAGCATCCCCGGCACCGTCAGGTGGCATTCCAGGCACCAGCCCATGGTTCCGAAGTTCGGGTTGAACTTCTCCACCACATGCATGGTTTCGATGGGCCCATGGCAGGTCTGACAGGCCACACCGTCGGGAAACGTCTCGTTCTTTGCGTTGACATGCTTGAAGTGCGGATAGCGCACGAAGTCGGGCACGTCATGAATCTTGACCCAGGGGATCGGCTGCTGGTCGTTCCAGAACTTCATCACCTTCTGCACTTCGTCGAGCTGGGTGCCGACCAGCTTGTGGCAACCGGCACAGATTTCCACCGGCGGAACACCGGAGGAGGCAGAGCGACGCGCATAGATGTGGCAGTACTGGCAGGGGATCGCGTTGTCCCCGGCATGCACCTTGTGGCTGAAGGCAATGGGTTGCTGCCCCGCGGGAATCTGCGCCACCTGCTCATTGGTCAGTTGCGCCGATGCGGTGCCGGCCGCAAACAACAAGCCGAGGAGGAGGCACGCCGTCACAGCACAGCAACCCCTCTGAAACGCAACGCGGTAATATTTCATGAAAATCCCTGGAAGATTCGACCTTCTGTTTCGCGCGGCGGGAAAATTTCGGCGCCCGGAGGCCACCCGTCCAGTCCAGCAGCCCGGAATCGCGTCTGATGTCGGCACATCTTCCGCTCGCGCCCGACACAATCCGGCCGGGTCAACGGTGCAAGGTCACTATGTGAGGCCGTCCGGCCGTGCCACCTGCGGCGCGGAACCGCATCGCGCGGCCCGCTGCTGCCGATACGGGACCGAATGGCAGCACAGTTAAAACCATATTCCACGGCGAATTGCAATGGTTCGCCGCAAAAAGCCAATCTCGCTGGACTGCACCAGCGCACTGTTTGCGGTCGATACGGCCGGATTCGCCGGCGCTTCGGCGGATTCTCGCGCACCGGCACCGGGCGACATCGCGAAACTCGCTCCTTCGTGCCGCGCCGGCGCCATCGCGCGCACTGTGCGCATCCGCCCAGCCCTATCCATCACGCCGGCTAGGCCAAAGCGGCCACCATCTCCTGCACCGTGGTGAATTTCTCCCGCGGTTTGCCCAGCTTGGCACCGGCTTCGGTTTCCAGGGCATCGAGCCGCTTCCAGTCATCGAAGGTGATGAAGCGTACGCCCTTCTCCTCCAGCAGCGCCGGTGTGCTGTCCTCCGCCGCCAGGGGCGCGGCATCGGCGCCGATGGCGCCCGCATCCTCCAGCATCAGCCTGACCGTGGCGATGGCGTCGGGCTTGTTGGTGCCCACCACGCCGGAGGGCCCGCGTTTGATCCAGCCTGCCACGTAGATGCGGGCCACGGTGGCGTCAGCGTCCGGGTCGCGCACCCGGCCGCCCTCGTTGGGAATGATGCCGGACCAGTCGTCGAAGGGCAGATCGGGCAGGGCCGTGCCCCGGTAGCCGATGGAGCGGAACACCATCTGCACGGGGAACTCCTCTGTCTCGCCGGTACCGCGGGCGCGCACATTGCCCTTGTCGTCCTTGACGAGCTTGTTCTTTTCGATGCGGAGCGCCTCCACCTTGCCGTCGCCCAGAATTTCCACCGGGGAGACGAAGAAGCGCGCGAGAATCTTGCGGGCCTGGTTGCCCACACCGCGCGTGGCGAAGTCACGCATGATGTCCACATTGCGCTGGTGCGTCGGCTCCTTGACGCCGGCCAGGAATTCCTCGCTCAGCGGATCAAGCTCCAGATCCTCCGGGCGAATCACCAGGTCCGTGCCCTCGATGTTGCCCAGCTCGCGGATCTCCGGATTGGTGAACGCCGCCTGGGCCGGGCCACGCCGGCCGAGCAGGTGAATTTCCCGCACACGGCTGTTGCGCAACTCGTCCAGGGCGTAGGTGGCGATATCGGTCTTGCCCAGCTCGCCGATCGGCTTGGCCAGGATGCGCGTCACGTCCATGGCCACGTTGCCGTTGCCGATGACGGCCACGCTCTCCACGTTCAGGTCGAACGTGAGGTCGCGGTAATCCGGGTGGCCATTGTACCAGCCCACGAAGATCGTGGCGGGATAGCTGCCGGGCAGGTCCTCCCCCGGAATGTTCATGCGGTTGTCCGTCTCGCAGCCCGTGCAGAAGAGGATCTGATGGTAGCGGGCCTTCAGGTCGTCCAGGGAGAGGTCGTCCCCGTAGCTGACATTGCCGAAGAAGCGGAATCGCGGCCGCTGCGCCGTGCGTTCATAGAGCTTGATGACCGACTTGATCTTCTGGTGATCCGGCGCCACGCCGCCCCGCACCAGGCCGTAGGGCGTGGGCAGCCGGTCGAACAGGTCCACCGCGACCAGCGGGGCCTCCTGCTTGAGCAGTTCCTCTGTGGCATAAAATCCGGCAGGGCCTGAACCGATCACCGCCACACGCAGCGGATGGGATGGGGTTCCTAGCTGATCAGCCAATGGTAGTGCCTCCTCGTACACCTGGTTGGGCCAAGCGGGCTGCGGCAGCCCGCATTCGTCGTGCCTCACCGGATACTGAAAAGCCACCACTTTGGCAATTGCGTAGCGCGCGCCGTCCGACCCGGGCACGCACGACACCGCGGTGCGCCGGACGGGTGAGAGGGAGCACGGGCCTTGCAGGGGCCAGGCGCGGCGGAGGATCAGGCAGGCTGGGCGTCCGGCGCGATCTGCACGGCCGTCACGCGACTTCCGTCACCATGGAAGCGCACCTCATGAAGAAACGTGCGGGCCAGCAGCAGGCCGCGGCCGGAGGGCATGAACAATTGGGCCGGGTCGCGCGGATCGGGCAGGCGGCTCGGGTCGAAGCCGGCGCCCTCGTCGGTGATCTCCACTTCCGCCCGCGCCTTGCCGATGGTAGCCACGATATGTACACGACGGTCAGCCAGCGCCGGCGACCGCTGCCGGCGGGCCAGTTCCTCCCGGTAGACCGCCTCGCCCTGTTGCAGCAGCGCCTGCTTCTGCTGCCAGTCGATGCCCAGATTGCCGTGCTCGATGCTGTTGGTGAGCAGTTCCACGAGGCCCAGGACGGTATTCTGCCGCGTCTCGCTGTTGCACACACCCAGATCCTCCATCCACTGCACCAGGCGCGTGGCCATGGGCTCCACCAGGCTCAGATCGTTGGGCAGGCGAAACGCCAGCCGCTCGATCCCCACCAGGAAGCGTCCCACCTCGCGCGCACGATGGCGCTGCCGCTCCGTCTCCCGCATGTGACGGCAGCGCAGCGCCTCGGTGACCAGCAGCGATTCGAGTTCCTTGAACTTGAAGGGCTTGGGCAAGAAGTTGCGCGCCCCCAGCCGCAGCGCCTGCACCACATTCTCGTAGGTGCCCTCCCCCGAAATGACGATGACACCCAGCTCCGGGTCGAGCCGACGGCATTCGCGGGTCAGGGCCAGGCCATCCATTTGCGGCATATGCACATCGGTGACGACCACTTCGATCTCCGGATGCCGGGTCAGCACTTCCAGCGCCGCCTGCCCGTTCGCCGCGAGGAACAGCTCCACCCGCCCGCCGAAATAGCGCGCCACCTGCTCGCGTAGCGGGGGCAGGTCGTCCACGAACAGGCACCTGACCATGCCTTGCCCGGGAGCGGATACGATTTCCGTGGTTTCCATTTGCGTCTGCTGCGTCATGTTGATGGGAGGGAAGGTGTGACGCCGGGTGTGGCCCGGCATGACGCGGTCTCGCGCCACGGGCACCAACTTCATGTTTCCATGGTAAAACGCGCACCCACCCCGAAGGTTCACCGGCGCCTGGCCGGCCTTGTGCTGCACCATCGGGTCCGCGATGATCCGCCGGGCCTACGCGGCCCGACCCTTTGCCGCCCTGCCCATCTGTGGTACCTTGCCCCCATCTCGGTAGCGCCCGTCCGCCAAGGCATGCACCGTCGCGCAGGCCCCTGGTGAAACCTTCCGTGCGGGAGCGGCGCCATTGGCTGCTGCGCCGCGTCCCATGCGGCGATGCGCCCACCGACGCCCCACCCCATGGCAGGACCGGGAAGAATGGAGGCTTTCCCGTGCTGACACGCTTGGCGATTTCCAACCTGGCCACCATCGCTTCCCTGGCTGTCGAACTGCACGATGGCTTCACGGTGCTCACGGGAGAAACCGGCGCCGGCAAGTCCATTCTGATCGATGCCCTGCGGCTCGTGCTGGGGGGCAAGGGCTCGTCCGACATGGTGCGCTCCGGCGCGGATGGCGTGACCGTGGAGGCCACCTTCGATATTTCCGCGCTGCCCGAAGTGCGGGAAACCCTGGTCGAATTGGAGGTGCCCGGCAGCGATGAGCTGGTGCTGCGGCGCACCATTCAGCAGGGCGGACGCAGCCGCCTGCTGGCCAACGACTGCCAGCTGACCGCGGCGCGCATGCAGGAGCTGGCGCCCCTGCTGGTAAACATTCATGGCCAGCACGACAACCAGATGCTGCTCGATGCGCGCACCCATCTGCGCTTTCTGGACAGCTTCGCCGGACTGACCGACCTGCGAGAGCGCGTGGGCGGGCTGTTCCGCGAGTACGGGGCCCTGCTGCGGGAGCGCGATGCCCTGCGCGCCAAGGCGCGGGAACGGGAGCAGACCATGGCCGAGCTGCAGCAGCGCATCGACGACATCCAGGCCATCGGGCCCAGCGCGGACGAGGAGGCCGCCCTGACCCAGGAACATGCCGTGCTGAGTCACGCTGAGCACCTGCTCCAGCTCATGGACCGGCTGTGCGGCAACCTGCACGACAACGAGGATGCGGTTGTCGGACGGCTGGGCGAGGCGGAGAGCCAGCTCGCCCAGGCCGCCGGGATCGATGCCACCCTGACACCGCTGCTGGAGCAGCTCCAGCCGGCGCGGATTCAGCTGGAAGACGTGGCGCGCAGCCTGGCCAGCTACGCCGCCGGGCTGGAGCTGGACCCCAATCGCCTCGACGCCGTAAATGCGCGCCTGGCCGAGCTGGAGCGGCTCAAGCGGCGCTACGGGGGCAGCATCGACGCGGTGCTGGCCACCCTGGCCGAATGCGAACAGACGCTGGCCGGGCTGGCCGCGGCAGGGGAGAAGCTGGAAGGGATCGATGCCGCCGTGGCGGAACTGGCCGGGCGCTTGCATCGAGAATCGAAGACTCTGTCCGCGCGGCGCCATGCCAGTGCCGGGGAATTGGCCCAGCGCATCATGCAGCAGCTTCAGGAACTGGGGATGCCCAAGGCCCACGTGGAGGTACAGTTGCAGGAACTGAGCAACCCCTCGGGCAAGCAGCCCTACTACAGCGTCACGGGCATGGACAACGTGGAGTTTCTGCTCACGACCAACCCGGGGCAGACGCCGCGCCCGCTGACCAGGATTGCCTCCGGCGGCGAACTGAGCCGCATCATGCTCGCGCTGAAGACCGTGCTGACCGAGGCCGACCCGACGCCCGTGCTGATCTTTGACGAGGTGGATGCCGGCGTCAGCGGCGCCACGGCGGAAATCGTGGGACGCAAGCTGCGCGGGCTCGGCCGCACGCACCAGGTGCTGTGCATCACCCACCTGGCCCAGATCGCGGCCCAGGGCGACCGTCATCTGCGCGTGACCAAGTCCCTGGCGCAGGAGCAAACCTACACGGCGGTGGAACCGCTCGCCGGCGCGGACCAGGTGCGGGAGGTGGCGCGCCTTATCAGTGGTGTCGAGGTGAGCGCCAAGGCGCTGGCCTCGGCGGAAGAGCTCGTCGCCCGGGCCCAGCAGCAGTCGCCCTGACCAGGAAGCCAGCGTGTTTCGATTCAGCCTGCAGACCGTGCTCGATGTGCGGACGCGCCAGGAGCGCATCAAGTACAAGGAATACAGCCAGGAGCTGATCCGGCAGCAGGCGCTGCTGGGGCGCATTCACGCCCTGGAGAATGACCTGCGGCGCGCCGGACAGTCCATGGATCAGATGCGCCAGGGCTCCGGGGTCACCGCCTATCCGCTGCAGATGCACACCATGTTTCGCCAGCGCGTGGCCAGTGAGATCGCGGTGCTGCAACAGCAGTTGCGGGAGCAGGAAGAGGCGCTGGAAGCCAAGCGCCAGGAACTGGTGCAGGCGCGGCGGGATTACCGCACCATGGAAATTCTCCGCGACAAGGAGCGCGTGCGCTATGATGCAGAGGAAGCCCGGCGGGAGCGCAACGTCATGGATGAAGCCGCCGCCAACTACGTCAACCATCCGAGCACATAAGTACATGGCTATTCATAAAATGCTGAAACCACGATGGTTTCGCCACGTCTCCGCGCTGCTCCTCATTTTTTTCCTGCTCGGTATCGCGCCGGGGCCCGGTTATAGCATGTCGCAGATCAAGGCCTGGGTGAACAAGGTGCGCCCAGGGACCTTTCCGGAATTGGAAGCCAAGAGGGAGGTAACCCCTCCAACCTCAGCGGAGCCTGAGGACGCCAGGGAGGCGCTCACGGACACAGAGCGGCAGATCCTGCTCAGCCTGATGGATCGCAAGCGTCAGCTCGATGAGCGCGACGCGCTGCTGAATCAGCGGGAAGAGCAACTGCGCGTGCTCCGTGACAACATTCAGCACCAGGTATCGGAACTCAAACGGCTGCAATCGGAGATTGAAGCCAGCATTGAAGCACGCAAAGCGCTGGATGCGGAAAACCTGAACAAGGTCGTCACCCTGTACAACGGCATGGAACCCAAACGCGCCGCCGAAAAGCTCCAGACCCTGGACCCCACGGTTGCCGTCCGGATCCTCCTCGCCATGAATCAGCGAAAAGCCGCCGCGCTCCTGGAGGAGCTGCCGCCGGAGAACGCCAAGCGCATCACCGAGCAGATCGTCAGCCGGGCGCCACAAGGCAACTGATTCAGGCATAGCAGACCCCGTACAGGACTAGAGACGCCCGCGTTCGCACGGAAAGGGAAACCGTGATCACGGGAATCGTCAACGCTGCCGGTCTCACGGAGGACCGCCCGGCAGCGTCGCCAGCCCCCACCAGGGGCAAGTCGCGCGAGTTCGACCGCGCGCTACGGCACGCTTCCCATCAGTCGCCCGAACCGGATACCGCCGCGCAGACACGCGATGTCAGCGGCTCGGATCCACGGGCACGGGAATCCTTTGGACAACGCGGCAGCGCCTCTCCCGCAGCGGAGACCCCCACGGGAAAAGCACCCGATGGGGAAAAGGTTGCCGCGTCCGATGGTCCAGAGGAAAAATTTACCTCCGCGGAGACCGCTGCGGCAACGCAGCAGGCTCCGACCGACATTACCGCCCAGGTGATGCTCGCCGGCATGCTCAAGGCCGCCGGCAAGCCCGCCCCCACGGCGGGAAGCAACCCAGGCGAGGCGCTGACGTTCAGCGCCGCGACGGCACAACAGGCCACCGCGCAGCCCAAGGCCGGGGTGCAGGCCGCCATCGGCGATGCGGCCTACCGCCTCTCCGACCATGGCACCCAGGAGGCCAAATTTGCCGAACTGGCCGGCAAGCCACTGAGCACCGAGCAGGTGCAGGTCGATGCCAAAGCGGCGTTGGCCCGGGTGGAAAAGCCGGTCGTGGATCCGCTGCAGGCCGAGCGCGCCCAGAGCGCGCGGGATCTCCTGCAGATGGCTCTGAAAGCCCAGCAGACCCAGCAGCCGCAAGCCCAGGCAGCAAAAGGGCTGGCGGATGAGGGCACGGCGGCGCGCAATCCGTTGCTGATGCAGTACGCCCAGCACATGGAGCAGGGCGCCATGGGCATCGCGGCCCGCGCTGGCGGCGATGCGCCGCACGGCGGCAAGAGCTTCTCCGCCTTCGACCGGGCCGACGGACAGCCGGGGCTGACCGCCTCCGGCCTGCACGTGGCCAACCATGGGCGGCCCATGCCGGTCACGGCACCCACGGCGGATCAGGCATCGCAACTGATCGACCGGGTGGTGCAGGAAGCCCGCTGGAGCATCACCAACAACCAGAAAGAGGTGACCTTCAAGCTGCACCCTGAGTCCCTGGGTGAGATGTCCTTGAAGGTGAGCCACAAGGACGGGCTGCTGAAGCTGGACATGACCGTGGAAAATCACATGGTCAAGTCCCTGCTGGAGTCGCGCATCCATGACCTGCGGAACCAACTGACCCGCGAGGATCTGCATGCCGGCGAGTTCATGTTCAACGTGGACGTGAACAAGGGCAATCAGCAGCATGAATCGCCCAACCAGTTGGCGCAGGAAGCCGGCCGCGGCATCACCCCCGTGCGGGGTCATGCGGCGGTGGAAAGCGCCAGCGTGCCGTTGGCCCGCGTAAAGCCCCTGTGGGGCATGACGGGAACCGGCATTTACGCTTGACCTGAACGCAAAAGGAGTTGCACCCCATGAATCCGGTCAACAACACCGGCGATCAGCTGCGGACGGCGAGTAATTCGCTGAATTCCGCCATCGCCACACCCACCGCCGGCGGCAAGGACAAGCTGGCCAAGGATGACTTCCTGAAGCTGCTGATGGCGCAGGTGAGCAATCAGGACCCGCTGAATCCCATGGATTCGGAGGGCATGATGAATCAACTGACCCAGATGGGCTCGTTGGAGCAGATGATCGGCATCAACGAGGGCATCAGCAACCTGCACCAGGTGCAGGCGGACATCGCCCGGGCCAACGCCTATACCTTCCTGGACAAGGATGTTTCAGTGCGGGGCGGGGCGGCATCGGTGATCGAAGGCCGGCCCACCTCCCCGGCGGTGTACGACATCCCCCGGGAAGCCGCGGAAGTGAAGGTGGCGGTGATCGGGCCGGGTGATGCGGTGGTGCGCTCCATGTTGCTGGGCCAGCAGCCCGCCGGCAGCCATGAGGCGACCTGGGACGGCCTGGACGAGGCCGGCAACCGGGTGGTCGACGGCAACTATCGCTATGAGGTGCTCGCCAAGGGTACCGACGGCGAAAGCATTCCGGTCGATCTGTTCAGCCGCGGCAAGGTCTCCGGCATCCGCTTCGAGAACGGCCGCAGTCTGGTCAAGGTAAATGGACGGGAGCTGGATGTCCGCAACATCGTGGAACTCAGCAACCAGTCCCAACGGCTCTTCGGCGGGAAGCAACCCCTGCCCGTGCAGCCTTATCTGAACCCGAAGCCCCCACGGGTGGACGCCGCCGAATAGCGGACAACAGTTTGGGGCTCCGGTCACATTGATGTGCACACCGGTATCTGAAACAGACAACCCACCCTCCGACATGGACCGGAGGGCAAAACCATACGGACATGACTAGGAGCTCGCGCTCGGGCCGTCCAGGCGCAGCGTGGCTCCCTCAGGAAAGAGGAAGAGGGTTTCTATGTTCGCATTGAATACCGGTGCGAGTGGCCTGAACTCGTTTGGCGAGGCGATGACCGTTGTCGGTAGCAACATCGCCAACGTCAATACGGTCGGCTACAAAAGCACCCGCGTGAACTTTCAGGACTTGTTGGCCACCCAGGTGCGCGGCACGGCACAGGTGGTGGGCAAGGGCGTCACCATCGCCTCGGTGCAGGGCGATTTCTCCCAGGGCAGCCTGGAATCCAGCACGAAAATCACCGATCTGGCCCTGGAAGGGGACGGCTTTTTCACCCTGCGGGATGAAATCGGCCGCACCAGCTATTCCCGCGCCGGGAACTTCGAGCTGGACGAAAACGGCGTCCTGATTGCGCCCAGCGGCGAAATGCTGATGGTTCGCGATATCGACCAGACCACCGGCGAGGCCGTGGGGCTGGCCAAAGGCGCCAAGATCGTGGGACTCACCAGTCCACCGCGCGCCACCGGTGACGGCACGGATGGCACGGGGATGGTAATCTCCGCCAATCTGAACGCCGGGGCCACGGTACCCGATGTGCCGTTCGACCCCACCAACGTGCAGTCGGAGATGTACAACTTCTCCACCACGGCCACGGTGTACGACATCCGCGGCGGTGAGCACGTGATGAACGTGGTCTTCCGCAAGGTTCCCGATGCCCCGCCGCAGATCGACGCCGGCACGGGCCAGCCCATTCCGGGCACCGGCGGGCGCAACCGCTGGCAGTGGTACGCGGTGTTCAATGCCGGTGAGTTCGGCGGCACCCCGGATCAGATGGTGGCCGTGGGCGGCGGTGTGCTGAGGTTCGCCGACAATGGCCGGCTGCTGGAATCGACCAACGGCCAGTTTGTCCAGGCCGCGCCCGGACAGGTGGGCCCCGATGGGCAGATCATTCCCCCCGGCCCGCCGCAGCTCATCGAGGTGCCCGTGGGCGACGGTGCCGCGACCCCGCAGATCGTGGTGCCCTTCTTCGAGGAGCCCCAGACGATCGGCCTGAACTTCGGTCAAGGCTCCAACCCGGCCGATCCCAACGACACGCGCACCGGTCTGGACGGCATCACCCAGTTCGCGGCGGACTCCAAGGTGCTCAAGCTGGAGGCCGACGGCTTCCGCGCGGGCAATCTGGAATCCATTGACATCGAGCAGGACGGCACCATCTCCGGCCGCTTCGACAATGGTTCGATCCTGCCCGTCTATGAACTGGTGCTGACCCGCTTTGCCAATCAGGGCGGACTGCTGCGGCAGGGGGACAACAAGTTCAGCGAGTCGATCAACTCCGGTCGTCCGATCGTCGGCAAGGCCAACGACGGCGGCTTCGGCGGAATTCGGCCGCGGAACCTGGAGAAATCCAACGTGGATCTGTCCACGGAATTCGTGCGCATGATCGAAACGCAGCGGGCCTTCCAGGCCAATGCGAAGACGATCTCCACCAGCGACGAGATGATGGCCGACCTGGTCAACATCAAGCGCTAGGCGCTGTCCTGAGCAACCCTCTCCCCACGCGGGGCACCCAACGGGGTGTCCCGCTTTTTTTGTTTCGTGAAGCCGCCGCGCCGCGCTGAGCGCGCCGGCTGAATCTGCGCCGCCGGGGCGGCTACACCGCCAGCCGCCCGGCCTGAGTGGCCCAGCGCCGCACTTCCTCCCGATCGTCAAAGGGCAGCACATCCCCGCCGATGGTCTGGGTGGTCTCGTGTCCTTTCCCCGCCAGCAGCACCACATCACCGGCCTCTGCCTCGCCCAGCAGCACCGCGATGGCTTCGCGGCGGTCCACCAGGGTCCGCACACGGCCCCGTGCCCCGGCCGGCACACCGGCGAGCACGTCCGCGATGATGCGCGCCGGGTCTTCGCCACGGGGATTGTCGGATGTAATCAGCACCGCATCGGCGGCCTCGGCCGCCACGGCGCCCATCAGGGGGCGCTTGCCCCGATCCCGCTCCCCCCCGCAGCCGAAGGCTACCAGCAAGCGGCCCCGGGCCAGTTCCCGCGCTGCCGCCAGCACATGCCGCAAGGCATCCGGCGAATGGGCATAGTCCACCAACGCCGTCACGCCCCCCGTGAGGGGGATGCGCTCCAGCCGGCCGGGTGGCCCTTGGCAAGCCTCCACAGCGGCGGCCACGGCCTCCGGCGGCTGTTCCGCGGCAAGCAGCAGGCCCATGGCGGCCAGCAGGTTGGACAGGTTGTATCGGCCCGGCATGGCGAAACGATACGGCTGGGCGCTGCCAAACAGCGACACGCAGCCCGCCACGCCGCCATCCGCCGGGGCGGCGTCAAGCAGTCTCACGTCCGCATCCCGCTCCAGGGCGAAGGATACCCGCGGCAGCGCGGGCCGCTCCCGCACCAGGGTGTCCCAGAGGAATTGCCCGTCCGGCACGTCCAGATTCACCACGGCCGCGCCCAGGTCGTATTCCCGGAACAGACGGAATTTCTGTGCGCGGTACGCCGCCATGTCGCCGTGAAAGTCCAGGTGATCCTGGGTGATATTGGTCAGGGCCGCGGCACGGAAATGGAGCCCGGCGGTACGCTCCTGGGCGATGCCGATGGAGCTGACCTCGATGCTGCCCCACGCCGCGCCTTGCTCCACCGCATGGCGCAGCAGACGGGCCACCTCGGGCGCTTCCGGCGTGGTGCGCGCGCTGGCGAAGCGCTCGGCGCCCAACGCCATGCCCATGCTGCCGATCAGCGCACACCCGTCGCCCATGGCGGCGCACATCTGAGCCACCAGGTGCGTCACCGTGGTCTTGCCGTTGGTCCCCGTGACGCCCAGCAGGGACAGCCGGCGGCTGGGATCCCCGTAGATGGCTGCCGCCAGCGTGGCCAGCACGGGCCGGCCGGGCGCCGTGAGATAGCAGGATGCAGCCGCGTTCCCCGCCAAATGCGCATACACGGCAGGATCGCTGACAAATAGCGCCCCCGCGCCCTGAGCCAGGGCCTGGGCCACGAAGGCATGCCCATCGGCCCGGTCGCCACGCAGCGCGAAGAATGCGCCGCCCGGGACGACCTGGCGGGAATCTGCCGTCAGTTCCGCCACCCTGACCGCGGCATTCGCCACGCGGCTTGCCCGCACGAAGGGCAGCCGCGCCAGCTCGTCACAGCGCATGGGCGCCTCCTCCCGCGGCTGATGCATGGCAAAGCGCCGCGGCCGGCGCAGCCGTTTGCCCCTGGCGCGGCCGCGGGCGGCCCCGCGGTGTCCCGCACGGCATGACTTGAGCCTGCCGCATGCGGGAGCTCCTGCCCAATGGGCGCGCCTCGGGCGCTTTTGCGTGATGATGTGTTGACAAGGATTCGCCGGATTCACTACCCTGGGTGTCGGCCAAATTTCCCCTGATGGCCAATTTGGGGCGTCGCCAAGCGGTAAGGCAGCGGGTTTTGATCCCGCCATTCCCAGGTTCGAATCCTGGCGCCCCAGCTCAGCCTACATTGCCACACATGCTACCATGACTCGGTGATCTGCTGGCTGCCCACGGCGCCCCGCAATCTGCCATAAGAGCGACCTGGGAGCGCAACCGCCGGGAATTGTGGCCTCACAATGCCGCGCGGATCAACCGAAATCCTCTCAATCCGGCGCTGAAGCGACACATGGACGGTGAGTTCCAAATCGAGCAGCTCGGCACGCGGGAAATCCCTGAGCAGGCCAAGGCATTCTGGCGGGAGCATGGCTACATCGTACTGAAAAACGCCGCCCCGCGGGAGCTCATCGAACGGGTCAACGTGTTGATGGACAACCATCGCCGCAAATCAGGCGAGAGCAAGGACGCCCAGGGCTTCGGCGACCGGGTCGGCATGTTGCACCAGCGCTCACCAGACTGCCTGCGTCTCGCTGCGCAGCCCAACGTGATGAATTTCCTGCGCTGGGCGATGGATGACGACCCCCTGCTGATGGGATCGCTGAATTTCGAGAAGGGCACCCAGCAGGACGAGCACATCGATTCCATCTTCTTCTACACCGAGCCCATGTACGCGATGTGCGGGGTCTGGTTCGCCCTGGAAGATGTCCACGAGGATGCCGGTCCGCTCTTCTACGGAAACAGGCGATAGCGCACGAGATACCACAGCGCCTTCACCCCATCGCGCCAGTTTATCTTCTTGCCTTCCTCGTACGTCCGGCCGTAATAGGAAATCCCAACCTCATAGATGCGCCAGCGCCGCGCCAGGGCAATCTGTGCACTGATCTGCACCTCGATCCCGAAATCCAGCGCCGTGAGCTTCAGCGTGTCCAGCACCTCCCGCCGCAGCATCTTGTAGCAGACCTCCACGTCGGTCAGCGTCTGATTGTAAAGGACGTTGTAAATCAATGAGATGATGCGGTTTCCCATGTAGTGGTGGTAGTTGAGCGAGCGGTGCGGCCGGCCATAGAAGCGGGAGCCATAGACCACATCGGCGATGTCCCGCTTGACGATCAGGTCCCACATGCTGGCCCAGTCGGCGGGATCATATTCCAGGTCCGCATCCTGGATCACGATGACGTCACCCGTCGCACGGCCCAGCCCGGTCTGTAGGGCGCCGCCCTTGCCGCGATTCTTCTCGTGAAAATCTACCAGAAAGCGCACGCTCCCGGGCTCCTCCGGCCCTGCCGGATCCAGCAGCAGCCTGCCATCTGCATCGACCCTCACGTTCCGAAACCCGCTTTCCGCTGCCGGGATGTTCTCCCGCAGCCAGTCCCGCGTTCCGTCGCTGGAGCAGTCATCAACGATCACGATTTCCTTCGATACGTCCGGCAAGGCGGATGCGACGAGGGCAAGCACGAGGCTGATCGTCTTGCGCTCATTGTAAACGGGGATGACGATGGAAAGCAGTCTGCTCTGGGGCATGAGGGTCCTTGCCGATACGGCGCGAGGTAACGAGAGTGGCAGCGTATGCGTGATGCGAAGGCTGGTGCCTGAAGGTACGGCACAGGTGCCTGACACATTGCCTGATACTTATCCGGAAACTTCCAGCGTCTTGAAGTATTCGATGGTTCTGCGGAGTCCCTCCTCCAGCAGCACCTGCGGTTGCCACTGCAACGTCTGCTTGGCGAGGGAAATGTCCGGCTGACGCCGCATGGGGTCATCCTGGGGCAGCGGGCGGTATTCAATCGTGCTGCGGGATCCGGTCATCTCGACAACCTTGTGTGCCAGCTCCAGCACCGTGAACTCCTGCGGATTGCCCAGATTCACCGGCCCCGTCATGTCCCGCTTGCGCATCAGCCGCATCAACCCATCCACCAGATCGGAAACAAAGCAGAAGGAGCGCGTCTGCCTGCCATCTCCATAGATGGTGATGGGCTTGTCCTGTAGCGCCTGGATGATGAAATTGCTCACGACGCGGCCATCGTCCGGCTGCATGCGTGGGCCATAGGTATTGAAGATTCGCGCAATGCGGACATCCACACCATTCTGGCGGTGGTAATCCATGGTAAGGGTTTCCGCCACCCGCTTGCCTTCATCGTAGCAACTGCGAATGCCGATCGGGTTGACGCGCCCCCAGTAGGTCTCCCGTTGCGGATGCTCATCCGGGTCGCCATAGACCTCCGACGTGGAGGCCTGCAGCAGGGTTGCCCTGACCCGCTTGGCGAGTCCCAGCATGTTGATCGTGCCCATCACATTGGTCTTCACCGTCTTGACGGGATTGTACTGATAGTGCACGGGGGAGGCGGGACAGGCCAGGTTATAGATCTGGTCGACTTCCAGCAGGATCGGCTCGGTAATGTCGTGCCGCAACATTTCGAAGGCTGGATAGTCCCGCAGGTGCGCCAGATTGGCCTTGCGTCCGGTGAAGTAGTTGTCCAGAGAGAGCACCTCGTGCCCCTCCGCGAGCAGCCGCTCACACAGGTGGGACCCGATGAATCCTGCGCCGCCAGTGACGAGAACGCGTAGCATAGGTTTCTTCTCTATTCCGGCAAGCTGACGTTTCGACGCTGCCACCGCATCCGATGCTGTGGCACGGGGATGGACGTCAGACAGGGTCTGCGGTGGACCGACGGCATCCGGCGCTGGCCGGTCCGAGTCCGCCGGGACTCTACCGGCCGGCCGGGCGGCGGAGACCGGTGAGCATCATGCAAGTCCATTGCCCCTGCCGCGCCGGAACGAATCGCGGGTACCCGAGGGGAATTGCACACGGGGCATGGCTGCAGAACGCGATCGACATGGTGCTCATGCGTCGCCATCCGTCCGGGTCTCCTGCCGCTTGAGACGGGATGCGGCCGCGGACACCATCTCGCGCACCAGTGACTCAAAGGTAATCTCGGGCTGCCAGCCAAGCACCTGCCGCGCGGAGGAGCTGTCCCCACAGAGCGTTCGTACCTCGATGGGCCGGTAGAGCGCCTCGTCCGTGGTGACAATCCGCCGCCAGTCGGGCCCCCATGCAGCGGCGAGAAAATCGCCGATGGTGTGCGGCGTCCCACTGGCAACCACGAAATCGTCCGGTTGGTCCTGCTGCAGCATGAGCCAGGCCGCCCGCATGCAATCCCGGGCATGGGACCAGTCGCGCGCCACCTCGATGTTTCCCAGTACGATCTGCTCCTCGTAGCCCGCCTGGATGCGGGCCACGCCGGTGGCGATTTTCTGGGTCACGAAGTCGACGCCGCGGCGCGGCGACTCATGATTGAACATGATGCCACAGCTCACGAACTGCCCGTATCCGCGCCGAAACTGCCAGCACAGCTGATGGGCGGCCAGCTTGGAACTGCCGTATGGGCTGACGGGGCGAAACGGGGAGGTTTCCGTCAGCGGCCCGCCGCTGTTGCCGTACATCTCCGACGTCGATGCCTGGAACATGCGCGCGCCATAGAGCCGGGCGGCCTCCAGCACGTTGATGCAGCCCAGCGTGTTGACCTCGAAGGTCGGCCGCGGAAGATCGAAGCTCAGCCCCACATGGCTCTGGGCTGCCAGGTGGTAGACCTCATCCGGTTGCGTCTGGCGAAACAGACGCATCATGCCGCCCGCATCCGTGACGTCACCTTCGACCACCTCGATGCCCGGCGGCACGGACTTGCCCTGCGACGACCGCCGAATCAGCCCGAATACCCGGTAGTCGCGCTCCAGCAGCAGTTCCGCGAGATAGTGCCCGTCCTGTCCCGCGGCACCCGTTATCAATGCCGTCCGTTGCATAGGCTTCCTGAAGCGTGGTGAAAGACTGGCGCGCCGTGCGCGTTACAGCCCGGCGGCCGGAACGGGCGCGTTGCTCAACCGTGCCGCACGATGGCGGCCTCCCATATGTAGCAGCCGGCGGTCGGTTCGACCAGCAGATGCCGCCATGGATGCATCCCAGGGCCGCCCATGTTATGCAATGCGGCGACGCGTCGCGGCAGGAGCCGCACGCAGCGAGATTCACCACATGCGGGGGGCGACCCATGTCCATCACGATGTACGATCTGGCCGGCGCCGAAGAGGGCCGGCGCTTCAGCCCATTCTGCTGGCGCGCGCGGATGGCCTTGGCCCATAAGGGACTTTCCTTCGAGACGATTCCGTGGCGTTTCACCGATCAGGACAAGCTCCCTGCGGGCAGCCAGGGCCGTGTGCCGGTGATCGTGGACGACGGGCGCGTCGTCTGCGACTCCTGGGACATTGCCGAGTACCTGGACGCCCGCTACCCGGATGCCCCTGCCCTGTTCGACAGCCCCGCCGCCAAGGGGCAGGCCCGCTTCATCCGTTATTGGGCAGAGCGGGTGCTCCAGCCCATCATGGCGCAGATCGTCACCTATGACATCTTTCGCCATGTGGACGAGAAGGACAAAGCCTACTTCCGCGAAAGCCGGGAGGAACGCTTCGGCAAGAAGCTGGAGGAATTCGGGAGCAACCTGGATGCCGATCTGAAGGCCCTGAAAACCGCGCTGGGGCCCTTCCGGCAGACCGTCAAGGAGCAACCCTACCTCTGCGGCGAACAGCCGGCCTTTGCCGACTACATCGTCTTTGGTGCGTTTCAATGGGCCCGCAGCATTTCCGACAAGCGCCTCGTGCCCGATGACGACCCGGTGCACGGGTGGCTGCAGCGCATGGTGGGCCTGTTCGACGGGCTGGGCAACCAGACGCTGGCCTATCCGCTCTGAGCGCGCCGCGCCATCAGGGCATCATGCGCTCCAGTTCCGTGCCGCGCAGACGGAAGAACATGGACTCCTTGATGGAGGCCCCTGTCGTGAGAAAGCTGGTCAGGCCCGTCACTCCCGCGTGAGGCGGCATTTCCAGCAAACCCTGGGTCAACGCCCGCCGCGAGCGGAAGCCGTGTTCCAGGATTTGCGCCTTGAGCAGATTGAAGGTGTCGTACCCCACCGCCGTGTAATAGGAGGGCGTCTGGTAGTTGTTGCGGTGGCCGAAATACAGAGAATGCCGACGGCGGAATGTGCGCCAGGCCGGCTGATTGCTGTTGCGGTCATACACGTCCACGAAGATGGCTTCCTTGAGCTTGCCTTCCGCCGCGACGATCATGGACTCGGCATTCCAGAAGCGGGTGCCGAGAATGCGCACGTCCTCCGCATCCACCGTGACCGGATAGGACGCCAGGATGCGCAACTCGTCATAGCCGCGGGGACCCAGGGGCACGAATATCGCGTCGAAATCCACGATGGGATCGGGCTTGGTGTCCCCGACTGCCTCCAGCAGCGCCTGCTGCTCCGGGGTCAGCGTGCGCCCCAGCCCGGTCATCTGCTGGAAGGTCTCCGTCAGGTCCACCGGCTCGGTGCCGGGGGCATTGCGCTTGAAGGAGAACACGCTGATCACGCGGCCCTGGCGCTCCTCTACCTCGTCCCAGAACAGGCGCATCATGGATTCGCCGTAGGCGGATTCCGGATAGAGAATCGCGAAGCGCTGCGCATGCAGATAGTCCATGGCAAAGCCGACCAGGTGGCGAATCTCCTCCTCCGGGCTCTTGCTGTGGCGAAAGGCGTATCGCGCGTCGGGCGGCACGTCCATGGACACGGAGAGGGAGATCAGGGGCACCTCCAGGGCTTGGGCGGCCTCAGCGGCCGCCTCCGATTCGGCCCGTGCGATGGGGCCGATGATGGCGATGACCTGATCCTCTTCCACCAGGGTCTTGACCAGTTGCCGGGCGCGCTCCGGATCGTTGGTGGTGTCGCGCACCACCAGTTCGAAGCTTGCCGGCCGCGCCGCCACGGGCTGCTCCGGCACACCGTCCCGTGCATGATCGCGCAACTGGAGCTGATCCAGGCTGCGCCGGGTTGTCCTCTGCGCCTGTCCGCCATCACCCTCATTGCCTTCGAACTGCACCGCCAGGCGCAGCCCATCGAGCACCTCGAATGCCAGGACGCGCACCGCCGCGCTGGAGCTGCTCAGGGGCAGCAGCACCCCGATGCGGTGGGGGCGCGTGGACATGGTGTCCGTGATCTCGCGGCGAAACGCGCGCAGCTTCTTGACCGTGCTCGCGGACGGCCACCACATGTCCCGCCGCAGCTGCTCAACCGCCAGGAAGGCATCGGTCAGCCGATCCATGTTGATCATCACCTGGATGCGGATGAAGGGCAGCTCATCCTGGATCCACGGGACATCGCCATGGTTGGCCAGAAACGTATCGAGCAGGCCCTCATTCGGCAGACGACCCAGTTGCTCCAGCACCTCCCGCTGCAGGCTGGCGGTCTGCACCGGATCCTGCTCCAGGGCGGACATGAGAAAATCCGCCGCCACCAGCGGCTGGCCCTGCCGGGCGGAGGAACGCGCCTGCATGCGATAGTAGTCCAGCCGCAGCGGCTGCTCCAGCGTGGCCAGGGCCGCATCGTCGAAGAAGAACGAAGTCTCCAGGGGTTTGCCCTGCCGGTAGAGCGCCTGGCTCAGGTAGTAGAATGCCAGGGGAAAGCCCGGATCGTCGGGAAACTGGTCCACGAACTCACGGGCCGCGGCTTCCTGCTCCTCGGCGGCGGCGTGTTGCTCCCCGGCACGCAGCAGGTACAGCAGGACGGTGGCGTAGATCCCGCGCATAGTCTGGTCGTCCAGCGCACGACGCTTCCATTGGCGATGCAGTTCCTTCAGCTTGGCATAGGCCTGCGCGCCATTTCCCTGATCCACCTGTGCCATGGCGATGGTCAGATCCGTGTCGTAGGTGCTCTGCTGCGAGGGAAAGAGCGCGGGCACATCGGACAGCCGCTCGGCGCTCAGCAGGCTCTGTGCCTGAGCGAACGGGGGCCCCACCACCAGGGCCCACAGAGCCGCGCCGGCCATCACAAGGGCCAGGGGCAGGGCAGTCTTCGGGTGACGGTGCATCATCGCTTGAAGACCTGTATGTCGGCGTTCTGGCGCAACTCAGTCAGATACTTGTCCACCGCGCTGCTGCGTTTTTCGGCCAGCACCTGTTCCCGCAGGCGGCGCTCCGTGGCTGGCTCCAGGGCATCGCAATTCACCGCGGCCCGCTGGCGCTCGCCGAATACCTTGATCAGGTGCAGGCCGAAGCGCGTTTTCACCGGGGGGCTGACCGAGCCCACCGGCAACGCAAAGGCCACATCCTCAAAGGCCTTCACGAATTGCCCGCGGCTCACAAAGCCCAGCCGCCCGCGATTCCGCGCCACGGTCGGATCCTCCGAGTTGGCAGCCGCCAGGGTCTCGAAGTCGGCCCCGGCGCCAAGCTGGGCGCGGATATCCTCCAGCTTGGCCAGGCTGTCGGCATCGGTACTGCGCAGGAGAATGTGCCCCACGTCAATCTCGCGCTGATTGGCGTTGTCGTTCTGACAGGCGGTCTTGATCTCCGCATCCGTGGCGATCAGCCGCGACAACACCTCCTGCTGGATCACGCGCATCTGGAGCATTTCGGCCAGCACGTACTGCTTGAGCTCGTTCTCCGGGAAGCGGTCCGCCGCGCCGGGATCGCCGCTGACGATCGCGTCGACCCGCTTCTCGATTTCGCTGTCACTGACCGAGATACCGATCTGGCGCGCCTGATGCTCCAGCAGCAGCGTATCGGTCATCTCGCTGATGGCGTTCTGTTCGAGCTTGCTCAGGGCTTCCTGAAGGGCATCACCCGACAGCCGCTGGCGCAATTGGCTGGCACGCAACTGGATGAACGCATCCAGTTCCCGCTCGGTGACCAGCATGTTGCCCACGGCAATCTTGGCACGGTCCAACGGTACGGTGCGTTCTTGCGCCTGGGCGGTACGGTCGAGCAGCCCCAGGCCACCGGCCAGCGCCAGCGCGGCGAACAGTGCCCAGAACAGCGCCCGGCGCCCCCGCCATGGCCGTCCAGCGGCCGCGGCGGAGCGGGTACGACCGCGGCGAGCGTGCGCCCGCGTGAGGAGTCGTCGCATCATCGGGCCGCCCCCAGAAAAAAGCCCGGTGGGCTGGCCGGATCATTGCCCGGTGGGGCCGGCGCGGGCGTCGTCGGTGCCGGTTCCTCCGCGGGGGGCACCTGATAGAACGGGGCGGACTCGCCCCGTTCCGGCCGCTCCAGCGGCTGCCGCATGCGCAGTTCCGCCGCCTTTTCCCGCAGCCGGGTGATGGGTATGCTGGCGAGACTGGGATTGGCCTGCATATCCTGCACGATCACTTCCTTGAAGAGCGCCCCATCCAGCAGAAAATGCGTGGAGCCGGGAAAGATCAGGTTGTCCTCCGGTTTCGGCAGGTCGCCCTCCAGCAGAAACTTGGAGAACTCGATGCGCAGCACGGAACTGCGGTTGCCCCGGTCGATGGTGGTTTCCAGCAACGCCGGGCGGTAGTAGTCCGTGTCCACACGCACCCGTTTGTGGGGCGCTTCCTGTAGCTCGTACCAGAGCACACCCTTGGGCGAGCGGTGGAACGTGGCCTGGGTGGGCAACACGCCCCATAGCTGCAGCCCCTCGTTCCAGCCCGCGGCGGTGGACGCCAGGAAGGGCAGGAAGGGATGCAGCACATCCAGCACCGTAAAGTCGCGCTCCGCCGTCACGTTGGACACCGTCGCCCCGGCGCCCTCATCATGGTAGAAATGCACCAGCCGGCCCTGGGCATCAAAGGTCTCCACGGCAAGCAGGCGGTCGCGAATCCAGTAGATGTCCTGCCGGAACCCCCGCTCCGGCACCTCGGCCGGCGGCATTTCGCTCAACGCAGAGGCGGAAACCACGGTGCGCCCCGCGTCAAACACCACGGTGCGGGTCTTGATGACCGCCGCTGAGACTTGGGGTGACCGCGTCAGGATACGCGTGTAGATTTCCGACAGGGGCGGTTCATAGGCCCACAGGGGCCCGGCGGCAACGCACATCAGGGCTGTCACCCACAGCAGGGCCATCACACCCGGCATGGCGGCCATGAGTCCGTAGCGCCGGCTCCCGCGCTGGCTGCTGTTGCTGTATCGAATCAAAGGGCTGCGAGACATGATGATGCCCGAGGCATCAAGACGTGAGGCGCCGGACCAGTGGCCGGCAGTGAATGAGCATGGGACGCCAAGGCGTGACGGGCTGAGGGGGGCGCCATGCGCCTGATCTCCGACCAATGGCCCTATCTGTTGCCTGATACGAACCGCTCGGTGATCCTAGCATACCTCTTCTGGTTTTTGTGGGGTCTCCTGGGGGTGCACAAGTTCTATCTGGGACGGCCCGTGATGGGCTTCGTCTATCTGCTCACGGTCGGCATCTTCGGCCTGGGCTGGCTGCTGGATGTGTTTACGATTCCTGGCCAGGTGTTTCGGTTCAATATGGAACGGCACATGCGCGCCCTGCTGGGCGAGGCGGGCGAGGTGCATCCGCCGCCCCCCATGCCCGGCCGGCGCATGAACCGGCAGCAGCTCATGCAGGCCCTGCTGTATCGCGCGCGCCAGTTGGGCGGCGTGATCACCGTCACCGACGGCGTGGCTGCCACGGGAGCCGAGTTCGAGAAGGTCGAAGAGGTTTTGCGCGGCATGGCCCATTCCGGCTATGTTGAGGTCCGCAATGCCCCCGCCACCGGTGTGGTACAGTATGTTTTCGTGGAAATGGCTGCCTCGTCTTCCGGTGCGCCTTCCGGGGCGCCTTCATCCTGATTCTGCCAGCGAGAGACAGTGGGACGCACCCTCCGAATCGGCACGCGTGGCAGTGCCCTGGCCTTGGCCCAGACCGACATGATCGTGCAATGGCTGCAGCTCGTGGAGCCGGAGACCACATTTGAGGTCGTGGAGCTCGTGACCCATGGGGACCGCCACGCCGACACCCCCATCACGGCCATGGGGGACAAGGTGGAGCGGGGCATCTTCAACAGCGGGCTGGAGGAAGCCATCCTGCGCCGCCGGGTCGATCTGGCGACGTGCTCCTTCAAGGACGTGGAATCCGAGCTGCCCGCGGGGCTGGTGGCCATGTCGGTGGGGCCTCGGGCCGACACGCGCGATGTGCTGATCTCCCGCCATGGGTGCGGGTTGCGGCAGCTCCCGCCCAATGCCTCCATCGCCACGAGCAGTCCCCGGCGCATCAGCCAGCTACGCATGATTCGTCCCGACCTGCGCTTCCATCCCCTGCGCGGCAATATCCCCACCCGCGTGCAGCGCGCCGCCACAGACTTCGACGGGGTGGTGATCGCGGCGGCAGGGCTGATTCGCCTCGCCATGCGCGAGCACATCACCGAATGGATCCGCCACGAGCTCCTGCTCCCGGCCGCGGCCCAGGGGGCGCTGGGGTGTGAATTTCTCGACGAGCGGGACGATCTGCATCGTCTCGTGCGGCCGCTCCAGGTGGCAGACACGGAGCTTTGTACACGGGCGGAAAAGAATCTGCTGATCGGCCTGACGGGTGGCTGCTATGCGCCCATCGGCGTACTGGCTCAGGTGCAGCGGGGCAGCTTTGCGCTGCAGGCACGGGTGGTTTCGCTGGACGGCCGCGCCAGTGCCAGCGGCACCGTGCGTGGCGCTCGGCACCAATCGGAAGAACTCGTGCGGGAACTGTGCGACGGGCTGATCCGGCAAGGGGCCGGCCGGATCATCGAGGATACGCGGGAGGGGCTGCTGGCGGGCGCCTGAACGCCGCGCCTGCGCGTCGCCACATCAGGCCGAGCCTTCGGCCTCCAGCAGCCATTGCCGCGCCTCCATGAACATGTCGGAGCGCACGGCGACATAGCTGGCCTTCTTGAAGGGCTTCTGCTCGGCGAAGAACTTCAGATTGCCCGGGGCGATGTTGACCAGCCCCGCCGGCTTCTTGAGCTTCTTGGCACCGTCCAGGGCCAGCTGCACCAGTTGCAGCACCGCCGGGTGCCTCTCGGAGTAATACTCCAGCAGGGTGTTGCTGCGGTCCATGCCCTGAGCCAACTGGGCCAGTTCTCCCACGTCGACCAGGAAGCCGTCGTAGCATTCCGCCAGTTCGTCCAGCACCAACACCTGGGCCGGGGTGCGCACCAGCAGGTGCAACTCCAGCCCGTTCTCACCGCGGGTCAGGCCGTGATCTTCCAACGCACTCGCGGCGGCGTCGGCCTCGCGCTTGCTCTGCGTACCGGGCACCACGACGGCCACATTGCGCAGACCCATCACGTTGCGCACCCGCGCCAGGGCCCCGGCTTCCAGGGCGAAGGCCTCCTCGTAGTCCAGTTCCTGGAAGCGCGCGGCACCCCGCAGCCCGAGCAGCGGGTTGGGCTCATGGTAGCTGAAGTCCTTCCCACCCAGCAGCCGGTCCAGCTGGTTGGTGGGCGCATCGGGCAGCAGCACGCGCACGGGCTTGGGATAGGCAGAAGCGGCAATCTGGCCGATGCCCTGGGACAGCCTGAGTTGAAAATACTCCTCCTTGTCCGGATACCCCTTGGTGATGGCGTCAATCGCCTTGACCACCTCGGCATTGTCGCCGCCGTTTTTCCAGCCCGCGTAGGACTTGGCGGCCATGGGATGCAGCTTGACCTCGTCGCGGATCAGGTCGTCCATGCGCACCAGCCCTACCCCATCCACCGGGTAGCGGGATTCCGGAAACGCCCGGTCGGAGTCGCTCTGCTGAAAGAGCATCGAGACCTTGGGCATTTCCAGGTCTTCCAGGCGAATCTGTTCCTCCTTGAAGGGCAGAATGCCCTCATATACCGTGCCCTTGCTGCCGCCGGCGCAGGAGACGGTCACATCCACCCCGGTCGATACGGCCTTGGAGCCGCTGCCGGTGCCCACGATGCAGGGGATCCCCAGTTCCCGTGAGATGATGGCCGCGTGACAGGTGCGGCCCCCCTGGTCGGTCACGATGGCCGAGGCGATCTTCATGATCGGCACCCAGTCCGGGTCCGTCATTTCCGTAATGAGCACCTCGCCCTCCTTGAAGGTCTCGATGTCCCGGGCGCTCTTGATCACATGGGCCTTGCCGGCGCCCACCCTGTCCCCAACGGCCATGCCCTCGGCGAGCACATTGCCGGTCTTCTCCAGCGTGATGCGGTTGATCACGCCGGCTTCCCGGCGCGAGATCACCGTTTCGGGGCGGGCCTGCACGATGAACAACTCACCGCTCTGTCCGTCCTTGGCCCATTCCATGTCCATGGGCTTGAAATACCCGGCCTCCTCGGAATAGTGGTCCTCGATGATGCAGGCCCACTTGGCGAGCGTGACCACCTCGTCCAGCGTGAGGCAGAACTGCTCCCGCTCCGCCTCCGGCACGGGCACGTTCTTCGTGCCCTTGCCCTCGGCCGGGTCGACGTAGACCATTTTCTGCTGCTTTTCTCCCAGGTGGGAGTAGATCACCGACTGATAGCCCTCGTGCAGCGTGGGCTTGTGCACATACCACTCGTCCGGGTTGATGGAGCCCTGCACCACGTTCTCGCCGAGCCCGTATCCCGCCGTCACATAGACCGCGTCCTTGAACCCGCTTTCGGTGTCGATGGAGAACATCACGCCCGCCGCCGCCAGGTCGCTGCGCACCATGCGCTGCACCGCGATGGAAAGGGATACGGAAAAATGGTCGAATTGCTTCTCCTCCCGATAGGCAATCGCGCGATCGGTGAACAGGGAGGCGAAGCAGCGCCGCGACGCATCGAGCAGGGACTCGTGTCCCTTGATGTTGAGGTAGGTGTCCTGCTGCCCCGCAAAGGAGGCGTCCGGCAGATCCTCGGCCGTGGCACTGGAGCGCACAGCGGTGTCAAGCTCGGTGCCGCCATACTTCTGGCACAGCTCGTCGTAGGCATCCTTGATCGCCTGCTCCAGATCGGCAGGCAGCGGCGCCTCGCGCACCATCGTGCGGATGCTCTCCCCCGTCTTGGCCAGTTGGGCCATGTTGGTGTGGTCCAACGCGCGCAGCTGGGACTCGATCTTGTCCCGGATGCCGCTCGAATCGATGTAATGCTCGTAGGCGTACGCGGAGATGGCAAAGCCATCGGGGACGGCCACACCCTTGCTGGTCAGATTCGCAAACATTTCACCAAGGGACGCGTTCTTGCCACCCACGATGGGGACATCCTTGATGCCCAGTTCGGAAAACCAATAGATGAACTTCTCTTTTTGCTTCGCCATCGCCGCGCTCCCACCACAGGGCTATCAGGTCAGTTGCCAAGCCAACGTCGGCCTAGGAGATTTTGCCGTCCTCGACCAGCTTGTTGATGGCCGCTTCCATCTCATCCACGTCTTCCACGTAGGGAATGCTGAACGTATCGCAGATCTTCTTGTGCACGGCCCACAACTGGGAATGCACCGATGCGGGCTTGGTGGAGACCAGAATGTCCTCGTCCTTTGACGCAATGTACTCGTTGAGCCCGGAGATGATGTTGCTGAAATGCTCCTTGAATGCGTCCTCGGAGATGGATTCCAGCGACTTGGCGGTCTTGAGCGCCATGTTCATATAGTTCTGGCTGGAATCATAATCCTTGTTCTGCAGGTCCGTGATGCCCTGTTTGATGCATTTGTTCAATCGATTGAACAATTTGAGATTGCGGACGGTGTACAAGGTATCGGCCATCGCCTGTGCTCCTCGATGCGGGTGAATCGTTGGTAACTGTGCTTACGCTTCCCATTATGGCCAGCCTGCCCCGGCACTGGCAATAGGCGCCAGGCGGCGCATGTCGCGGCCATACGAGGATTTGCGACACTCGCCGGCGGGCGCCTGTGACGGCCCCGTCCGGAACTGCGGCACAATCGCCCCGCCCCAGGGAGCCCGCCAAGTTCCCCGACAGTGCGGCACACCCCATGACGCCCGGCGCGCGCCTCCGGCAAGGGCGCGTCCGCGGCCCCGACGCGGCCCGCGCGACCGCTCAGGTATCGTCGCGGTGACGGATATGCCTTGACTGCCGATGCCTTGACAGCCATGGCTTGTCGGCCAAGCCGTGACTGCTCTGCCGTGACTGCTCTGCCGTGATTGCCATGCAGTGACCGGCATGCGCTGACCGGTATGCCGTGACTGCTTTGCTGTAACAGCATCGCGGATGGCGGTCAAAAGGATAATTTTCTGGGGCCGTGCGCGCGCGCCAGGAATGGTTGCGGTGAGCCGCCTCGCACGGTATGCATGATGTCTGTGACCCGGTCCTGCCGGCTCGGAGACGCGCCAACGGCGCTGCTTCGGCAACCTCTTATGCGATGCCCCCGGCACCATGTCTCAAGACGCCAAGCGGCAGGTCCCTGTCGAGCCGTTCCAGTTGCGGGTGCTGGGCGGCAATTTCACCGTCAGCGAGCTGGTGCTGGATGTAGGCGAGCCGCAGGAAGCATTCATGTCCCACCTGCGGGACATTCCCGCGGATCGCTGGTTCGTGATGGTCGCCGAGGAAGAGCGGGAGGACAGCCAGGATACGCTCGCTGTCATCGACGACAACTTCGAGTTCCAGATTTATGCAGTAGGCACCTTCGTCAACGAGTGATAGGCTGTGCGGCTATGGATCGGGACTTCATAGCCATCATCGATTTCGGCAGCCAGTACGCCCATCTGATTGCCAAGCGCATCCGCCACCTCGGCATCTACACCCGCATCTTCCCGCCCCTGGTGCCTGTCAGCGAACTGACGGACGCCCACGGCGTTGTGCTCTCCGGCGGGCCCCAATCGGTTTTCGGCCAGCAGGCCGTCCCCGTCAATCCGGATATTTTCCTGCTCGACAAGCCCCTGCTGGGCCTGTGCTATGGGCACCAGCTGATGGCTCACGCGCTGGGCGGCACGGTGGCAAACCTGGGCCGCGGCGAATACGGCAAGACCCGACTGACGTTCCAGGAAGGCGGCGGACCCCTGCTGCAAGGCATCGCGGCGGAGCAGACCGTGTGGATGAGCCATGGCGACACGGTGCAGACGCCGCCGCCGGGCTTCCGGGCCGTGGCCCACACGGCCCTGTGCCCCGTCGCGGCCATGGTGCATGAATCGCTGCCGCGCTTCGGGCTGCAATTTCACCCGGAAGTCACCGATACCCCCGCCGGCAACCGCATTCTGGCAAACTTTGTGGCGATCACGGGGGCGCGCCAGAGCTGGAGCATGGGCGCCTACATCCGCGAGGCGGTGGCCGAATGCAAGGCCCAGGTGGGCGACCGCTCCGTGCTGATGTTCCTCAGCGGGGGCGTGGATTCCACCGTGGCCTTCGCCCTGCTGGCCGAAGCCCTGGGCACCCAGCGGGTGCGCGGCCTGCTGATCGACACGGGATTCCTGCGCAAGGACGAGGCACACACGATCATGGCGCGCTATGAGGCACTGGGGTACGCCAACGTGGAATTCCTGGATGCCTCGGCGGAATTCCTGGGCGCGGTCGCGGGACTGATCGATCCCCAGGAAAAGCGCCAGGCCATTGGCGAGACCTTTCTCACCGTGCGCAACAGCTACCTGAGCGATCTGCATCTCGATCCCGAGCACTGGATGCTGGGCCAGGGCACGCTGTATCCGGACATCATCGAGTCGGGCGGCACGGCCCATGCGGACGTGATCAAGTCCCACCACAACCGGGTCGATGCCGTCACCGCGCTGATCGAGGCCGGGCACGTGGTGGAGCCCTTGCACGAGCTGTACAAGGATGAGGTGCGCGAGTTGGGGCTGGCGCTGGGCCTGCCGGAAGACATCGTCTGGCGCCATCCCTTTCCCGGGCCGGGACTGGCCATCAACACCCTGTGCGCCTCGGGCGAGGAGACCTACCCGGAACAGGCACAGCACCAGGCGCGCGTGGATGAGCTGCTCGCGGACACGGCTTACGCCGGAACGATGCTGCCCGTGCGCTCCGTGGGCGTGCAGGGAGACAATCGCACGTACACGTCCCCCGTGGCCCTGCACGGCCCCCAGGACTGGGATGCGCTGGAGGAGACGGCGATCCTGCTCAACAACAGCATCCGCGGCGTCAATCGCGTGGTGACCCTGCTGCGGCCTGCCACGATGCCGCCCCTGCGGCCCCATCCGGCCCTGTGCACCGCCGACCGGCTGGATCTGCTGCGCGAGGCGGACTTTCTCGCCACAGAAGCCTTGCGCAAGGCGGGACTGATGCGCGACATCTTTCAACTGCTGGTGATCCTGCTGCCCCTGGGCAGCGGCGGCCGGGGGGAATGCATCGTGCTGCGCCCGGTGGTCTCCGAGGATGTAATGACGGCCCAATTCGCCAAGCTCCCCTGGGACGTGGTGAATCTCCTGGCGAACGCGCTGCTGGCCCTGCCCGGTGTGGAAGGGGTGTTTTACGACGTCACCCACAAGCCACCGGCCACCTTCGGCTGGGAATAATCGGCCCCTGCCGGCGTCCAGGCAGCGCATGCAGACTTCCACGCAAAGCATCCGAACTTGAACCCTTCCCGCTCCCACCCGCGATACGCTCCCCTGCCCCATCGCGTATTCGTGTGGTTCGTCATCGTGGGGCTGGTGACCAAGATCGATGTGGTGCTGTTGACCTACAAGCCCTATTCCGCGGCCAAGCTGTTCCTGCCCCTGCTGGCCCTGGCGCTGGCGCTCAAGGTGGCCACGGAAGGCACATGGCGCCGGTTCCTGGGCAGGGAGCTTTGGCCGCTGTACGGGCTGGCGGCCCTGGTGCTGCTGCCGGTCGGCTATGCGTTCAATGCCCACGACTGGGAGCTCTACCAGAAGTGGACGCTGTCCTTCGGCAGCTACATGGTGCTGTTTCTGGCCATCTACGCCGTGGCGGACGACGCGGCCTGCCGGCGCAGGCTGCTCATCGCCATCATTGCCGCCGCCGCCGTCGGCGCGATCTACTCGCTGATGCAGGCGCATCTGGGCACCACCTACGCCATGGGCCACGCGCGCAACCCGGATATCCTGCCCCGGCCCTGGGGGCCCCTGGACGATCCCAACTTCTCGTCGGGGGTGTTCATCATTGGGCTGTTCTTCTCCCTGTACCTGATGCTGCCCGGACATCGCGTACGCCGCTGGGGCGCGTGGGGCGGAGCGGCGTCGGCCCTGCTGTTCGTCTGGGCGCTGGCGGCAACCCAGTCCATGGGCGCCCTGCTCGCCCTGGCGATCGGCGCGGCGGCGCTGCCGGCGCTGGTACTGCTGCTGCGCTGGCGGCCCGAGCGGCGCACGCTGCTGGTGGCCCTGGTGGCGGGCGAGGTGGCGATCCTGCTGGCCTTCTTGCTGTTCGTCGCATTGCACGAGGTCAATGCCTTCGGCATGGCGGATACGCTCACGGAGATCAAGACCAAGAACGTCAGCGCGCGCATCGCCTCCTTCCGCTATGCGCTGGACCTGTTCCGCGGCAACCCGGTCTTCGGCGCCGGACCCTGGAACGACTTTCATCGCGGCCTTGACGCCGCTTACGGCTATACGGCAGGGCATGTGGTGCACAACACGCTACTGGCCATTGTGGGCACCCTGGGCCTGCTGGGTGCGGCCATGTATGGTTTGCTCGTGCTATGGTGTATCCGGGGCTTGAGCCATGTCGCGGCGCACCGGCGCCAACCCTGGCACGGGGTGCTGGCCGCGGCCATCCCCGCGGCACTGTTCCTGACCATTCAGGCCCAGTCGCAGAGCCTGCAGATGATCACCAGCATTCCCCTATGGATATCCTTGGCCCTGCCCTACCTGATCGATCCAGCCGACCGGCCGGGCAGCTTCGCCTTTCCGGCGCGTCGTCGCTGAGCGGGGAACCCTGGGGCTGCATGCGGAACGATTCATGACCATTCTTGTCACCGGAAGCGCCGGTTTCATCGGCAATGCGCTGGCCCTGCGGCTCCTGACGGAGGGGCACGAGGTCGTCGGACTGGACAACGTCAACCCCTACTACGACGTCACACTCAAGCAGGCGCGGCTGGCCCGCATCGCCGGGCATCCCGGATTCACCGAGGCGCGGCAGAATCTGGAAGATGCAGCGGCGATGAACGGGCTGTTCGAGCGCCACGGCTTCACCCATGTGATCCATCTGGCCGCGCAGGCCGGGGTGCGCTATTCGCTGGAGGAGCCACAGACCTACGTGGACAGCAATGTCACCGGCTTTCTGAACATTCTGGAGGCCTGCCGCCACCACCCGGTGGCGCATCTGGTCTTTGCATCGACCAGTTCCGTGTACGGGCTGAATTCGCAAATGCCCTTCAGCACGCACGATCCGACGAATCACCCCATCAGCCTGTATGCCAGCACGAAGAAGGCCAACGAACTCATGGCCCACAACTACAGCCACCTGTTCGGCATCCCGGCCACGGGCCTGCGCTTTTTCACGGTGTATGGGCCATGGGGCCGGCCCGACATGGCACTGTTCCTGTTCACCAAGGCGATCCTGGCGGGCGAGCCGATCCGCGTGTTCAACAATGGCAGGATGGTGCGCGATTTTACCTATGTGGATGATATCGTGGAGGGCATCGTGCGGGTGATGACGGCGCCGCCGAGCCCCGATCCGGCATGGGATACCGGGCAGCCGGACCCAGCCACCAGTTCGGCGCCCTATCGCCTGTTCAACATCGGCTCGAACAACCCGGTGGAACTGAACCGCTTCATCGAGCTGATCGAGCAGAACCTGGACCGCAAGGCCAAGCGTCAGCTCTTGCCCATGCAGCCCGGTGACGTGTCAAGGACCTACGCCAATGTGGACGACCTGGAGCAGGCCGTCGGCTATCGGCCCAGCACCACGGTGGAGGCGGGCATCGCCGCGTTCGTGGCGTGGTACCGGGACTACTTCGGAGTCGCTGCGAGATGAGTCACGGACGGAAGATCTCGGTGATCGGCCTGGGCTACGTGGGGCTGCCCGTGGCCGTGGCATTTGGGCAAGGCGCCCGCGTGATCGGGGTGGACATCAACCCGCGCCGCATCGCCGAATTGCAGCAGGGCATGGATCGCACCGGCGAGGTCGCCGCCGCAGCGCTCGCCCAGGCGGATATCCTGTTCTCCGCGGATGCGGCTGCCCTTGCCGCGGCGGATTTCCATATCGTGACTGTCCCCACCCCCGTGGACGCCTCCAAGCGCCCGGACCTGGAGGCCGTGCTGAGCGCCACCCACGCGGTGGGCCAGCAACTGAAGCGGGGCGACATCGTGGTCTATGAGTCCACCGTCTACCCTGGGGTGACCGAGGAGGTCTGTGCCCCCATCCTGGAAGCGGAATCGGGCCTGCGCTGCGGCGTGGATTTCACCGTGGGCTACTCGCCGGAGCGCATCAACCCCGGCGACCGGGAGCATTCCTTCGCCCGCATCACCAAGGTCGTCGCCGGGCAGGACGCCGCCACCCTGGAGACCATCGCGGCTGTGTACGGCAGCGTGGTCACGGCGGGCATCCATCGCGCGCCCAACATCCGCACCGCCGAGGCGAGCAAGGTCATCGAGAACATCCAGCGCGACCTCAATATCGCCCTGATGAACGAGCTGGCCGTGATCTTCAACCGGCTCGGCATCGACACGAATGACGTACTGGCCGCCGCGGGAACCAAGTGGAACTTCCTTCCGTTTCGGCCGGGTCTGGTGGGCGGTCACTGCATCGGGGTCGACCCCTACTACCTGACGCACAAGGCCGAGGCCGTGGGCATTCACCCGGAAGTGATCCTGGCGGGACGCCGCATCAATGACGGCATGGGCGACTACGTGGCCCGCGAAATCATCAAGCGCATGATCGAGCAGGACATCACCATCAACGGCAGCGTGGTCACCGTGCTGGGGCTGACCTTCAAGGAGAATGTGCCTGACCTGCGCAATTCCAAGGTGGCGGACCTGATCCGCGAACTGGCTTCGTTCCGCCTGCAGGTGCAGGTGCACGATCCGCTCGCCGATCCCAGCGACGCCATGGCCCATTACGGCCTGGCACTCACATCCCGCGAGGCGCTGCGACCTGCCCGCGCCGTGGTGCTGGCTGTGGCGCATCAGCCCTTCGTGACTGAGGGCTGGGCGCTGGCCACCAGCCTCCTGCAGGATGGCCGCGGCCTGGTGGCCGATCTGAAGAATGTGTTGCCGCGCGCGCAGCGGCCCCCGAACGTGACACTGTGGCGGCTGTAGCCCATACATGACAGCAAGGCACACGGTGCGGGACGCCCCATGCCGTGAGCATCGCATACTGTCTGTGGGCGCGTTTGCCTGCCCAGACCCCCTCCGCGGACCCCGCTGATCGATGGACTCAAGACCTAGCACAGGCCAGAACGGGACTGCGCGCCTGTCGCGGGCACCGGCCAGGATTGTCAGGGCCCTGCTGCGCCGACCGGCACGCCTCCTGCGGCGAATCGCACGTGTGTTGCTGCTTCAGATCACAAGCCTCACCGAAGGCATCAGCGCGCCCCCGATCACCACGGATTATCGGCTGGACACCACGCGGCTGGGCCGGCGCCTGCGACGCCTGAATCTAATGCAGCGGGTGCGCGAGGTCCTGGCCACTGCGGCTTATCGGAAATGGCTGGATGCGCATTTCCCTCTCAACGACGTCGTCCGGGCGCGAATGCGCTCCAAGATTGCGGAATTCCAGCATAAGCCGCTGATCTCCATCATCCTTCCGGTCTACAATCCGCATCCTCAGCACCTGTCCCAGGCCATCGATACCGCCATCGGTCAGCTCTATCCGCACATTGAAATCTGCATTGCCGACGACGCCTCCACTGACCCGCGTGTCCGCCCCCTGCTCGAGCGCTATCAGGCCCAGGACAGCCGGGTAAAGCTATGCTTCCGTAACAGCAACGGCCACATCTCGGAGGCCACGAACAGCGCGATCGAACTGGCGTCCGGTGAATATCTCGCCTTCCTGGACCACGATGACTTGCTGGCTGAAGATGCCCTCTTCTGGATGGTTGATGCCATCAACGCTGCGCCTGATGCCCGGCTGTTCTATTCGGACGAAGACAAGCTCAGCGGCAGCGGGCGGCGCTGCAAGCCGTATTTCAAATGCGATTGGAATCCCGTGCTGTTCATGGGCCAAAACATGATCTGCCATCTGGCCGTTTATGATGCGGCACTGGTGCGGGAACTGGGCGGACTGCGCAAGGGTTACGAGGGGGCCCAGGACTTTGACCTTGCGGCACGGGCCGCCGCACGCCTGACGGCAGGGCAGATCGTGCACATTCCCCGCGTGCTTTACCACTGGCGCGTCTCCGAAACGAGCACCGCCACCAATGTGAGCATCAAGCCCTACGCAATCCGGGCAGCGGAAGGCGCCGTCGACAACTTTCTGCGGGAAATGGGCCTTGACGGTCGCGCGGAATGCCACGTGGCCACTGGGATCAACCGGGTCTCCCTGTCGCTTCCCACGCCCGCGCCGCACGTAACGATCATCATTCCTACCCGCAACCAATGCGGCCTGCTGCGCACCTGCATCTGGTCGATCCGCACCGTCAGCACATACCCGGCTTACGACATTCTGGTGGTGGACAACGGTTCGGACGATCCCGAAACCCTGGCCTACCTGCGGGAACTGGAACAGACGGAGCAGGCCTCGGTGCTGCCCCAGCCCGGCGCATTCAACTTTTCCGCGATCAACAACGCTGCCGTGCAGCAGGCCAGGGGCACAGTGGTGACGCTGCTCAACAATGACATCGAGGTGGTGGCCCCGGACTGGCTGGAGCAGATGGTGCAATGGGCCGTGGTTGACTGGGTCGGGGCCGTGGGAGCGAAGCTCCGCTACCCCGACGGCACCATTCAGCATGGCGGCGTGGTGCTGGGCCTGGGGGGCGTGGCCGGCCATTCCCACAAGCTTGCCCCCGCGGATGATCCCGGCTATGCCCGCCGGCTGGAGCAGGTGCAGTGCTACTCCGCCGTCACGGCGGCGTGCCTGGTGGTGGAAAAGGCGAAATACCTGCGCGTCGGCGGGCTGGACGAGGTCAAGCTGGCGGTCGCTTTCAACGACGTGGACTTCTGTCTCAAGCTGCGGGAGGCCGGCTACTGGAACGTATGGACGCCCCACGCGGAGCTGATCCACCATGAATCCAAATCCCGCGGCTACGAGGACTCTCCGGAAAAGATCCACCGCTTTGCGGGAGAGATCCGATATATGGAGGAGAAATGGGAGTCCTGGATCCAGCATGATCCTGCTTACAACCCTAACCTTACGCTGGACCACGAGGATTTCTCTATCGCCTGGCCGCCGCGGGTATCCTGGGTGTGACGTCGCACGATGGCCCGGGACCCAGCAGTACACCTGGCGCTGCGCCGGCGGACCGCATCGGCTATACTGGCGGGGAATCACAGCCTGCAGCGCGACTGCGGCGGTAGCCAAGAACCACGGGTCGGCCGACGTGACGTCGATGCCGACTTCAAGGGAGCGTCTTTCAACCGTGGTTGCAGCCATGTCCAGCACCGACTATCCGCTACAGGACGAGATCTGGTGCGAGCTGATTGCGGATCCGCAGCAGCTCGCGCGTCGTCCTGCGCTGTTCCTGGATCGTGACGGCGTGATCGTGGAGGAAGTGGACTACCTGCACCGGGTGGATGACGTGGCCCTGGTGCCCGGCGCCGCGGAGATTATCCGGGCTGCCAATGCGGCACATGTGCCGGTGATCATCGTGACCAATCAGGGTGGCATCGGGCGCGGCTACTTCGATTGGGCCGCCTTCCATGATGTGCAGACCCACATGCGCGACATGCTACGCAGACAGGGCGCTGAAGTGGACGCGATATTCGCCTGCCCATTTCATGAAAAAGGCATTGGGGCCTATCTGCACGACCGTCACCCGGACCGCAAGCCCCAGCCGGGCATGCTGATGCGCGCAGGGGCTGCGCTATCCATCGATCTGCGGGGGTCGTGGATCATCGGCGACAAGCTGAGCGACCTGGAAGCAGGCCATGCCGCCGGGCTGGCGGGGGGAGTCCTGGTGCGCACGGGCCATGGCCCCAGCCAAGACGAGCAGGCCTTGCGCACCCGCACACCGGATTTCGACGTGCGCGTCTCCGATTCTATCGCCGATACCCAATGGCTCATCATGCGACTAGCTCAATTGGTGGCCAAACAACTGCACCACTAATGCGGCGCTATCGTAATCCTCGTGTGAAATTCAGGCCAGATTGTCTAGAGGATTGATTGCTGCTGTGTAACTACCGACTGATTCCCCGTGAATTCATCCGTCACCCAAATCGTTGAGCCAACGAAACAAATTTGCTAGGCATTGTATAAAATTCATGTCGGTTACAACTTTAAGCTTATTGCCCCAGCGATGCCCGGACATACCATTCAGCGTTACCATACGTTATTGACACGTAAATGCGCACTCCCCATAGCAAACGCGCTTCAGCCGACAGAGCGTAGTACGCCATTGCATGATGCAAATAACGATGGCAGCAAATTATGCAGGACCACCCATCTCGCATACGGGTAGACCTCAAGCGATTTCCACACCCAGCACCTTGCTCTGTAGCCCAGCCTGGCGACAGCTCATCACGAGACATAGTATTGATACAGCAGCGCATGGCGCTCACTGATATTCCAGCAAATGTACTCGATAATTTGTCCAGGATTCAATTAGTTCCAAACAATTTTCGATAACATAGAGGCACAACAAAGGGTGCAATCGCTGCAACTAGCAACAAGATAGCCGCAAAAGCAGACAACCAAAGTGCGGCAGTCAGATACCGTGGCCAATATGTATAGCTTATGTCGTATTTCCCCGGCGAATCCAAATAGATTCCACGAAAAGCGTGATTGACACGAAAGTATTCCGCAGCCTGTCCATTAACGGTCAACTCGAAGTCTTCAGGGACATAGGCCTCGGTGAGAACCACGATGCCCGGATGTGGTGCATCAATGGTGAAGGCGGTGGTATTTGCGGTCAATCGGTAATTGGTAGCAGGGATTGCGGGCAACTTGTCATTGGCCGTACGCGCCGGCGGCAGCGGATTTCCTTCAGGAGACCGCTGAATGGCGGCCAGCGGGCCGCTGCCCTTCATCACAATACTGACAAAGCCCTCGACGTCGTCATAGATATCCGCCGATTTGACGAAGAAGGCGCGCGGCCAGACAGTGTGCCTTTCATAGACCATCAGATCATGTCTGACAGCCAGATGCGCGTCTGGAGGCGGCTCAATACTTCTGTAGGAGAAAATGTAACGCACGTTGAACAAGTCCAGCGCACGTGCGATTCTAGCCGGATCGTCTTCTCCCACATAGGGCATCCAATCCAAGGTGG
>Ga0326597_10001275_pt1 | contig 41200 bp, 39 predicted proteins | sample RVTome_12_FD_203789 | JGI IMG/M metagenome (GOLD analysis project Ga0326597, IMG submission 203789) | Soil microbial communities from uranium-contaminated site in the Upper Colorado River Basin, Wyoming, United States - RVT100D185 | ecosystem: Environmental > Terrestrial > Soil > Contaminated >... | reverse complement strand
TTCCTCCGCCCCGTCGGGGCGGGTCTGCTCATTCGACGACAACCACGGGTTTCGTTCGCCTTTGGCGAACTCCACCCGTGGCTACAGTCCTCCGCCCCGCTGGGGCGGTATGCTTTGCCGCCGAAAGCGTCACGGACCCGAGGAACCCCCTCGCTGGCGCTTCGGGCTGGTAGCGCTTCGGGTTGGTGGGGCCTCGGGCGAGAAATACGTGTCGAGAGGCGGCTTTGGGAGAGGGCCATTCTAACCGCGGGAGATGTAATCTCCGGTGCGCGTGTCGATCTTGAGGACTTCGCCGACGGTGATGAACGGGGGGACGCGCACCTTGTAGCCGGTTTCCATGATCACCTCCTTGTTCTGGTTGGTGGCGGTCGCCCCCTTGACGACGGGCGGCGCCTCGACGACTTCGAGTTCGACGGTATTGGGCAAATCCACGCCCATCACCTCTCCGTTAAACAACTTGCAGTTGAGCTGCTCGTTGCCCTTGAGAAACTTCTCGGCATCCGGCATGAGGTCCATCGAGACGGGAATCTGGTCGTAGGTGTCCGTGTTCATCACCACGAAATTGTCGCCATCACGATAGAGGAACTCGAAGACGTGGTCTTCGACGTATGGCGTCTCGACCTTGTCGTTGACGTTCAGGCGGAAGTCGACCACGTTCCCGTTCCGGAAGTGCTTGAGCTTCAGCTTCATGTAGCTGCCTTTGTTCCCCTTGGCCACGATCTGGCAATCATGGACGATCCAGAACTGGCCTTCGTGGTCGAGAACCTGCCCCTTGCGAATGTCGACGGCCTTGGTTGCCATGGTGGATGCTTCCCGCTTTCTGTTGGAGCCTGCTGAGGGCCGCCGCCGTGGCCGGCCAAGGCAGCGATAACATACTGGAATCGCAGACCTTAAAGTCTGGCAGAAAGCTCGGGGGCCGTCAAGGCGGGGGTGGTTCCAATCGAGCCGGGCGTTTGTAGCCACCTGCCGGCCGATGATGGGCTATATTCTACAGAAGAAGAGCGGGGGTTCGAGGGCAGCGAATTGATCTGGGCGGACATCGGGAAGTTTGTCGGGGCCAAGGTGGCCAGCGTGATCATCACGGTGGCCGTCCTGTTCGGAGGCTACTGGTGCTACGAGAATTGGGACACGGTCAAGGGCTTCGGTCACGGGGTGAAGATCCTGCTCTTTTGGCTCGTGCTTGTCGCGGCCCTGCCGTGGTCCAGCTACCTGTTCATGCGGCCGTTGCTGGCGTTTCAGAGCAGCCTGGCAACTGAGCGGAGCGCTGCGGCAGCCAGCATCGGCGTCATTGCAGCATTCTGCCTGATCGACGTTGTTCTCGCCCTGTCACTGGGCGATTGGGGCGACGCGGGCGGCTTCACCTGGTTTGTGGCCGTCCTTGGTTTCATCGCCGTCGGTGCGTATAATTTTGTGATCTGCGAGTCTCTGGCGAGACATGCGGACGGATGAGCCGTTCTTGTTGTGGGGGTGCCCCTCAAGGCGCCCTGCGCGGCCGCCGTCTGCGGGAGTGCAGACACTGGCGGTACGCCGGCGCCACAGGGGGGGGTATTCGGACGAACGTCAGTGAAATGAGCGTTTTCGCGAAGGAATCGAGCCATGGCGGGGTCTCAGGTCGGTGATCGGGTCAGCGAGTACCTGCTGGACGAGCTTGTCGGCAACGGCAGCTTTGGTCAGGTATTCAAGGCGCATCATCACATCTGGAAAGACCAGATCGTCGCCGTGAAGATTCCGACTGATTCGCAGTTCGTCACCAACCTGCGAAAAGAAGGCATCACCATCCATGGCCTGAAGCACCCGAACATTGTCGGGGCGCTCGGGCTCGATCCGTACGCCGAGGTTGCCTATCTGATCATGGAGTTTGTGGATGGCTGCTCACTGCGGGAGTTGATCGACGCTCATCCGCAGGGTCTGCCGATTATCGCGGCGCAGAACATTATCTGTGGCATCCTTTCAGCCCTGGAACACTCCCACGCCCACGGCGTCGTTCACCGCGACGTGAAGCCGGCCAACGTCCTGATTGCCCACGGTGGCCGCAAGCCGGCGGAGGAGGTTCAGATTGCCGACGTGAAGGTGACGGACTTCGGCCTGGGCATGGCGGGGCAGATCACCACGAACAGCATCATGCAGTCCGGCAGCCTGACGTCCGAGGACGGGCACAGCATTTCCGGCACGCTCGCCTACATGTCTCCTGAACAGCGTGATGGGGCGGCGACAGACGGTCGCAGCGACCTCTACTCGGCGGGCATCCTGCTTTTCGAGATGTTGTGCGGCGAGCGGCCGAGCGGCAGCGACATGCCCTCGCAGGTGCGGGACGACCTGCCATCCTGGGTGAACGGCGTTTATGCCAGGCTCTACACCCGGCTTGAACGGCGATTTCCCTCGGCAGCAGACGCGCTGCGAGAGATTCAGATGACCAGCATCCCGCCCATTTCGGTCGGGGCGCCGCCGCGCGTGCCGCCGATCGGCATTGCTCCGCTGATGGGATTGATGGGTCGAACGACCCATCCTACGAGGTCGGCGGGTCCGTCCCAATGCCCGGCGTGTCAGGCTCCGGTTGAGCCTGGCGAAAACTTCTGCATCCTGTGCGGCCATCAGGTGGCGTCGGCTCCGCGGCAGTGTACGCATTGCCGGGGTTACCCGTCGCCGGACGACAGGTTTTGCATCTTCTGCGGCACGCCGTTGCCGCAAGGAGTGGGGTAGCCTCAAGATGCTCTTCATAGGCCCTGGCGCAGCATTCGTTGAGTTCATGATCTTTGCGGTGTCAGCCGCACTGGTGGTCATCGTGATCTCGCGCGTTCTGCGTGGTCCGGCGGGCCCCAGACGCCATCCGCCCGGCAGCCGACGTCATGGCGGCGGCACTGCCGGCACCGCCGGCGGAAGTTGGGTCTGTGGCAAGACCGACTGCCGGGCCGAAAACCCCGAACACGCGCGCTACTGCAAACGATGCGGCCGCCAGCGAGTCCCCACGGATTTTGGCGAGTGATTCCACCGCCTCGGGCTGTCCGAAGTCCGGTTTATCGCCCAATAACGGCCGACGGCCGCCCGACCGGTCTCGATATTCATCGGGCGCGGTACAATATCTGGTTGTGGTGGGTGGACCTTCAGGCGACAAGGGCCCGATAAGGAACGAATGAAAACCGCGGCCGTCAAATCACAGGAGGTAGAGTCGAGCTATCTTGCGGGGGTCCGGTCGAACCTCAAGTCTGCCGGCAGCGTGTTCATCACCGGCGGCTCACCCAAGGTTGTGGAGCACGATCAGGGGGAGAAGGTCCGGGCGGCGATGGTCGATCGACGGATGTACGATCGTGACCTCTATGCCTCGATGCCTCACGGCCGGGGCTTCACGATTCTCGATCGCCAACGGCGCTGGTTCTTCAAGCGGGTGAAACGTGTGATGGCGGCGAGTGTCATAGCCCCGCCCGGTCCGCTGCTGGGCTCGGAGGGCTCGCCGCCGCCGGTGACCAAGGCACAGCTTTTCGAGCACCTGCGTGGTCTGATGACCGACGCGAAGGCGCCGCACCTGATCGGGGTGTGCAGTCCGAGCGGCTTCGAAGATGACGTCTGGAACGCGCCGCCGGAGTTCGCCCACCTCAAGCTGGTCCTGATCGCCCCGCGAGAGGACGGCGGATGGCGCGTCAGCTCGGCGGACGAGAAGCTCGACCCGCGTTTGTCTAAGCTGTTCGATCCGGAAGACGTGGGGCAGAAGATCAAGCGCGTGCGTCGGGAAGTTGAAGAGCGGAGCGCGGACTTGCTGACCGGTGGCCTGTCGGCGGTCGATCTTGCCGAGGATCTGGCCTTGCCCGTGCCGCTGGTGAATACGGCCCTGGCGGAGATTGCGAAGAAAGACCCGGAGTTGCGCGTGTCCAGGCAATCCGACGGGGCGATGCTATATCGCGGCGCGCCGGTGGGCCCTGGCGAGGAGGACGGTTCGATGTCGTTGGCGAAATGGATCATGAACCTCTTCTCCAAAGAAGGCGAGGAGGCACAGAAGATCAACGTTCTGGCAGAGCGTCGGGCATCATTGTCCAGCCGGATCAACCGGATGTACGAGGACATCGGCAAGCTGGAGAAGAAAGAGGAACAACTGCGGGGTGAGGGCATGGCCACGGACTCCAAGGTGGCCAAGCGGCGGATCGCGGGTCAGATTTCGCGGGTTCGCAAGGACATCTCGCGATGCAACACCAGTGCCGCCCTGATCAGCAAACAGATCAACGTCATCAGCACGCACATCCACAACCTGGAGCTGGCGCAGACCTCGAGCACCGCCCAATTGCCGACCAGCGAGGAACTCACCGAGGCCGCGGTGAATGCGGAAGAGATGCTGGAGCAACTCAACGCCAGCGATGATCTGGTCAGCAGCCTGGAGGTCGGCATGGCGGAGTCGGCGATCTCCGACGACGAGGCGGAAATCCTCCGAGAGTTGGAAGGCGATGCGCCCGAGTCGACCGCCGCCAAGGCGCGTGAACCCTCCGCTTCGCGAACCGATGAACCCAACAAGCCCGAGGGTCAGAAGAGCCGCCGGGCGCAGGCGGAGTGACCCGATGGGACTTTTCGACTGGCTGACCCAAAAGAATAAGTCGCTCTCGCAGATGACCCGATCGGAACTGCGCCGACAGGAGCTGCTGCTCCAGCGCGAGCGCGACCAACTCATCAAGCGCATCTCTCAACTGGCGGATAAGAAGCAGGAGATATTCGAGAAGGGCCGCGGCGAGCAGACGCCGGAGGTCCGCAAGGTGCTGGCGCAGGAGTTTGATCTGAAGACGACCGAGCAGCTCATGACCTCGCGTCAGCTCAACATTCGCAGCAAGGAAACCCTGACCGTGACGCGCATGCGAATGCTCCGCGAAAACACCGAGCGCGCCAAAGCCCGGGGCAGCCGCCTCGGCCTGATCAGTGAGAAGGACCTGATCAGCCTGGAGAAGATGATCGCCAACGACAGGATCACGGCGGAGATGTACCAGGAGCGGCTCGACGACATGCTCAAGGTCGGGCTCGAAGAGGGTGAAGGGTCGCTCTCTCCCGGGAGCCAGCACGTGCTCGACATCTGGGATCAGATGGACACCGGGTTGATCAAAGACCGCGGCCAGGCCTTCGACGAGGCCGATCGGCGGGTGCGAGAAGGCCATCAAGCGGCTGAAGGGGCGTGAGCCGAACGGGGCGCGGGGCTGGCGGTTCGGGGTGTGGTGAGGAACTCCCTCGCTGGCGCTTCGGGCTGGTGAAGAGGGACCACGGCGCTACATTCGCGGAACTGAGGACTTCGTAGACATGGACCTCGACACTTATCTGGACCACGGCGCAGAGGAGGTCAAGCAGGCGGTTGTGCAGTTCGCCGCTCGACGGTCCTATCGTTTGCGCAAGCCGTGGTACATCGAGGGTCTGCGGATCGAGTCGCCGTCCGAAGCATCGGGCGACGATGGGGATGGTCGCATCGACATCGAACTGAAACGCAAGCGCGGCAAGACCCGGCTAAGGATTACCGTCGGGCGCGGCAGCGAGAGCACCAGGCTGGCTTACGAATTGCAATCGTATCTTCAGGACGATCGGGCCTACCATGCCCAGTGCCCGCCGATGTGTCCGAAGTGCGGCCGCCCGATCGCCAATCTCCATGCTCGGTATTGCGGGCGCTGCGGCAGGAAGCTGGTCACCGGCGGCGTTGAAGCACCTCCGCAGGTTGCAGCGCCGGCCAGGGCCGCGCCGGCTCCGGTGCCGAGTCCACCGGCAACCTTGCCGCGGGCGGTTCCATCGCGCGCCCCGATCGTCGTGGAGCGCGAGACCACGCCGGAGCCGGCCGCCGCGAAGCCCGAAGATGAATTGGAAACTCCCGTTGTCGAAGCGTCCGGCACTGCGTCAGAGACGCCGGCTGATTCACCGACTGCGGAGGAATCGGAAGGCAGGGAGCCTGATCTCGCAGAGCCTGAAGCAGACGCGCCTGAGCCACCGGAGGCGGCGGCCGCCGAAGCCGAAGCTGAATCGGAACCGGATTTTCACGAGGAGAATCGGCCGCGACGGGCCTTGGCGGAGGACTAAGTCATGTATGAAACGCGCGTGCTACGACGGTCTCGCCACACCCGGATGATCGGCGGTGTCGTGGGCGGCTTTGCCGAGTATTTGGGCATGGACCCCACGTTGGCCCGAGTGCTGTACGTCCTGCTTTCCGTTTGCTCGGCCGCTTTTCCGGGAATGCTGGTCTATGTGATCTGTTGGTTGATCATCCCCGAGGGCTGAATGACGAGATTGCGGCGTGCATCACGAGCGCGCATCAACACAAAGGAGTTGCCATGAGCCTTTTCAAGTCGGCCGAAGAGCGTCGCATCGAGCGCGACATCAAAATCCGTCAGGGCATCCGCCGCATCGAGAAGTCCATCTCCGAGCAGAACAAGTTCACCAACGAGTTCGTCAAGAACGCTCGTCGGGCCAAGGAGATCGGCGATCAGAACCAGTACGTCTTTATCCGCAACTCGCTGAAGAAGACCGCGACGGTCAAGAAGATGCTGGAGCGGCAACTGCTCGCGGTGAAGAACGCGTTGATCATCAAACGGCAGGCCGAGGCCTCGACCGACTTCGCCCATGCGATGGGGACGATGGCCCAGGAGATCAGCCGCATGTTCGGCGAGGCCGACCTGGTCAAGACCCAGATGGATTGGGAAAAAGCCATGGCCCAGTCCGCCAGCATGGAGGAGCGGATGACCATGTTCCTGGAATCCATCGAAGACACCGCCGCCAGCGACACCGCCTCCACGCCGGCCGAGATCATCTCCGACGAAGAACTCGACGCGATGATCGAAGCCGAGGCCGAATCCGAACACGCGAAGGACGTCGATGAACTCGATGCCCTGCGTGCGGAACTGAACGCGCTGAAAGACAGCGGGCAGAAGGAGAGTAAGTGAGCGTTCGTCATGGTTCTGCTTCACTTGGAGTGAGTCAGAGCTCGGAGTGCAACTACATGCTGGGATTGGACGGCGTATTTAGTCTTGGCGAAATCAGATGGCACGATTGATTGAGGCACTATCCAACTTCCAAGTTCTTGTTTGGGCGCGGCGAATGTCTGGCCTGAAGCCGGAGGAGGTCGCACGTAAGGCGCAGGTGAAGCCTGAGAGACTTAAGAGTTGGGAGAACGGGGAACGCCGCCCAAGTATCTCGCAACTCCGAAAGCTGGCAGATATTTACAAGAGACCTCTGTCTGTTTTCTTTCTTAAGGCGCCTCCTCCTGATGAGGATACGCCTAGCGACTATAGGCGATTTGACCCGCAAGCCACAGAACCGCTGTCACCCGAGCTACGGTTATCCATTCGCGACGCGCGCGCTCGCAGGGATGCCGCCCTAGAACTCTATGACGAACTTGATGAGAAGCCGCCGGAGTTCTTGCACGCTGCAGATCTGAGCCGTGACCCCGAAGAGGTCGGAAGTCAATTATTAAGCGCCCTAAAGGAAGTAGCATCGCCGCCAATCGGCGATCCTCGCCTTTTCTTCAATTATTGGCGACGGGCTGCAGAGAGCTTGGGTGTTCTCGTCTTTCAGGCCGAAGGTGTAGATGTGGAGGAGATGCGTGGATTCTCTATCGCGAATCGTCCACTGCCGGCTGTTGTTGTCAATATCAAGGACGCATATGCCGCGCGGAGTTTCTCACTCCTACACGAGATCACGCACATTATGCTGAATCGCGGGGGTTTGTGCTTGTTCGAGGAGGGTGGCCCGAGTAGTACAGCTCAACGGACCGAGGTGTTCTGCAATCATGTTGCCGGGGCCGCACTGTTACCGGCGAATTCGCTGTTGCGGGAAAAGGAAACACCAAGTAAGCGGGTCCAGCACATTTCGGACCATGCGATAAGCTTGTTGGCGAAGCGATTTGGAGCAAGTCAGGAGGCGGTACTCCGCCGGCTTCTGATATTAGAACGCGTCACGCCAGAGTTCTACCGAGGCAAGCGGAAATCTTATCAGCAGCAATACAAGAAACTCCGTGCGTCCCGCCAGGCGGGCGGATTTGCTCCGCCTCACACTCTGGCTATCGCCCGTAGTGGGCAACTGTTCGCTCGACTGGTTCTTGAAGCATACGACGAAGAGCGTATCACTGCGAGCGATTTGTCAGAGCATCTCAAAGTGCGATTGAAACACCTTGATCTGATCCGGTCAGCGATCCACCAGAAACCAGTGGCCGGAGAGCATACGTGAGCTACAGTGTGGATACGAGCGCTCTATTGGACGCATGGGTGAGATACTATCCGCCCGACGTGTTTGGCACCCTGTGGACACGATTTGACGAACTTATAGATGCGGGCCGCCTACTCGCTATTGACGAAGTGCGGCGTGAGCTGGAAAAGAAGGAAGATGGCTTGTACAAGTGGGTAACCGAGCGTTCAAGAATGCTTATCACGCTTGACGAGGCGATTCAGAAGCGGGCCGATCCGATCATCAACAATTTTCCATCCCTCACGAATACTCGTAGCGTGATGAGCGGCGCTGCCGATCCGTTCGTGATAGCTTTGGCTCAAGAACGCAATCTAACTGTGGTCATGGCGGAATCGCCGAAGCCGTCAAAACCTCGCATTCCCGACGTGTGTGCTTCGCTTGGTGTTCCTTGTATTACGCTTGTCGAGATGTTTCGAAAAGAAGATTGGCGCGTGTGATATGGGTGTTCGAAAACAGATACTATCATGCCAGTCTCCTACAACACCTTTGAGCGTCTGAAGGACCGTGGTCTCGCCGCGTTTAAGGCCGGCAATTACAAGGCGGCGAAGCCCGACCGGATGCAGGAGGTGGAGGTGACGGCTGGAAGCGCCGCCGAGCGATTTTTATTCGTCCTTCGGTCGGCGGAGCCGCTGAGGTTCTGGTCGGTAACGGTGACTGCGTCATGGCCGGCTTGCCGTAGCAACTCCGCTCCGCGCCGGCCCAGGTTCTCATCCAGCTTGAGTTTCACGTGGCTTTCTCAGCCGGCAATTCCACGTATCGCTCGCGCGACATTTCGGCCCCATAGGCGATGCAGGCGAGGATGTCGGCTTCTTCCAGGCCGGGGTATTCGTGCAGGATTTCCGAGTGAGACGTGCCGTCGGCGAGAAGATCGAGAACAAGCGAGACCCAAATGCGATACCCACGGATACACGGTTTGCCGAAGCAAACGTTCGGGTCGATAGAGATACGGGCAAGGAGTTGATCGCGCGTCATGGGCAGTCCTCGGGCGGCCGGTGCTCCCCTCTGGTCAGGTTCCATCACCGGCGGGCAGTGATGTACGGTGACCATTATTATATACTACCCGAGAGACTGAAGTGCTGGAATGTAGAAAGCCGGCAGGGCGGGTTTCAGCCAGGGTTTGCACAGATAGACTCTCCTCCCGTCGACGGCGGGTAGAACCCGACCCACGGGCGAGAACCGGACGATCATAGCAACTGCTAACTCGGAACCAGGAACCCGATACTCAACAATGCCCGTTTCCTACAATACCTTCGAGCGTCTCAAGGACCGTGGTCTCGCCGCGTTTAAGGCCGGCGACTACAAGGCTGCCAAGCCGTATCTGATGCAGGCGGCTGATGCGATCATCAAGATCGCCGCGGAGTCCGACAGCCCCGCCCAGCGCAGCCGTCGCAAGGCGATGGCCGCCGAACTCATCGAGTTTGCCAAGAGCTGCGACAAACAGGCCGAGGTCAAGAAGAAGCACCGGACGGCGGCACGGGACGGCGACGAGCAGACCACCGACGCCGCTGACTGGATCGTCAGGGAAAAGCCGGGCATCAGCTTCGACGACATCGCCGGCCTGGACGACGTGAAGCATGAGATTCGCCTGAAGATGATCTATCCCTTCAGCCACCCGGAGTTGGCGGAGCGCTATCGGATCAGCGTCGGCGGCGGCGTGCTGCTCTACGGTCCCCCCGGCACGGGCAAGACGATGATCGCCAAGGCCATTGCCCGCGAGATCGACGCGACGATGTTCGTCATCTCTCCGGCCCAGGTGCTGAGTAAATGGGTGGGAGAGGCGGAGCAGAATATCCGCAAGCTGTTCGAGGCGGCGAAGGCCGAGGAGAAGGCTATTATCTTCATAGACGAGATCGAGGCGCTGGTTCCGGCCCGGCGGGACTCCAGCAGCAGCGTGATGACGCGGGTTGTGCCGCAGATCCTGCAGGAGATTGAAGGCTTCGATCGGAGCGCCGTCCGGCCGCTGCTCTTCGTCGGGGCCACGAACGAGCCTTGGGGGTTGGACGTGGCGATGATGCGGCCCGGCCGATTCGACTCAAAGATTTACGTGCCGCTGCCGGACGCGCCGGCGCGGCACCGGCTGTTGGAGATTTACCTCGGCGGTCGCCCGATGGCGGAGGACGTTGACTTCGCCGAGTTGGTTGAGCGGCTGGAGGGCTACAGCGGGGCGGATGTCAATGCGATCGTCACGAAGGCGGCGACGATCCCGTTCATGGATGCCGTGGGCGGCGGCGAGCCGAGGTCCATCTGCCGGCAGGACTTGTTCACCGTGATTGAGGAGATGCCCCCGTCGGTGAAGAAGAAGGATCTTCTGCGTTTTGACCAGTACGCCGAAGCGACGTAGGAAGCGTGAGGATGGCCACTCGGTTCGACCTTGATCTGCTGACGCGCGATCCGGCCCTCGTTGCCAAGGCGGCCTTCGCGGAGGACGTGTTCTCGTTCCTTACGCGACAGCTTTCCGTGCCGGCGGGGTGCGTCGCCTTGACGTTTGGTAATGCCGGTCAACCCTCTCTGGCGTCCAGCGGTCGGACGATCGACGCCGGCGACGTGCGTGAACTCCTCTTTGCCAAGACCTGCGCGTTCGAACTCGCCTACGAGTTGGACGGCCTGCGTTCAAGCGACGGTCACGAGTTCTCCGCATCGGCGAAGATCATGGTCCAGCTCGTGCCTGAGCGGACGGAGCTCGAGGCATTTCGCAGGAACGTCCTCGGCAGCCAACGCTATGTTCGCGACGATCGGCTTCGGCAGTATTGCGAGGACGCCGTGCGGACCGCGGCCGCATCGCTGGCAAAGTCTCTGACGGGTGAAGAACTCTTCGCGCCGCAGTCATGGGCGGCGTTCGACGATATTCTGTTGAACCAATTCAAGCCCATCGGCTTCGAGTCGGGCCTTGCCCTGGGGCGCGATCCTCGCATCGCGTTTCGATCTCCCGCCTTCGTCGAGTCCCGCCGCCAGGACCACGCCGCGGCCCGGCGCCAGCAGCGCCTTGCCGAAGACGCGGCCATGCGGGAGACCGCCGCCCGGGCCCGCGAACAACAGCTCGCCGAGATCGCCGAGATGCTGGAGAAGGTCAAGGCGATGTCCCGCGAGAGCGGAGGATTGAGCGTTCCGGAATTGATCAGGACCTTCGACCCGGCGCAACGCGGCCGGCTCTACCTCGGCCTCATGGCAACGGGAAAGCCGTTGCGCCAAACGGAGGCCGTCCTGGTCGTCGCCGGAGCGGAGCTCCTCCGGTTCGATCCCGCCGATCTGACCAGGCCCGTCCAGCGTCAGGCATTGCCCGGCGGCGCCGGCCCGCTCCGCTCGGTGCGCGTCGCAGGCGACAACGGAACGATCCTGATCGGAGCGCGCCACGGGGTCCATCTGGTCGCCACAGACAGCGGCGAGGCCCGCACCTATGTGTTCGATGATCGGCCCGACGTTCGTGGTGGCGTCAATGCGGCGGTATTACTGGATGGCCACATCTACGCGACGCATTCCGAGGTCGGCCTGATTCGATGGCCCGTCGAGGCTCCCGGCGAACATCGGTTGTGCCTGGAGGAGGTCACGCGATCCGGCCGCGCCGTGCGCGACATTCGGCTCGATCAAACCGAGCGGTTGTGGTTTGGGGTGGATCAGTCCGTTATTGGTTGGCGACCCGGCGATGAGGCCCCTCTGGTTCGGCTTTCATCGCCGTGCGAAGTGACCGCGATGCTGCCGGCCCACGGGGACGTGATGGCGGGGCTCAAGGACGGCTCCGTGATGCGTTGGCTCATGGGCGACCCTGCCCAGGCGCAGAGCATCCGCGCCGCCACGGGTGATCCGGTCGGGTCACTGGCCTGGCTCAGCGGCGGCGGCGTCGGGCGATTGCTCATCGGAGACGGTCGACCGCACCTGGACCTGCACGTCCTCGGCGACAGCTATCACGGGGCGTATCGGTGTGGGCAGAGCGTTCGCTGGGGTTTCGCGGCGGAGGACCTGGTCGTCGGCGTGAACGATCGGCGAGACCAACTCTTCACGTGGCAGCCCGACGAGCCCGAGGCGCCGGCGGCCAGCACCTCGATCGGCCGGTTGACCGGCCATTCGATTCAGGACGTCGCATTGCTCTCGAACGCGGCTACTTGTTGACGAGCATGGTGTCGATGGCCAGGGGAATCTCACCGTAGCGGGGAAACTGGCCGGTCTCCTTTTTGCTGTAAATCAGTTTGCCATCGACGGTGACCTCGAAGACACCGCCTGAACCCTTGGTCAACTTCGCATCGACACTGCTCGAGCCGTACCTCTCCGTCAATTCAGCCACCAGACCGGTGGCTTGGGGGCCGTAGTTTCATTCGCCGCAGTAAAGCACGTTGACTTTCATAGACAATCCCTCCCGTTGAATGGAAGACTGACTCGCCCAGGCACTTGCGATGGGCATGTTGAGGATAGCGATGGTTCGCGGCGGTTTCAACCGGCGGTGGTCAAAAAGAAGGAGCCTGTCGCAAAACGGCGGCCCAGCCGTGGCGCTCGGTATCGGGCCAGGTTTTACGACAGGCTCCAAAGGGCGGCGGAACCCGCTGCCGTTGTGTCTCATCCTTGACAGGTTCCGCCGCAGGCGCTGTTCCTACGGCGCCGTAGTGATCGCTTCAAGCCGAATCGGGTCGGTTCTCGACCTTCGGCGCCCTGCGATTCCGGCGTTTCTTGACGGCGAGTGCGCCGGGCAGCAGGCCCCAGGCCAACAGTTCGCTCATCGTCATCTCGCGGACCAGCCCGGTGGTGACTACCTTGAGGCCACAGGCGAAAACCAACTCTTCGACGCGGCTGGCGATCATTCGCGAAGCCGGGAAATCCAATTGGTGATGCCGGTTCAGGTGACCGACAAGGCGTGTTTTGTTCCACCGGCGCTGGACGTATCGCCCGTCGGTTTGTTGCCGGCCGGCCACTCTGAGCCAGCGCCGTTGCTGTGCGCGGAGCTGGGCGTGTTGGCGCACGGCCATGCTCGCGGCGGCGTAGCCGGTTTGGGTCAGCACGAGTTCCACGAGCTCGGCAAGCCGCTCGGACGTTACGATGCCCTGCGGCTCGGTTCTCTCGAGGTAGGCATGAACGGCCTCGGCCAATTCCTGGCAGGTGGTCGTGCCGCGTTCCCGCATCTCGCCGCTGGCGAGGAAACCGTTGCCAAGGCAATTGCGGAGCTTGGCGATGACAAATGGTTCGACGGTGCCGTCACGCTTCCTTACGCGAATGCTGCCATCCATGGCATATTGCTCACTGTTAGTCTGAAAACAAGTCTTGTTGGCCGGCGACATCGCGTTGGTCGCGATCCAGGATGTCCTGGGCTTCCTGGATGAAGTCGTCGACGAGCTGAAATTCCTGATAGATACTGGAATACCGCAGATAGGCGACCTTGTCCAGCTTTCGCAATCGCATCGCAACGGCCATGCCGAAGTGAGAGCTTGGCACTTCGCGATCGAACTTGCGGAAGACTTCCTCCTCGACGTCGTCGACGAGGGCTTCGAGCGTCTCCAGGCTGATCGGCAGCTTCCAGCACGCTCGCTGCAATCCACTGAGCAGTTTGTCTCGAAGGTACGGGGCACGGCTACCATCTTTCTTGATGACGAGCAGTTTGCTGGTCGACTCGACGCGCTCATAGGTGGTGTATCGCCGAGTGCAGGCCAGACATTGGCGACGGCGGCGAACCACCGCGCCGCCTTCGGTCGCCCGCGAATCGATCACGCGATCCCTGTGTTCTTTGCAGTACGGACATCGCATCTCATCGCCACGGCTCGCCCCTGGCACGGGCCAGCAGCCCCCATATATTGGGTAGTCAGAACCGTATGACCCCACTTCCTGGGTGTCAAGCAAAAAAATACCGGTCGAGACCCAGCCGGTCGCCGTGGTGCGTCTGCGAATCCGACGGTTCGCCTGAGCCTATGCGGCCATCCTTGTGAGTTGTGCTGGAAAGAGTTCTCGGGTCGGACCAAGATAGGCCCGGACAGGGAGGAGCAAAGGAGACTTGTGACTCGAAGACTTGTTGAACATCAGTTTGGGGAGACGCGGCTCCTGGGGTACAGCATTGCGGGCGAGGAGACCGTCATTGCCGCGCCGGAACTGAACGTGTGCTTCGACGTCGGCAAGGCGCCGGCGGAGATTCTGCCCATCGATCACATCCTGCTGAGCCACGGTCACATGGACCACGCCGCCGGCCTGGCGTATTACTTCAGCCAGCGAAACTTCGTGGGCAACTCGCCGGGCTGTGCGATCGTGCCGACCGCCCTCGTCAAACCGATCCAGTCGCTGCTCAGGGTGTGGGGAGAGATGGAAGGCCACGTCTCGCCCGGCCGGATCGTCGGCCTGGAACCGGGAGACGAGTTCCAGATCCGGCGCGGGCTGGTCGTCCGCGCTTTCGGCATCAATCATGGCGTTCCCTCTCTGGGCTACGCGGTGATTGACGTTCGCCGCAAGCTCAAGCCCGAGTTCAGCGACAGGACCGGTCCTGAACTCGTCGAACTCAAGAAGCGCGGCACGGAAATCGAGTATTCGGTGGAAGTCCCGCTGATTGCCTTCTGCGGGGACACGGCCGAGGGGGCCTGGTTGGAGCTGGAGGTGGTTCGCAAGGCGCAGGTTCTGATTCTGGAGTGCACCTTCTTCGAGGCTGACCACGTATCCCGCGCCCGAGCGGGCTACCACATGCACGTTCGGGACGTGGCGAAGATTGTGCAGCGCCTGGAGAACGAGCACATCGTCCTCAGCCATTTGACGCGGCGAACCAGCCTGCGTGATGCTCAACGCAGCTTGTCTCGCCTCGTGGCCGAGGAGGTGCTGTCTCGCATCACGTTTCTCATGGATGGTCGCCGCCGTCGGGGCAGGGCTGGTCCTCCGCCGGAGCAAGGCGCGGTCCAGTGAGCCTCCGTGGCATCGGCGGTTCCCGGTTGTGCAGCGGGATCGGCGAGCTTAGGGATCGCGTAGGAGGCACTTGGAACCATTCGCCCGCCAAACGGCAAGCCAAGTCGAGCGTTTTGCTCACAATTCGCACACGTTATTTCCACGCGGCTGCTTACAGGAAGACCAGCATCATGACGACGAAGGTGGGCATCAAGACGCAGGCACTGAAGAGCATGTATCCGAAGAAGCTGGGCATCTTTACGCCGGAATGTTCCGCGATCGACTTGACCATGAAGTTCGGGCCGTTGCCGATGTAGGTGTTCGCCCCCATGAACACCGCGCCCAGGGAGATGGCCACGAGGAAATCGAGCTGAATGTGGCCGCCTCCCAGGATGTCCATGAATCCCGGGCCTGCGCCGGCGGCCATGGCCTTGGCGGTTTCAAAGAAGACGACGTAGGTCGGCGCGTTGTCCAGGAAACTGCTCAACAGACCGGTGGCCCAGAAGAACTTTCGCGGCGAATCGATGCCCAGTGCCGAGCCTTTGGCATTGAGAATCTCGATCGGCACCTGCATGCAGACGAAGATTCCAATGAACAGGCAGGCCACTTCCAGGATGGCCACGTAGTTGAAATTGTTTTCCTTTCGCAGTCCCTTCGGCGTGAGGGCCAGAGACAGGAGCACGAAGGCGGTCTGCGTGAGTTCTCGGCAGAAGGTGAACGGCTCCCAACTCGTCCCCATGAACGGCCTGCCCGGCGCCAGCGTGCCCGTGGCAAGGACCACGCCCGCAAGAAAGAGGAAATTGATCTTTCCGCTGATCGAGAGTTTCTCGACCAGGGTTTCATCTCGGCGGATATCGGGAAACGTCTCCTTTTTGTAGGCCAACGAATCCCAGAAGTAGTAGATCACCAGGAGTAATGCGATGGTGAAGGCCCACTCCTTCCACAGTCCCAGGGTCCACAGGAAGGGCACGCCCTTGAGATAGCCGAGGAACAGCGGCGGGTCTCCGATGGGCAGGAGCGTTCCCCCGATGTTGCTCACGATGAAGATGAAGAAGATCACCGTGTGTACGACGTGTTTGCGTTCCGAGTTGGTCTTCAACAGCGGCCGAATGAGCAACATCGACGCCCCTGTAGTACCGATCAGGCTGGCCATAACACCCCCGATGGCGAGGAAGGCGACGTTTGTTCGTGGGTGGGCCGGGATGTCGCCCCGGACCGTGATCCCGCCCGAGATGACGTACAGGCTGAACAGCAGCGACATGAACGGGATGTATTCCATCAGCCCGTTGCCCAGGGCCGCCGCCGCGTTGGCCAGCCCGGGCTCGGCGAGATGGTGCCCGTCATGTTCGTGAACGTGCAGACCGATCGTGTGGAACAACTTGACGAGGAACGGGTCGTGGACGGCGCTACCGAACTCGCGGAGGAGGTAATACGTCAGCGTCAGGATGCCGAGGAGGACGGCGACGATCAGTTTGCTTTGGTTGTGATGCCACCAATGCTCGGTCTTTTTGAGGAGCGGCAGGATGGCGATGCAGAGCAGCAAGGCCACAAACGGCGCCACCCAGATGAGGCTGGGGATCGGGGCATGGCTGGCGGCCGTCGTTGCCTCGGCGAGGATCATTGCTGACGTCCGAACACGGAAACTGCGCGAGGCCGACGCCGGCCGCGTTGTCTCTCAAACAGCCGGGAACCTGGGCGCTGCGGGCGGCGGATGGTTCGCCGGCAGCGCCATCCCCCCGATGCGCTCCGTTCGGGGCTGCTACTACATCGGCATTTCCGCTCGCCATCTGGGATTTGATCTGGCGGCTCAACACAGAGCGCTGGGGGGCACCCGCGCCGAGGCATCTGACACGTTCGATCCGTCCCCCACCTCTGGAAGGGATGGGGCACCCGCGCGGCCATGGTTGTTCGGCAGAAAAATGGTCCCGAGAACCCTTGACACGCGCTTTGTGTTCGGTTAATTTTAGGTGATAGGTGTCGTGTGGGTCGTTTGGTTATCCCGCAGCAGGCCGGTCGGCGGTCTCTGATGGCCATGATCCACTGGTTGAAATCCCTACCCCCCTTTCATTCAGGAGAAGGACTCATGGAGAGCAAAACGAACAAACGGTCCCTGGGTGTCGCGCTGCATCACTTGTTGTTGACCGTCGCCCTTGTTGGCGTCACGGCGCTGATCACCGGCAGGGCCATGTCCGACGACAAGAAGCAGCCCAACGGCGAGGGACCGGAAAACGAGATGATGGGCAAATGGGTTGCGGCCGGAACACCGGGTGAGTTTCACAAGAAGCTGGATGCGTTCGTGGGCAATTGGAAGGGTGTGTCCAAGTTTTGGATGGACCCCAGCCAGGAGCCTCAGGCCAGTGAAGCCACGATGACGGTGACCTGGATTCTCGGGGGCCGATTCCTCAAGCAGGAATACAAGGGCGAGGTGATGGGGCAGCCGTTCGAGGGCCTGGGGCTGTGGGGCTACGACAATCTCAAGAAGAAATACACGGCGAGTTGGGCGGACAACATGACCACCGCCATCATGAGCGAGTTGGGAACGTGCGACGCCTCCGGAAAGACGTTCACCTTGATCGGATCCCATGATGACCCCATGACCGGCAAGGCCGTTGCAGTCAAGTCGATTACGCGCATCATCAACAAGGACAAGCACGTCCTTGAGATGTATGAGCCCGGCCCGGATGGGAAGATGTTCAAGAACCTCGAGATCACTTACACGCGCAAGTGATCGGTCGGTTCAGTCCGCGGAGGCGCCCTCTTTGTGCGCGGCGAAGCCGGCGCGTCCCGCCCCCCCTGGAAGGGATGGGGCAATCAGCGCGCCTGGAAGGGGAGGGGCATCCAGTGCCGGGGTACGCGCTCGGGGCACTCGTACCGTGCGCTCCGTCCCCCACCCCTGGAAGGGATGGGGCACCCGCGCAGGAACGCGTTGGCGGCATCCAAAACAGGCTGGATCCCTTGTGGGTCGGAGCCGGTCATGGTGTTGAAAGTCGCCGCTATGACGAACTTCGCCAGCGGAACAACGCCGCAGGTTTGCCGATGCGGGCGGGCCTTCATAGACTGGAGCGCCATGGCCCGCAAGGCTTCCGCCAGGAAACCCGCCGCCGCTCCGCCCCGCCGTCCGTCGGCGCTGATCGACACCCGCGTCATCTATTGCGGCGACAATCTGGAGCAGTTGGCCAAGCTGCCCGACGGCTGCATCGACCTGATCTACATCTCGCAGATCCGCCGCGGCGGAGACCCGCCCTTCAACAGCAACCGCAACTACGAGAGTCTTCTGGGGCCACTTATCCGAGCCGCGCCCGTCAGGAAGCGGGCCTCCTCGCGCCTTCGAGGACCGCCATGCCAGCACACAGGCGTACGTCGACACCATGCGGCCGCGCTGCGTGAAGCTGGTCCGGGTGTTCAAGAAGACGGGCAGCTCTTATAATCACTGCGACTGGTACCGCCGTCACGGGAATTGGCGACGTACGCTCCGAACCAAATAGGATATTGGCATGATCACGCGACTGTATGTCAACAACTTCCGTTGCCTGGTGAATTTCAAAGGAGAGTTTGACTCGTTCGCCGTATTGTGCGGACCCAACGGCGCGGGCAAGAGCTCGGTGTTCGATGCCCTGCGCCTGCTGCGGAACCTGGGGACCGGCGACGTGATGCTTGGCGGGACAGGCGAACAGGATGTGCCGCGCTTGGAGTTCACCGATTGGCTAGACAGCACTGTCGAGGAGTTCGAGCTCGGGTTGAGCGTGGAGGGGCATGCGTTCGACTACGTCCTGCATGTTGAGCAGAAAGCGGAATTCGAGAAGCCCCGGATCATCAAGGAACAGGCCGATTGCGACGGCAAGTTGCTGTTCAAACGGGACTTGGAAGGCGTTGAGTTCGAAAAGGCCGACGGCACGAATGCGTTTTTCCCGCTTGACTGGCGACAAGCAGCGCTGGCGGCCATTCAACCGCGCGGCGTCAACCTCGCCAAGCTCGCACTCCTCCAGGAGGAGATCGCGAAGCTGTTGATTCTCCGCCCCAATCCACGCGGCATGGAGCGGGAGAGCAAAGCCGAGGCGCGGCATCCGGACTTGTCCATAGCGAACCTCACGTCGTGGTATCGCTCGCTGGCACAAGAGCAGGAGTGGACCGACGCGCTGCGGGATGCGCTGAAGGACGTTTGGCCGGACTTTCGATCGTTCAAACTCGTGGATGCCGGGATGAACACGAAGGCACTCCAACTTCGGTTCGAGAACGAGGCGAGCAAGCCAACGCTTCTATTCTTTGACCAGCTTTCCGACGGGGAGCGGGCGCTGATCGGACTCTACATGGTGCGGGCGGCGCTGGAGACGGGCGCTGCGAGGACGGTGCTGCTCGACGAGCCGGACAACTTCGTTGGGCTGCCGGAGCTTCAGCCGTGGGTGCTTTCGATGCGCGAACTGCTGGACGAGAAGCACCAACTTGTGCTGATCTCGCATCACCCGGAAATCCTCAGCAACAGCGGGGAAGCGAATGGGCGGTACCTCTGGCGAGACAATCACACCTCCCCGACTCGGATCGGGCCGCTCAAGGTGCCGGAAGGTATGGGCGCCGGTGAAGCGATCGCGAGAGGGTGGGTCCGTGGCGAGTAGGACACAGATCGTCTGCCTGTGCGAAGGCAGGAAGGGTGAAAGCATCGACCCGGTCTTTATTAACCGGCTGATGAAGTCACTTCAGCCGAATTGGCTGCGCCCTTGGGCGGGGAGCAACGTCATTCGTCTGGTCTCCTGTGGAGGTCGCAAAGAGGTGGTCGAGCAACTGCCCGCGGAACTCGCACGTTGCCTCGGCGCGGGCGGCGACACGACGCTGATGGTATGGGCCGACTGTGACGACGACTGTGCCGATCCGGAGGCGCTCAAAGCACGTTTCTGGAGGGACACGCAACGACAGGCGATCACCAAGGAGCAGTTTGAACGCGTTGTGTTCCTCTTTGCCAAAGACCGCATCGAGAACTGGATCGAGTTCCTAACAACGGGAAGCACGGATGAGTCTAAAGAGGGCCCGCGCGTGAAACACAACCGCCAAGCGGCTGAGGCGGCAAAGACGCTGGCTCGCATGTGCAGGGAAAACAAGCCTGTGGACAATATGCCGCCCTCGCTCCAGTGGTCGTGCAAGAACTGGTGGGCGCTCGTCAAGCGCATGAAAACGGCCTGATCGGATTCTGCCGGGGCGGTTTCGACCGGAAAAGTCACCGACTCCGCCCGGACAGTCCGCCGCCAGTGGATCGGGATCGATACTTCCCCGACGGCCTGCCGCGTTATGGCGAAGCGTTTGCGGGACGTGTGCAATCTTCGCGAGGACGAAGCGCTCTGGCGGGCCGGGCGTGGCTTCGTCGTCCGCGACCTGCCGTGGAGCGACGAAAAGCTGCGCGAGATTCCGCCCTTCGAGTTCGAGAACTGGGCGGTGATCGCGCTGGGCGGTATCCCCAACAAGGCCCAGGTCGGCGACATGGGCATCGACGGCCGCATCTTCCCGGTCGGCAGCAAGCCTGCCGAGGCCGCCGCCAAGGGCAAGAAGGGCGCGACCGATCACATGTTCGCCGAGGACTGGTTCCCGATTCAGGTGAAGCAGACCGACAAGGTGGGCAGGCCCGACATCGATTCCTTCGAGGCGGTCATGGAGCGCGAGAACCGTCAGCGCGGCTACTTTGTGGCGTTTGGTTATTCGCGTGACGCCGAGCAGGAGTGCGCTGGATACCACAAGCGCAGCGGCCGGTTCATCAAGCTCTTGACCGTCCAGGAAACCCTCGACGAGCTTCACGTGCAGAAGATGTAGTCAGGGGGAAGAGGCCCGCGCCGACCGCCCACAAAAAAGCCCCGCCGTTGCGGCGGGGCCGGGTCCCTGCCTCTCGGGCTGGAGAGTAGAGCAAAGGAGGCTCTCTAACTGGGATCCGACCTGATCCTACCGCACACCGCAACTTGCTTCCATCCCCACCTGCGGGTTGCGTCGGTGCGGGCATTGTGCGCGCTGAGGGCCTGCATTGTATATGTGGTGTCGGCGATGTGGCGGGTTTTGAAGGGCGAATGTGATTCGCCGCGCCGAGTCGGGCGTTCTGTGGCGCCGATCGATCCACCGGCGCTGCGCGCAGCGTGAAACCCGCAGGCACGCCAAAACAGAGTTCTACCACGGGCTGTTAGCGCCCGGCCTTGCCGGGGGCGGGTGCGCCGACTGTGTGTTCGCCCGGAGCGGGATCGGCGGGGGCGGGGTGCATTCCCAGGAGAGACGATGACGAGAAGACCCGAAGCGGAGCCTCGGTCGGCGCGAGTGAGGATTCCGCCTCCCCTTAAAGTCAAAGTCGAACAGATACCTGTCGGTCCGCCACGTGTGAAAGGGGTGAGGTGCCTGCTGCCGGGGCACCTGACACGTGCGGTCCGTCCCCCACCCCTGGAAGGGATGGGGCAATCGGCGCGCCTGGAAGGGGAGGGGCATCCAGTGCCGGGGTACGCGCTCGGGGCACTCGTACCGTGCGCTCCGTCCCCCACCCCTGGAAGGGATGGGGCACCCGCGCAGGAACGCGTTGGCGGCATCCAAAACAGGCTGGATCCCTTGTGGGTCGGAGCCGGTCATGGTGTTGAAAGTCGCCGCTATGACGAACTTCGCCAGCGGAACAACGCCGCAGGTTTGCCGATGCGGGCGGGCCTTCATAGACTGGAGCGCCATGGCCCGCAAGGCTTCCGCCAGGAAACCCGCCGCCGCTCCGCCCCGCCGTCCGTCGGCGCTGATCGACACCCGCGTCATCTATTGCGGCGACAATCTGGAGCAGTTGGCCAAGCTGCCGGACGGCTGCATCGACCTGATGCATCAGCAAGCGAAAAGGTGGAAGTCGTGAGTAGTGGCTTGGATGGCAATCAAGGTCGCCACGGAGTCGTTCGACGAATTATCGAACGTGTTCATACCCTGTCCGATGAAACACGAGTCATGGTCTACACCGGCGCGAGCCTTTTGGGCATCGCGATTGTTATCGTCGCGATTGTATATCGAACTGAGGTTTGGCGTTCTTTCCTACTGCTGCTGCGGGCTGCGTTTCTGGTCTTCGCTGTCGGTGCGCTCGGCTACGGTCTTTTCCGGTTGAATCGTAGCAACCGGATCAAACGGGAGGCCGCGCAGCGAAGCGCGGCCGACGCACGACTGCTGTGGGAGCGGGACTATGCTGAGATGTTGCGTGCGGTTTCCGCGGGTGAGGTTCTGCCGTTGTCCGGCAGTACCGGAGTGTTCCTTCGAAACTCGGAGGCCCTTTGGTATCACTGCTTTGGTGTGGTCTTTGATCGTAAGGGGGAATCGCACAGTGGCGAGCTATTTGTTACTTCGCTGCGCATTCTGTTCGTATCCGCTGGTTACCCGTTTGAAATACCCATCAGCAGCGTCAACGCAGCCAACATCGGCGACAAATCACTGAGCTTGATCGGCAAGACCGCATCAGTAACGCAGGAGTTCTTTATCGTCGATCCGCAAATGGCGGCGGCTCACATCGAGCGGAGTGTCAAGGCATACCATCGTCAAGTTGACGTGAGCTTCGAAGAGGGCGTTGGACGGCACGTTCCGCAAGACGTTAAGACGGCGGTCTGGCAGCGTGACGGTGGCAAGTGTGTCCAATGTGGTGCGACGGATTACCTCGAATTCGATCACATTATTCCCCACGCAAAGGGCGGCGCAAGCACTGTGGACAACGTGCAGCTTCTCTGCCGCAGATGTAACTTAAAAAAAGCTGCTGCGATTTGATACTCGACTTCGTGACTCGCCGATTTAAATGCCGAAGTGTTTGTGGTTACTAGGTCCGTGTTCGTAGCCGATCTGCAGCGAGCCGACTACACGGCACCTGGGGGAATCATCTTCACGAACTTGACTTTCTTTATTGGCGACGCCGGCCTCGGTGCCAATGCAATCCGGATGATTTCATCCGCCAGCCGGTCAATCTCCGTATTGTTCTCTCGATTCTGAGTGTTGATCTGCTCCGCTAACGATCTCACCCTGTTTACTGCATCGCTCGTCATAACAAGCCTCCGTTCGTTGTTAGGTCATCATAGTATGGGTGTTTTTTGCCGACGTCAAGCGGGCGCGTCGAGGCCAGCACCAACAAAAAAGCCCCGCCGTTGCGGCGGGGCCGGGTCCCTGCCTCTCGGGCTGGAGAGTAGAGCAAAGGAGGCTCTCTAACTGGGATCCGACCTGATCCTACCGCACACCGCAACTTGCTTCCATCCCCACCTGCGGGTTGCGTCGGTGCGGGCATTGTGCGCGCTGAGGGCCTGCATTGTATATGTGGTGTCGGCGATGTGGCGGGTTTTGAAGGGCGAATGTGATTCGCCGCGCCGAGTCGGGCGTTCTGTGGCGCCGATCGATCCACCGGCGCTGCGCGCAGCGTGAAACCCGCAGGCACGCCAAAACAGAGTTCTACCACGGGCTGTTAGCGCCCGGCCTTGCCGGGGGCGGGTGCGCCGACTGTGTGTTCGCCCGGAGCGGGATCGGCGGGGGCGGGGTGCATTCCCAGGAGCTTGGCATATTGCCGGTCCAGCCGCGCTGCGGTTCTGAAGTGGGTCGCCGCTTCCTCCGACCGGCCCTGGGCATGAAGCGTGCGCCCGAGGTTGAAATGGGCGTGTGAGAATCGCGGGTCGATGCGAATCGCCTCGCGAAAATGCTGCTCCGCCTCCTCGATCCGCCCGCCCGCGCCCAACAGGTAGCCGAGATTATTGTGGGCCTGCGGATCGGCCGGCTCCAGGGACAGGGCCTCGCGATACTCTTTGATCGCCTCAGCCTGCCGGCCTTGGGCGGCGAGCATCACGGCGAGGTTGTAGTGGGCGGGGGCCAGATCGGGCCGGCTCGCGATCGCGGCGCGGAACTGCTCGGCGGCCTGCCTCAACCGACCCTCACCGGCCAGCAACTCCCCCAGCCCCTGATTGGCCGCCGCGCTGCGAGGCTGATCCGCGAGGGCGGACTCGTAGGCCCCTTTGGCGCGCACGAAGTCGCCGCGTTGGAAATAAACCTCGCCAAGCAGCTCGTTCGCGTCGCAGCGCAAGTGAGCGAATTGGGCGGCCATCGCTTCCGAGGGCTCTCGCGCCGAGGCGATCTCCGTGAGCCAGGGGAGCGCTTGTTCCATTCGCCCCAACCGAGCGTACAACCGGCCGAGCGCCAGGCGCATTGGAAGCTCATTCGGTGATTCAGCGATGACCCGTCGCAGGTACGGCTCTGCATCGCCGGGCCGATCACTCGCTTGATAGAGTTCGGCGAGCCCGCGGTTCAACAGGGAACTGGTGAACAGGCCCCACCGTTCGCAAGACTTGAGATGCTCGATGCCTGCCGCGGCAACCTCGGCCAGCGCCGCCGCCGGCTTCTCTCTCGACAGCGCGCGGCATTCATTCAGCGCTCGCTCGCCACACGCCTCGTGATATCGAATCATCGCACTATGGAAGACGAAGAGTCCCAGCAAGAGGGAAGAAGCGGCGAAGACCTTGCCCTGGCCGGTCAGTTGGCCGGTTCGTTTGAGTTGATAATTGTTGAGCCGCACGTCATTGCGCGTTGCGATGCGCAGGCACAGGACCGACAGATACGCGAGGATTCCCCCCAGCGCCAAGGTCATGAGAAAAGGCACGGTGCCGTAGAGGCCCCGGAAAATGAGCAGGGTTGCGAGAAACACGATCAGCATGAGAAAGTCCTCGGCCCAGGTGAAGTCATATTTGACGCGGGGACGGGGCGTCGACCGAGATCGCAGAATGGCCGGGTTCGTGAAGCCGTAGCCCAAAACGCCCTGTGGGCAGGCGGCCACGCAGTCCAAGTCCTTCATGCAGGCCGGATTCACGACCTTTCCGAAGGCGGCCAGTTCCTCATGCACGCGAACGTGGGATTGGCAGACGGAGGTGCAGGTGGCGCACTGTACGCAGTGGCCCTTGAGCTTGATTCGCCCCGGCGCCAGTCGATCAATGACGGCGAAGGCCGCCCCATAGGGGCAGGCATAGGTGCAGAAGCCGCGAGACCCGAGGAAGTAGACGATGGCAAAGCCGCAGATGGCGAAGGTGATGACGATGATCCAGGGGCCGGGCAGATTGCGCCAGAAATTGGTGGTCACGTAGGACGCCCAGCCCTCGCCGTCGGAGAGGACATGGAGATTGGAGAGTGGTCTGCCGGCGAAGATGCGAGAGAGCTGTGGCCAGAGGAACATGTAAAACATCGCGGCGGGCGGGACAAACAGCAGCACGCGAGAGCGGATAGGTTTCGGGCGGATGCCCACCTTCTTCAGGAGCCAGGCACAGAGATCCTCCAGGGCCAGGATGTGGCACCCCCATGAACAGAAGAATCGCCCGAAAATCGCCACCGACAACGCCGCAACGGTCATGAAGATGAACCCTGCGGTGACGATGCCTAACTCGAGGGTGTACATCACCTCATTGAGTTCCAGCGGGGCAAGCGTCTTGCCGGTGAGCTTCCAGTGCGCGACGTGGGCCGCGACGAGCAGGTATACCAGCGTGAGCGTGCCTGCCCGCCAGCGGCTGTAGTTCGCCCTCGGCCCGGGCGGGGCGGGGCACCCGACACGTGCGATCCGTCCCCCACCCCTGGAAGGGGCGGGGCACCCGGCCCTCCTGCCACCGGCGGGCCGCGGTTTGGTCGGATTGCGAGTCATTCTCGTTGTCTCCCGATAAGTCTCGAATCAGGCGATCATGCAGCGCCGACCCTCCGCCGATTCAGTCGCCGCCGCACAGAGTATATTCGGATATTCTGGTCATTATAACGATCTCGGCCGGGCACGTTCAATGGTTCGCGTACGTCAACTTTCTGTGAAATTCTTATTGCTGTCCACGCGCAGGCCGGCTAAGGTGGAGTACTCGGGCGCTCAGGCGGGCCATACGGCGCACTACCTGCTCAGATGGCTCACCCGCCGGGGAGAGCCCGGCCCGTGGAGCGAAACGGCGAGTGCGACAGTGGGAGCGTAGCATTCCTATTCATGAAAGGAGACATCAATGAATGACGTAAAACGCAAGAGTGTCGTGATCGCCGTCGACCGCTTCGCGACGGTCGTCTCCAAATGGGATTACAAAAAGACCTACTCTACCGGCAAGAGCACGGACGTCGAGGAGAAGTTCAGCGTGTCCGGCGAAGAGTGCGAGCACAGTGAGAACACAGACGACTCCCCGAGCGAAAACGAGTGATGAGCAAAGACAATGAATCCGCTGCAACCAGAATCGAAACTCGCTTCGCTCGTACAGCCGCTCTCCGTATCAGAGTTTCGAGAACAGTACCTCGGCAAGAAGGCTGCTCACATCAAGGGCGATTCCGATAGATTCTCATCGTTATTCGGCTGGACCCAGTTCAACCGCTTGCTGAACTCCGCGCCCGCACCACACCCGAGCTCAAGACTTTTTAAGGATAAGGAAAAGTGCCCTGTTGCAAGAGATGCTCTTGACGTGATTCGGCATGCTCAACATGGCGCAACCGTCATCGTCGAGGATGCTGACAGGTACGATGACAAGCTCGGTGCGTTTCTGGATACGCTCTCTAGTGAGATCGGAGAACCAACCAGAACCAACATTTACGCCTCATCCGTGGGCCACCAAGGGTTTCCACTGCACTACGACACACACGATTTTCTGATTCTCCAGGTTGAAGGATTTAAGAGATGGCGAGTGTTTCCGAGCACGATTCCGTCCCCACTCTTTTTCCAAAAGACTCATGGTATCGCGCGACCTGACGAGGATCAGCTTTACTTGGAATGTACTCTTGCGCGAGGCGACGTACTCTATGTGCCTCGGGGACATTGGCACGAGGCACTCGCGGAGAGGGAACCGTCTCTTCATTTGACCCTGGGCGTGTTCTGGAGAACGGGGATTGATTTCCTGTCTTGGTTAGTCGATGAGCTACGAGAAGACGAGGTGCTTCGGCGATCATTTCCCCTGGTTCTGAGAGACGAAGCCTCCTCTGACACCCAAACCCCCGCCGCCTATTACGATCATTTCATGCAGGTTAAGGAGGCGATTGGGGGTGCGTTAGATCGCGGACGGGACCTTTTGGAGGCCTTCCTCACGCACAATGTCGCCGTGCAGAAGAATCGCTGCCCGTTTGCGTTTCCCTTTCATTTGCTGGGCGAGGACATAGGTGTATCACTGGACGCCGAGTTCGAAAGGCCGGAACGCATGTGTAGACTCGTCCGCCGGCGCGAGGAATCCGTAGACCTTGTGGGCGCAGGGAAAGTCCTAATTCAATTCGGAATAGACACCTTCCCCGTTTTGAAACTGATCTTCTCTCGAACCACCTTCATCGGACGCGAACTATTACCCCATGCTCCGGGGTTAGGGCATGACGATATTAGAGACGTTCTTGCCGTATTGTTGAGAGAGGGGCTGATCATTCCACGTCGGTGCGATGCTGAGGCCGCTAAGCGGTAGCCAATCTCCCAGTCGCCGCCGCAGCGGATCGCTCGTTGGGACATTGCGGCTGATGGCTGATCGCGTCATGATAGGCCAACGGGAGGCCGATGCTCCCCTGTCACTGACAACTGACCACTTTCCAAGGAGCTTTTTATGGCTGATTACATCCCTGCACCCGACGCCGACTTCCACGCCTGGCCCTTGACACAGCGGACCGAGCGAAGCTCGGCGGTCGCTTTGCGACCAATGTCGTGACGCGACATCCGCTGCGTCAAGGGCTGGCAGCAGAACTTCGTCACCTACGCAAACGCCAACCTCGCCGCGCTTGGCCTCGTCGCCGGTGACCTGACCCCCGTCACCACCGCCCAATCCACCTGAGGCACCGCCTACCCGGCCCACGTCTCCGCGCAGCAAAACGCCCAGGGCGCCACCCAGACCAAGAAGGATGCCCGCAGCGCCTACGTCGCCGCCCTCCGCCCGCTGGTCAAACGCTTGCAGGCGAGTTCCGCCGTCGATGCCGCCGAAAGGGCCAATCTGGGCCACACTGTCCCGCGCTGAATTGGTTCGGTGGGAACCTCGCCCTCCCAACGAAAGCCGTCGCCCGCTCAATCCGTCCCCCACCCGCAGAGCGGATGGGGCACCCGCGCAGGCAGGGTTTGGACTCTTTGGATTCTTGGGAGAGTTGGCTGTGGTGGATTGATCCTCGCTTGCGCTTCGGGCTGGTGATGGGGAACCCGGCGCTTGCGTTTCGGGGTGGTAGCCGTGACCGAAGCGGGAGCCCTCTGCGTGCAGGCAGGGTTTGGACTCTTTGGATTCTTGGGAGAGTTGGCTGTGGTGGATTGATCCTCGCTGGCGCTTCGGGCTGGTGGGGCTTCGGGCTCACCGCCGAGAATAGTCCCCGTGTTGGAGGTCGGAGGGCCGCTTCAGCCCCGACGCGGTAACAAATGGCTTGCCGGCAGGTCGATTCACTCGACCCATCCCAGTGCTGCTGGTAACATAGAGAGGCTTGGGCGGCGGTTGGAGTCGCCTGCCGGGTCCAGTCGTTCGGGGTATTGGCCGATGGATAAGCTCACCGCACGCGCCCCTCTCGCCGTGGCCTCGCAGATCGGTCAGGCCAAGCAGGTTGAAGACCTGCAGGCGGTCCTCCAGGTCTCACGCGAACTGTGCGCGACCCATGAGCTCCTGCCCCTCCTGCGCAAAGTGGAGCAGGCGGCGTTGAAGGTGCTCGAGTGTGAGCGGGCCACCGTCTTCCTCTACGATGACGAACGAAACGAACTCTATAGCCGCGTGGCAACCGGTGTGGATGAGATTCGGTTCAGCGCTGATTGCGGCATCGCCGGAGAAGTCGTCAGGACCGGGGAAATCTGTGACGTGCCCGACGCCTACGCCGATCCGCGCTTCAATAGCGAGATCGACCGGCAGACGGGCTTCAAGACGCGTAACATGGTGACCTTCCCTCTCGTGGGCCTGGATCAAACGATCGTCGGCGTTTTGCAGGTTCTGAACAAGACGACAGGCGAGTTCGACCCTTGGGATCGCGAACTGGTCAGGACGTTTGGAGCACAGGTCGGCGTCGCCGTGCAGCGACAACTCCTACTGGAACACTACGCCGAAAAACAGCGGATGGAGCGCGACCTTGATATCGCCCGAGACATCCAAAAGGCCCTCTTGCCACAGGAAGATCCTCGGGTTGAAGGGTTCGACATTGCGGGATGGAACAAGCCCGCCGACAAGACGGGCGGAGACTGTTACGATTTCCTCCCGTTGCCCGATGGGGCGCTGGCTGTCACGATTGCCGATGCGACGGGCCACGGCATCGGCCCCGCTTTGATGATCGCCCAGTGGCGAGCCCTGTTTCGGGCGACCATTTCCCTTTCACAAGACCTTGGCGAAATCACCGATCGCGTCAACCGGCTCCTTTGCGCCGACCTGCCGGAAGATCGCTTCGTGACCGCGTTCTTTGGATTGCTCAGGCCGAAGGAGCATAGCTTGTCATTCCTCAGTGCCGGTCAGGGGCCGCTGGTCAAGTACACCCGCGCCGATGACAAGTTCGATCAACTCGGTGCTCACGGCCTGCCGCTTGGGATTATGCCGGAGGTGCACTGGACTGAGCCGGACGTTTTCGAGATGCAGCCCGGCGACATGATGATTCTGGTCACCGATGGCTTCTTCGAATGGACCGACTCGCGGCAGGAGCAGTTCGGGATGGATCGGCTCGAGGCGGTCGTTCGGAAGCATCGAGACAGCTCCAGCCGCGACATCATCCTCCGCCTGCACGAGGCGGTCCTGGACTTCGCCGGCGAGGGGGCCCAGGACGACGACCTCACCGCAGTGATCATCAAACGGCGATGAGGCGTGCAAGTTGCCGACTCCAAGGCGCTGCGGAAGGGATTCACCCCCAGGAGAGCATCAGCGTCTTTCCGGTTTTACAGTGCGTGTCAGCGGATTTGTGGCGCCACCGTCTCGGTAAGGGATCGCGTAGGAATAACCTGAACGCATTTGTCCGCCAAACGGCAAGCCAGGTCGAGTGTTTTGCTCGCAATTCGTACGTGTTGTTTCCACGCGACTCTTAAGAGTGTGCGCGGGCAATGGGCGGGCCGAGCCGCTGATGTATTGGAGCGCGCCGTTTCAGCGTAGCGCCGGAGTTGCCCGAGACCAGAATCGACATCATTCATCCACGGAGATACGTCTATGAAGCCGGTGTTTTTTGCTCTTTCGTTGTGCACGTTGTTTTGTGTTATCGGGTGCGGCGTGATCGACGCGTTGATCCTGCGGCCGTCGCCCGTCATTCGGCGCACCCCGGAAGATTTTGGTTTTCAGTTTGACGCGAAGACGTTGCCCATGAGCGACGAGGTTCAGATCAGTATCTGGCACGCTCGCACCGCCCAGCCGCGCAAGGGGATCATCGTCGTCGTTCCTGGGAACGATGCCAACAAGAGCCGCTACACCGCCGCATTGCCCGTTTTCGGGAATGACGGCTGGGACTTGATTCTGATGGACTACGAGGGTTACGGCGAGAGCGGCGGCACCGCATCGTTGCAGGGCCTCATTGACAGCACCCGTGTCGTGTTCGACTACGCGCTGTCTCAGGCGGACGTCGTTGTAGGACTCGGCATCAGCATGGGCTCGCCGGTTTTGGCGCGTATCGCTGCCGATACGGACCTGGCCGCGTGCATCTTTGAGAGCACGCTCAACGTCTGGGAAGAGCCCACGCTCTTCCTGGACCATCACAATCTCGGTTCACCCTTGGCGCCGCTGGCAAACGGCCTCGCTGCCATCGGCACGCCGGACGCCTACGACACCAAGCGCTGGATGGCCCTCATCACGGAGCCGAAATTGTTCTTCCACTCACCGGAGGATAATGTCACGCCCTTCCAAGGCGCGTGGGAACTCTACCAAATCGCGCCTGCGCCAAAGCAGCTCATTACAACCCAAGGCGAACATGGAACCGCCGTTTTCCTTGATCCGGCACTCTATCGATCGATTGCAAACGGCTGGCTGAACGGCGTGCTGACCGACGATCCCGACCTCGATCAACAGTATCACGACCTGCTCGAAGGCGAAGTGCAGGCCGCGCTCGAGGGCTTTGGGCTGTAGCGAGTCGTGGTGGGAGGTTGTCGGGAGCGTTGGCGGCGGCTTTTGGCCCAATTAGTCAACGGATGGGTCATTGGACCCATCCGTTGACTTGTCGAGCGTTCAGTGCGACATGACCGCGAGTGAAGTATCAGTCTTCGCCGCGTGAGTCCCTGGGGTCGGTCGTTACGCCGTCCTGCCCGTCCACGACTCGTCCGTCGAGCAAGTGGACGATGCGTTGGGCCCGACTTGCGATGGCGGGATCGTGGGTCACAACCAGCAGGGTCATGCCGCTTTCCCGTTGAAGTTTGCAGAGCAGGTCGAACAGTTGTTTGCCGGATTCCGAGTCCAATGCGCCGGTGGGTTCGTCAGCCAGGAGCAGTTTCGGCTCGTTGGCCAGTGCCCGAGCGATGGCGACGCGTTGGCGCTCGCCGCCGGAGAGGGTGGTGGGCAACGACTTCGCCCGATTCTCCAGGCCGACTTGGTGGAGGAGCGACCACGCCCGATTGACCCGTTCTCTTCCGGCACGCCCGTTGCCCAGCATGGGGACCTGGACATTTTCCAGCGCCGTCAAGTTCGGCAGGAGATTGTGCAACTGAAAGACGAGTCCGACGGCGGTGGCGCGGAATCGGTCCGCCTGGTTGGCATCCATGCCCTCCAGGGCCTGCCCGCAGACGCTCAGTTCGCCGGCGTCGGGCCGGTCGATGGCGGTGATCATGTTGAGCAGCGTGGATTTCCCACAACCCGATGGGCCGCAGATCGCGACGAACTCGCCCCGGGCCACTTGGAGATCGAGCCCGTTCAAGGCGACGATTCGGCCGTGCTCGTAGGATTTCATCAATCCTGAGGCGACGATGGCCGGGTGATTGTCCGGTGGGCAATCATTCATGGCGCAGGGCCTCGACCGGAGAGATGTTGGCGGCGCGAATGGAAGGCATGGCGGCGCCGATGACGCTCAAGAGCATCGCGACGGCGAATGCCTGAAGGAAAGTCGGCGCCGAGAAGACCGGATCGACAAACTGATTCACGGTCGGGACGATCGTGGTGAAGAGTGCCAGGCCCACACCCAGCGCGCCCCCCAGGGGGCAGGCGAGGAGACCGATGCCGGCGGCCTCGAGAAAGACCATGCCCATGACGCTGCGGCGCGACCATCCGACGGCCCGAAGCACGCCGATTTCTCTTGTTCGTTGGCTGACGGACATCCACATGGTGTTGGCGACGACCAGTGCACCGACCACCAGCGCGAGAAACGAAACGGCCCAGACCGCGCCCCTGGTATATTCCAGTCCCTGGTCTATTTTCTTGTACTGGTCTACGTCGGCGATGGCGGCCAGTTCAGGGTGGTTTCGCTCGAGACGTTCGGCGACGCGGTAGCGGTCGGCGCCGGTCTTGAGTCGGGCGTAGAAGCAGGTGACCTTTCCCTGTCGCCCCATCATCGCCTGCAACGTCGGCAGGCAGATCATTGCGGCGCCGTCGAAGAAGACATTGCCCATCTGGGTGATGCCGCAGACGGTGAACGTTCGGTCGCCGAGCTTGATGCTGTCGCCGACCGTCTTGTGCGCGCGATGCGCCAGGTTGATGCCGAGCACCGCCTCGTCATCGGATCGCATCATCCTTCCTTCGATGGTTTGCTGACCGCGCACGGTATACGCGTTTGGGTTGACTCCGATCGTGATGACGATCGAACCGATCTTGCCGTCGAGCGTCAGGAAATGAGACTGGCCGGCGGACGTGTCGATGACGTCGGGATCCGACATGAGGGCGGAGTGCGTCTTCTCTTCGTCGAGGATGCTGAGGAAGTCCATGGACGTGCCGGCCTGATAGATGATCAGGTCGCTGCCGTTGGTACGGATTCCGGTCTGGATGGACTCGGCGAGGCCGCGTGCGATGCTGCCGATGGCCACGATCGCGACGATTCCGATGGTGACGCCCAGGGTGCACAACCCGGTTCGGATCGGCTGGCGGAACAGGTTTCGCCGGGTGATTCCGAGGATGCTGAGAGATTTCGCGTGAATGTTCACGAATCTATTGTAGGTTGGCCCAAGTCGGCCTGCGACTTGGCGGGCGGGGGCGCCGGTCTCAAGGCCGGAGGCATGGATAGTCGTTACTCATCTCAATACGGGAGGTTCTGAAACCATGACACTCTCACGCTCACTCAGGGGCCCCACGTCGGCCGCGGCGATGGCCGCGTGGCTGGCCGTCTGCGGTTGCTCGCCCGTCGGCGGCGTGAAGATCACGGCCGTCCCGGCCGATCAGTCGCTCAGGGAACAGGTCGTCATTCGGCACCCCGGCTGGGTGAGCAACCGGATCGTCGTGCTCGACATCAGCGGCATACTCATGAATGCTCATTCGCCCGGGCTGTTCTCGGAGGGGGAGCACGGGGTTTCCCTGGTCGTCGAGAAACTCGACAAGGCGGCGTCGGACCGCCGGGTGAAAGCCGTCGTGTTGAGGATCAACTCCCCCGGCGGCACGGTGACGGCAAGCGACATTCTCTATCAGGAAATCGCCGCGTTCCGGCAGAAGACGGGCAAGCCGGTGGTGGCCTATTTCCAGGACGTGGCGGCGAGCGGGGCCTACTATCTGGCCTGTGCCGCGGACGAGATCATCGCCCAGCGGACCACGGTGACCGGCTCCATCGGGGTGATCATGCAAATGGTGGACCTCTCTGGGGTGCTGGGGAACCTGGGAATCAGCAGCGATGCGATCAAATCCGGCCCCTTCAAGGATGCGGGATCGCCGCTGCGCGAGATGAAGCCGGACGAACGCGCCGTGTTTCAGGGTATGGTGGACGATTTTTATCAGAAATTTGTGGATGTTGTGGACGCCGGGCGGCCGAAGCTGGATCGGGAAGGAGTTATAAAGCTAGCTGATGGAAGAGTTTACACTGCTGAGCAAGCCCTGGCGGCAGGCCTGATCGATCGGATCGGGACCCTTGAGGAGGCCGTCAGCGCGGCCCAGGAGCGTGCGGGAATCGATGCCGCCCACGTGGTTATGTACCGGCGGCCGCTGACGTGGGCCCCCAATCTCTATGCCAGGGCCCCCGGGGTGGGTGGGCCGACGATTAATCTTTTCAACATAAATCTGCCTTTTGACTGGACATTGAGGCCGCAATTCATGTATATTTGGGACGTACGGGAGTGAGTGCGCCCAGTTGCCGCTGCCAACGCTAACGAGCGGCCCTATCATTATTTGCGGCGATTCTATCTATTCGCTGCGTGGCGTGGGTCAGTGGTGCTGCCCGAGGGTGGTGGGCGTTTCGCAGGGTGGGTTCGTCTCGTGGGAGCGGTGGCTATGCCGCTACTTGAGAAATGTCGACAGTGCGGTCGGGAACTCCGTCTTGAGGAGGTGTTCCAAGGTGCGCACTGCCGGTGCAAACATTGTCGCGCGATCTTCCAGGTTCCCCGATATCCACAATATGCAGCCAAACGTCCCGAGGTCCGACCGGCGCGTCCGCGCGCTGTCCAACCGCGGTCCGTCGCCGCGCGTCGAACAGGGCGTCCCGCTTCGAGTGCTTCGTTCGCCGCCAGACACCCTCGCGTGGCTTCGTTTCCGGTGGTTGCGTCCTTTGTTGTTCTGTGCGCCGTCCTCTTGGGTGCAACGGTGTGGACATGGTCCGGCCCGTCCGGTTTTCGTCGTGCCAACCCGCTCGCCGTGCTCGATCGCACGGCGCTGGTGAGCGGCCAAGGCTCTGGTTTGGTCGAGGATGATCGGTATACGAACATCCTGAATTCCGATCCGAAAAGGACATTCTTCGGCATTCCGATCCAGGGTTACACGATCGGTTACGTGGTCGATTGCGACACCACCATGTTGCCGCACTACCGACAACTCGCCTCGATCACCGGCGTTCTCAATGAAGCGCTTGGGCAATCGTCCAGACGTTTCGGTATTGTCGAGGCCCTTGCCAAGGATCGGGGCCAAAGTGTTGAGAAGGTCCACGAACCGTCCAGCGACTTGAAGGGAGCGAGGTCCGTTCTCGACAGCACGCCGACCGGCGGCGAGACGGACCTGCCCGAGGCCCTGGCCCTGACCGCAGCGTGGTACGCCGACGAGATATTTCTCGTCCTGTCCAAGAGAATTGGTGCCGACGAAATCAGCCTCTTGACTCAGCACGCCCAACAGAGCGGCGCCGTGACACACGTCATTGCGTTTGGAGAGGCGGCAAAACAGGACCTCTCGCCGATCTCCGGCGCGACGGGCGGTCGCTTCGTTCCGGTGCAGAAGCAAGTCCTTAGCGCGCTGGCATCGGCATCTCGCAGTTCCGACGGCCCGCGTTTCTCTCGCTAAGGCTCTTCATCAAAACCACAACAAAATCTTGTTCGAGCGCCGCCCAATCTGATGATTTACGGGACCGGGGGGCCATCGGGTTTGACGTTCGCGGCTATCCGTTTTGCCGTTCGAAAAAGACCGTGGTGGCCCCCGCCTACCACCACGGCTGGAAAAGGAACGCCGTACCCCCCCGGTTGCCCCATGCTGCGGCGCCCGCTCTTTGCGACCGGCCCGCACCTTCACCTCCCCTTCCGGAAAGCAGCCGCCGAGGCATTCGTCGAACCCACAAACGCCGCACTGCGAGAGACCGGCGGCCTACCTCTTTGTGCGCCGATCGCAACGTGATCCCCCCCGGTGGGGAATCATCGCTTCATCGGGTTTTTGGCCGGTGACGATGATGTCGACCGAGATCCCTTACGGAATCCGCCGCTTCCGCGGCAAACAGGCTCCTGCATCACAATTGCCGCCAAAGTGCCTGAGGCAGGGGTCGCGAAACAGGTCCGCTTTGGGATCACCGGAATCCCACTCCACGCTGTCTCCGGGATCGCCGTGCTTTCCTGTTTCGCCACCGCCTGCTCGAAAGAAACGAGCGATCACCATGCCAAAAGCGCTTCGCTCTGGGCGCACCGGCCGCACGCTGGCGCACGGAGAGCACAGGCGCGATGCAAGACCACTGCCGCTTCATTCCCAACCGTCGCTTCTGTTTGGCATCGTGCGGCCTGGAGACGCCAGGCCATTCGCATTCGACAAGGGACGGAAATAGACGTGCGAGGTTGTCCGTCCCCGTGATTGAGCGCTACTGCGCTCCCTTATTGTCCGGTTCGCGACACAGGGTCCATCACTTTCGTGAACACGTCAGCGATGAACCCGAGGCTGCCCAGCCTGATTTCCGCGTTCTCCAGGTTTCGTGATGGCCGGCAACCTTCAGATACCACGACCGTTCGTCAATATTGTTCCCCGCCAGACTCAAAAGGCAAGCGCGGTCGAGTTTTTTTTTTCGGAATCGGCGGCGGCCCCTGGAGGGGACTGAGCCGGCACTGTCCAACGCGCCGCATCGCGCGGGGAATGCCGGTCCGGCTAACACTACAACGCTACGTTCCTGCCGGTCGTTCGGCGTCGAGCGGTAGACGGCCCCGAAGGGGCCACGGCATGTAGCCACGGGTGGAGTCCCGGCGCGCCGGGACGGAACCCGTGGAAACAAGGTCGATTTTCATCTCCCCGCCCCGGAAGGGGCGGTGGAGCGCTGCGCCGCGGATTGCCGCGCGACTTGTTGAACGCCTCCGCCGCCCCTTGCGGGGCGGAGATGCTATCAACGAGAACGTACCACGGGTTTCGCTTCGCTCCACCCGTGGCTACAGTCCTTTGCCCCGTTGGGGCAAGTAAAGAACATAGCGTTGTGGTACTAATGGCTGCTCGTGCGGACGTTCGCGTTGACCGATTCGACGTGGCCGGTGTTTCGATTCCAGATGAGTTTTGGCCCGCGCCACATGCTCAGCCGCTGGCTCCCTTCATCCTGATCGATGATCCGGGCCTCGAGCGTCGGACTGCCTTCCAGTTGAACCTCATTGACGTCGTGGAGGTATTGCAGATATTCACCCATGAGGCTCATGGTGCCGTCCTTGAGATGCACAGTGCCGCGGCAGATGAGACGCTCGAGATCCGTTGCTCTCACAACCGATTCACCTGGGCTCTCGTTGCGAGATTTTGATGATTGGGGGCGGAACTCGAGTAACAGGTGGCCGCAGCTTAGGGACTTCCGCCCTCCTTCGCCCAAGGCTTCGAGGGCTGACTCATCGAGGTTCATGGCCCGGGCCAGCTCCTCCTGCTTCACGATCTGTTTCCCGCTGCGGTGAACCATCCGCACGTCCTTGTCGAAGGCCACGAGGCCTCGATCCACGAACAGGTCCATCGCGTTTTGCCAGGTGACAAGTGTTTGGCTGGGACCGTTGCCCTGCACCGAACTCATCAACGGCCCACCCATGCGCCGAGGCGCAAGACCGCCACCCAACGAGGCGTCCTTGTCGAATTGGTAGTCTTCGATCATGAGCGTTCCCTCACCGGGAACCGACATCTGCTCCCGGGCGAGGTCCACAACGATCTGCTTGCCGGCAACATTGGCACGGCTTAACAGTCGTCCGGGTTTTCCGTCCGGGCCTTTGGGGGCAAACGTACTGCTGAATGCCTCCGCCTTGCCCTGGGCGATGATGTAGGTCGGCCGCTTGCGGCTCGAAGTTTCCGACATCGGCGCGCTGACCTGAAGCTCCGCACGGTCGTTTCGGATCGCCCCGATGTCCGTGAACCGTGATAGGAATCCGCCTTTCGTCTTTTCCGGGACTGGAGGAACGCGGGCGAAGCGGACGGTCAGCTTCTCGCAGTTCATCAGGAACCCCTCTGAGCTGCTTTGGACGTCGCCCACGAACTCGCCGTAATCCTGCGACAGCCGCAGCTTCATATGGTCGGTCCACGTGGTTTTGACGACCGTCGGGCTCCCCAACTTTCGCCCGCCGAAGTCTTCACGAGTGACCATCCAGGCCTTGCCGGGGCCTGGAACGTCCGCGGCTTGCTGATCCATGTCGATCTCGATGCGGTGTCCGTGGATGGCCATGTCTTCGAGCCTTGCCCGAGCCAGGACGCCCGGAGTGCGGCTGATGATCGTGGCGCGAACCAACTCATTGCCGTTTCGCAGGGCGACCTTCAGCGATTCGGCGCGACTGACCTTCATGTTATGGACCGGATCCTGAATCAGGACCTTGCCGGCGGCATCGAGTGAATCGATTCCCAACACCGGTCTTCCCGGGATGAGGGTCTTGCCGTCCGGAGCCGTCTTGCTCTTGCCGGGATACTCGCCCAGGACCACGTCCATCTCATCTGCGCGAATCTCTCGGTCCAATTGGCGGGCGAGAACGTCGCCTGATGCGTGGACCTTGCTGGGGGCATTGCGACCGCTCGGCGTGAGAGCCAGCTCCACGTCAAGCACCTGCGCTTCGATCAGGTCGTTTTCGCGTCGCATCCGGACGTTGTTCACCAGGTTGAGGTGCTCGATGTAATCCGCGACGACCTCATCCGACCGTGGCGCGCCAAAGGTTACGGCGGCCTCGCCGGCCGAAAGCTCCTCCTCACCTTGCTTGAAGAACACGTCGCCGTGGAACCAGGCACGACGCAGATACTCTTTCTCGCCGTATTTCAGGGTTCCCGTATCTGGGTCGATTCGTTGCACGAGTTGTAGACCGATCTCCAGGTCCACGCCCCGCGTCCATTGGATTTCGACGGGCTCCTGCACTTCGGCGGTTGCCGCAGGGGCTTGTGGAATGCCTTGGGGTTCGGGCGGCGGAGTCTCGCCTGCCGCAAGGCCGCCCGCCGCATCGCGCAGGCCCGAAATCTTCCCAGGGCCGTCCACGTGCGCCAGGCCGCGCTGCTGATCAAAGAAAATCTCCTGGCCGGCCAACTGCTGCGATGCGTTGACCGATAGTTCGACCGGAGCAGCCTTGTCGCCGGACAACCAGATCTGTCGTCGTTCGTGGCGATAGACCAGTTGACGGCACGTCGAGTCTCCCTGCTCGCTCTGGACGCGAACGGGGTTTCCCGTGGCGATGACGTCGAACCGCTCGCCCGTCTGCTGCGCCGGATCCATGGCAATCGGGCGCAGCTCCAACGGTCCGTGCCACGTCAGGACGAGCCGCGAAGGAGAATCCGGCGGGGCCGGTTCGACCGCCGGGCCGGCGGTCTCGATGCGAGCGCCATCGTTTGGGCGGGGGCTCGCCGCATCCGTCGGTTGCTCAGGCGACTGCGCCTTGTCATTCGAGAGACCTCGCCGGCGGCTGTCCAGATCGAAGTTGACCTCGAGCGTGTCTGCTTCCAGGAGACCCACCCGGCGGTCGCCCTCGAGTTGTTCGACGACGACGCGATTATTGAACACTGCGCGGTAGGTGTGGATGCGATTCCGTGACGCCACGGGAACGACATCGCCGACGGAAGGAGATTGCTTCTCGCCCGTTCGCGCTTCGCGCTGCATCTCGGCCATGTCCGTGGCCAGTGCATCGGGCGTCCGAAGATTCCGAGATCGGGTGTTCTTCGCAACGACCGGCCGATCGGCGACGTTCAAGGACTTGGGCTGATTGGCGGCCACGGCGCCACCGGTCAGGCGAATCTCGGCTGCCGCCTCCTCCGCCGTGATGGCTTGAATCGATTGTGGCTGGTTCGCCTGCGCCCGTGGAACCTTCATGGACATCTGCGCCTTGAGGGCGCCGGGGCCGCCTGCGCCGTTTGCGACGGCAGGCTGTTTGCTTTTCTTGCGTCTCATGCCGGGCAACGCGAGGTCGATCATGCCCGTCCCGCCACGGATCACCATCTTTCCGCCTTGGGCAAACTGCAAGGCGTCGACTTGATTGTCCTTTTGGTTCCAGCGAACGGTTAGATCGCTGACGTCCTCCAGTCGAGCTTCTTCGCTATCGACGACGACGGGCCCGGTCGAGATCAACTCTGCACGATCCATGTCGAACCTGGCGGATACCATGTCGATTGTGATGAGGGCTTCGGGGTGGTCGTCGCGCCTGGCGAAGGCGGGATGTTCCTCTCGCCAGCGGGCGGTCGTTCGATCGATGACCACCTTGACGTTTCCCCACAACTTGCCGCTCTGTGCTTCGAGGCGATTCTTCGTCTTGCGTGCGATTCGCACGTCTGCCAGGTCCGCGCTGATATAGGTGGTCTCGCCGCGGGGGGTGAAGGTCTGAATCAGCAGGGACTCAACGTGAAAGTCGGTGTCGCTTCCGATCGGCTCCCATCGTTCTGCTTCGAATTGGTACTTCAGCCGCCCGGAAACGTCGTCATACACCCGCACGCGCGTCTGATCGCCGGGGCTGAAGGTCAAGCCGGAATCACTGATCGTTTGCGTACCCTGCGTCGTGGGCAGCGAGACGAACCGGCGCACGGCCTGAGCGGCATCGCTCTGTTCGGTCGGCTCAGCGATCTGATCATCGTGAGAGAAGACCCAATAGGCCGTGGCGGCCATGAGAAAGGTGCAGGTCGCCAGGATGACTTTCTTGCGCATGGGTGATCTCTCCGCATTTTCCGAGAAGGGCGACACCCGTCCGGTCTCGGTGTCTTTGCCGGCGTCAGGCCTGCCGTCGCGGCACGACCTCCGACCAGGTTCCGTTGTGTCGAAGCAGTCGCTCCACGGCTTCCGCCACCGCCCCATCGCCGCCGGAGCGGCGCGTGACGTATCGGGCAGCGCGCTTCACGCGCGGCAGTGCGTTGGCCACCGCGATCGGATAGCCGCATCGCCGCATCGGCTCCACGTCCAACAGGGCATCTCCCACGAAGCTGACCTCTTCATCCGAGACGCCGGCCTGTCGGCAAATCGTTTCATAGACGGGTATCTTATCCAGCACGCCCTGGAAAACCGTGGCGATACCCAGGTCTCCTGCACGGGCGTCGACCGCTTTCGATTTACGACCGCTGATGATCGCGACCGCGCCGCCCGCCTTTTTCCACAGGCCGATCGCCCCCCCATCCTGAACGTAAAAAGTTTTCTCCTCATTCCCGGCGGCGGAGTAGGCCAAGGCTCCGGTCGTCATCACGCCGTCCACGTCGAGTATGAGCAGTTTGATCGGCGACAAAACGCGCTTCCACGCGGCGCGGGACGTTTCGGCGGACCTGCCCGCCGACATCGCCCGAGGCCGGATTAGAATAAGCCCATCATAGCACTGGTTTCGCCATCTCGCCACGGTTCGACACGTGTCATAGCACCCCGGGCGCCCGTTGCAGGGTCGTTTGCCCGGGCGGCAGGCGGTGTGCTATCCTGCCCTGCGTTTCCGAGTTACTGCATCCACCAGGCGGCGCAAGAACGTGATCGTGATCATCGACAATTACGACTCCTTCACCTACAACCTCGTCCAGCGGTTGGGGGAGATCGGCCTGAATCAGCCGTCGCTCCACAGCAGCATCACGGTCTACCGCAACGATCAGGT
>Ga0326597_10001274_pt1 | contig 41227 bp, 31 predicted proteins | sample RVTome_12_FD_203789 | JGI IMG/M metagenome (GOLD analysis project Ga0326597, IMG submission 203789) | Soil microbial communities from uranium-contaminated site in the Upper Colorado River Basin, Wyoming, United States - RVT100D185 | ecosystem: Environmental > Terrestrial > Soil > Contaminated >... | reverse complement strand
GGCGAGTGCCTCTTTCAGCCGCGTCTCGCGATGGGCGATTTCCACCAGCTCGATTTCGGCGCCGGCGAGCTCGCGGTTGGCCGGCACCAGGTCGAACTCGCCGGTTTCAGAGCGCAATCTTACTTCCGGGATCCTCCGCGTGCCGAGCAGCACGTGATAGACCGTAGCGCCGAGATGGCGCTTGTCCACTCCGCTACCCATGGTCGCGTTGCCCTGCGGGTCGAGGTCCACCAGCAGCACGCGCCGGTGCGCCGCCGCGAGGCTGGCGGCGAGATTGACGCCGGTGGTAGTCTTGCCGACCCCGCCTTTCTGGTTGGTGATGGCGATTATCCTTGCCATCATCAGTTCCGGACGAGCGTCACGAGGTGGCGCTGGGCGCGCAGGCCGGGGACCGTCAGCGGTATCACCTGGCGCACCTGCCAGCCTGCTGGCAGTTGGGTGATTTCCTCATACGGGTGCACGCCTTTCATGGCCTCGAGGCGCCCTCCCGCCGCGGCGTGCCGGCCCGCCAGGGAAACGAACTCGGTGAGATCCGAGAACGCGCGTGAGATCACCACTGCGAACTCCGCCGGCGGTTTCCAGGCCTCCACCCTTTCGCACACGATTTCCGCGTTGCGAAGCTTCAGTTCCATCACCGCCTGTCTCAGAAAAGCGGCCTTCTTGTGGCTCGACTCCAGCAGCGTGACGCGCGAGTCCGGTAGCGCCAGCGCGAGTGGAATGCCCGGCAGCCCCGCTCCACTGCCCACGTCGAGGAGCGTCGCCGCGCCAACGTGCGGCACCGCCGCCAGGCAATCGAGCAGATGCTGGCTCACCATGCGCGGCGCCTCCCGCACCGCGGTCAGGTTGTAGACACGGTTCCACTTCTGCAGCAGCGCCAGGTATTCGAGCAGCCCTTGCTGCGCACCCGCCGGTAGCGTAAAGCCGAGCTGGAGTACGCCTTGCGCAAGCTGCTGCGCAAGGGTCATGCCGTCTTGCCGATGGGGCGTGCGGCCGCGCCGGTTGAGGCGCGCGCGCCCCCTCGGGCTGCACTCGACCGGTGCTTGAGATGGACCAGCAGGACCGAAATCGCCGCCGGTGTCACGCCCGAGATGCGCGAGGCCTGGCCGAGCGTCTCAGGACGGTGCAGACTCAGCTTCTGCCGCACCTCCACCGACAGCCCGCGCAGGCCGCCGTAGTCCACGTCCTGCGGCAGCTTCAGGTCTTCATAATGCTCGTAGCGCGCGATTTCCTCCTGCTGGCGCTCGATGTAGCCTTGGTACTTGGCCTGGATCTCGACCTGTTCCGCCACTTGAGCATCCTCCACGCCGGGCGCGGCGCCAGGCAACGTCATCAATTGCGCGTAACTCACGTCGGGACGGCGCAGCAGCTCCATCAGTGAGCGCTCTCGCGCCAGCGGTTGATCAAGCGCGCGCTCGCTGTCTTCGACCGGCAGCAGGCGCGGGTTGATCCAGGTGCCCTTCAGCCGTGCCTGCTCGCGCTCGATCGCCTCGCGCTTGCGCGAAAACGCCGCCCAGCGCGCGTCATCCACCGCGCCCAGCCGGCGCCCGCTCTCGGTGAGCCGCAGATCGGCGTTGTCTTCGCGCAGGGAAAGCCGATACTCGGCACGGCTGGTGAACATGCGATACGGCTCGGACACACCGCGCGTGACGAGATCATCCACCAGCACGCCCAGGTAGGCCTCGTTGCGCCGCGGGCACCACGGCTCGCGCTCCTGCACGAGGAGCGCCGCATTGATGCCACCCAGCAATCCCTGGGCGGCAGCCTCTTCATAACCGGTGGTGCCGTTGATCTGCCCGGCGAAGAACAGCCCGCCGATGGCCCGCGTCTCGAGCGAGCGCTTCAGTCCACGTGGATCGAAGTAATCGTACTCGATGGCGTAGCCGGGGCGTGTGATGTGGGCGCGCTCAAGCCCCCGTATCGAGCGCACCAGCTCGTGCTGCGCGTCGTAGGGCAGGCTCGTCGAGATGCCGTTGGGATAGAACTCGCTGACCGTCAGGCCCTCGGGCTCGAGGAAGATCTGGTGCGAGGCCTTGTGCGCAAAGCGAATGACCTTGTCTTCGATCGACGGGCAATAACGCGGACCGACGCCCGCGATCACGCCGGTATAGAGCGGCGAGCGGTCGAGCGCACCGCGAATGATGTCGTGGGTGCGCGCGTTGGTATGCGTGATCCAGCACGGCAGCTGTGGTGGGTGCTCCTCGCGGCGGCCGAGAAACGAGAATACCGGAACGGGCGTATCCCCTGGCTGCTCCGCCATGACCGAGAAATCGATGCTGCGGCCGTCGATACGCGGCGGAGTGCCGGTTTTCAGCCGCCCCACCGGGAGCTTCAATTCGCGCAGCCGCTGCGCGAGCGTCAGCGCAGGCGGATCGCCTGCGCGCCCGGCCTGATAGTTCTTCAGCCCGACGTGGATCAGTCCCGCGAGAAAGGTTCCGGTGGTGAGCACCACCGCGCGCGCTGAGAATTTGAGCCCGATCTGCGTTACGACGCCCGACACGCGGTCGCCTTCGATCAGCAGATCGTCCACGGCCTGCTGGAAAATGCGCAGCCGCGGTTGCTTTTCGAGACGGGCGCGGATTGCCCTTCTGTAAAGCACGCGGTCGGCCTGAGCGCGGGTGGCGCGTACTGCGGGTCCCTTGCGCGAGTTGAGGATACGGAATTGGATGCCGGCCTCGTCAGCAGCCAGCGCCATGACGCCGCCCAAAGCGTCGATTTCCTTGACCAGATGGCCCTTGCCGATACCCCCGATGGAGGGGTTACACGACATTTGCCCCAGGGTCTCGATGCTGTGAGTGAGCAGGAGGGTGTCGCAACCCATGCGGGCAGCGACCAAGGCAGCCTCGGTACCGGCGTGCCCACCACCTACTACTATAACATCATATTTATCAGAGACTTGCATGATTTATTCGCCATCCGCTGCCATTTTGTCAATGATACCCGAAATCACCTGGCAGCAGAACAGCGCCTGGCTAAAGCGTTTCACGTGAAACCGCGATATGCTGCAACGCAGCATACATGGGGATTGGATATGTTTCACGTGAAACTGCAGCCCGATTCGCCTACTTGCCGATGCAGAACCGGCTGAATATCTCTCCTAGCAAATCATCGCTGGTGAACTGCCCAGTGATAGCACCGAGCGCCTGCTGGACCAACCGGAGTTCCTCCGCGAACAGCTCTAAGCTGGCGACCTGAAGGCTGGCGCGCTCGAGGTGCGTCCTCGCCAGTTGCAGAGCTTGGAGATGCCGCTCCCGGGCCATGAACAGACCCTCGGTGCTATCGCCAAGCCATCCTACTGCTTCCAGCAGCGCACGCCGCAGCAGATCAACGCCGTCCCCGGTTTTAGCGGACAGCCATACCGTGCCCGCGTCGCGCCCACGTTCGAAGGCGGGCGGGCGAGACAAAAGATCAATCTTGTTCATCACTCTGAGACGAGGCAACGCTGCGGGAAGCCTCCCCATGATTTCCCGGTCAGCCGCAGCCTCGCCTTGCGTAGCGTCCACCAGCAGAACGACAAGATCAGCGTGCTCGATCGCCTCCCAGGTGCGCGCGATCCCGAGCTTTTCGACGGGATCGCTGGACGGGCGCAATCCAGCGGTATCGATGACGTGGACTGGTATGCCCTCGACGCTGATGCTCTGGCGAATCGCGTCACGCGTCGTCCCAGGAATGTCAGTGACGATGGCAAGTTCCTCCCCCGCAAGACGGTTGAGGAGGCTCGACTTGCCGACGTTGGGCTGACCTGCCAGAACCACTCGCATGCCTTCCCGCAGCAAGCTGCCCCGTTGCGATGCGGACAGCACCTCCTGCAGCCTGTTTTGCAGCACCGCGAGCCGGCCGGCTCCATCGGACTGCTTGATGAATTCGACGTCCTCGTCCGGGAAGTCGAGAGCTGCTTCGACCAGCGTGCGCAGCTCAACCAGCGCATCGAGCAATTCCTCGATTCGCCGGGAAAAGGCCCCTTGCAAGGACCGCAGTGCGCTGCGTGCCGCCTCTGCCGTCACCGCGTCGATCAGATCTGCAATGCTCTCCGCCTGCGCCAGATCGATCTTGTCATTGAGGAAAGCGCGTCGGGTGAATTCTCCCGGTTGCGCCGGGCGCGCGCCCAACTCAAGGCAGCGCTTGAGCAACAGTTGCAGCACCATGGGTCCCCCGTGACCGTGCAGCTCCAGCACGTCCTGCCCGGTATACGAGTGCGGCGCAGGGAAATACAACGCGATGCCCTCGTCAATTGCCAAGCGTCGCGCGTCATTGAACGCGCTCAGCGTGGCGCGGCGCGGGGAAAGGGGTTTGCCAATTAGGGCCGTAATGAATGCATCAAGCCGCGGACCGGAAACTCGTACCACACCGATTCCGCCGCGCCCGGGGGCCGTCGCAATGGCGGCGATGATGTCGCTCTCGGTCATCGAACTGCGGCGAAACGAATGTTGACGGCGCTTTCGCCGTCCACGGGCACATCAGCTTTTGCGCGGCACAGCCCCGCGCTCCAGCACGCGCGTAATCTGCCACTGCTGCGCGATCGAGAGCACATTGTTGACCAGCCAATACAGGACCAGGCCAGCGGGGAAGAAGAAGAAAAACACGCTGAATACGATCGGCATGATCTTCATCACCCGCGCCTGCACCGGGTCCGGCGGCACCGGATTGAGCCAGGTTTGCACGAACATAGTGCCCGCCATCAGAATCGGCAGGATGAACCATGGATCCGGGGCGGCGAGGTCGTCGATCCACAGCATGAAGGGGGCGTGCCGCAACTCCACGCTGGCCAGAAGGACCCAATAAAGTGCAATAAAAACAGGTATTTGCACAACTATTGGCATGCAGCCGCCCAACGGATTGATCTTCTCGGTCTTGTAGAGCTCCATCATCGCCTGCTGCAGGCGCTGGCGGTCCTCACCATATTGATCCTTGAGCTTCTGCAGTTTCGGGGCCAGCACCCGCATCTTGCCCATCGAGCGATAACTCGCCGCCGACAGCGGATAGAACAACAGCTTGATGATCACCGTCAGCAGGATGATGGCGACGCCCCAGTTGCCCACCCATTGATTGAGCCAGGCGAGGACCCAGAACAGCGGCACCGCGATCACCGTCAGCCAGCCGTAGTCGATCGTGAGATCGAGGCCCGGCGCGATCCTCGCCAGCTTCTCCTGCTCCTCCGGCCCGGCGTAAAGCGGCACTGTGACGGTCGCGCTCGCCCCGGTCGCGACTGCGCCCACGGGGACGATTACGCCGACGGAGTAGAGTCCCTCTTCAAGGCGCCGCGCATAGAACTCACGCGGCATGCCGCTGCGCGGCAGCCACGCGCTGAAGAAATAGTGTTGCAGCATCGCGACCCAGCCGTCTTCGCTGTTTTTGGAAAACTGCGCCTTGCTCTTCTCGATGTCGGCAAACGCCAGCTTCTGAAACTTGTCCTTGTCAGTGTAGAGCGCGACTCCCGTGAAGCTCGGCACCATGGCCGAGTCGCCGGCCGGCGGCTTGTCGTCGCGCACCAACTGAAAATAGGCATAGGGCTGTATCGCTGCGGCACCCGCGTTGGCGATCTCGAAGCTGACGTCGATCAAATAGCTGCCGCGCCGGAAACGATAGACCTTGGTGACCTGCACGCCCTCGGCCGCCGCGGCGGCGAGCCGCACCTCGACCTGCTCCTGACCCGCGGCCAACTGGAAGTTGTCGCCCGTCGCCGTGTATAGCGTGCGATGGTTGGGCAGGCCGCTGCCAATCAGCCCTGCCTGCGCGACGTAGGTTCGCTCGGCGCTGGTCTCGAACAACACGAAATCCTTGCTGCGTTCGAGGGTGTCGCGGTGATTCTTGAACTGCAGCCTGCGCACATCCCCGCCGTGGCTGCTGAGATGCGCAATCAGCAGGTCGGTTTCGACCCGTATCGTGATGCCCGTCTCGGGCGCGCCCCGCCCACCCTGTTGCGGTACCGCGCCCTGGGTTGCCACGAGTTTTTCGCCAGGCACGGGTGGCTGCGCCGAAGGCGGCACTGCCTTCTCCGCCTTGCCAGCCTCGGAGGCCGCCGGGCGCGCCGGCTGCTGCTCACGCTGCCAGGCATCCAGCAGCATGAATACCGAGAAGGAGAAGACGAAAAAAAGAATCAGCCGTTGCGAGTCCATGACCGTGCTTCGTTGGCGTTTCCCGCCACCCTACTGCTGCTCCAATCTATTTCGCCAATTAGGATCAGCTCGTCCGACAGCGAAACCAGGGTCAGCAGGATTAAATGGATTATTCACGAATAGTTGGACCGGCACTAGCTGCTGCGCGGCCGCGCGGCAAGTTCCTCCAGCAGCCTGGCGAGCTCCGCGCGCGCCACGGCGCTCGCGCCCCGCTGCGGGCAACGCCGCAGTTGAACCACAATATCAACGCCAGCTGGCCGCTCGGGCATGGTACGAAACACCTCCCTCACCATGCGCTTCATTCGATTGCGGTCGACCGCGCGCGGCGCGACGCGCCGGCTGGCGATGATACCGATACGCGCCTGGGACAGGCCGTTGGGCCTGACGTAAAGGGTGAAATAGCGCCGCGCCCGCGTTTCACCGTCCGCCAGCGCCGCGCTGAAATGCTCGCGCCGCTGCAGCCGCGCGCTGCGCGGCAGCGCGCAATTCCTCTCGCTCAGGCGCTCAATCGCGCCCGCCCCTTGGCGCGACGGGCCCGCAGCACGCCGCGTCCGCCACGCGTCTGCATGCGCGCGCGGAAGCCGTGGGTGCGCTTGCGACGCTTCACTGAAGGCTGATAAGTCCGTTTCATGGGGTCCGTCCGGCTGCTGAAAAGCGCGCTATTACAACCTCTAACTCTCAACGGTGTCAACCATTATCTGAGCTCGTCTAATCCCTCATGCGGGGCGCCGCTTCTGTGGATAACCTCCCCCAAAAAGGATAAAATCCGAGGCTGAAAAACGTCTCTCCTCGCAGCCTAGATTCAAACAACAACGCCCCACCGATGAACAGTTTCTGGCGCTTCTGCCTGGCCCGCTTCGAGAAGGAGCTGCCGCCCCAGCAGTACAAGACCTGGATCAAGCCGCTGCGGTTCCAGGCCGCAGGCAACCGCCTGACACTGGTAGCGCCCAACCGCTTTGTGCTGCAGTGGATTCGCGACAAGTTCCTGCCGCGCATCGAGCAGCTGGCGCGCGAGCATTTCAAGCACGATATCGAGGTTGGGGTCGCCCTAGCAGAGAAGGAGCCGCCCGTTTCCACGCCGCCGCAGGCCGCCCAGGGCGCGAAAGAGCAGGAGGCCAAACCGAGCAGCCGCGAAATCTCCCGGCTCAACCCGGCCTTCACCTTCGAGACCTTCGTCACCGGCAAAGCCAACGAGTTGGCGCGCGCCGCCGCCGCGCAGGTGGCGGAGCGGCTGGGCTCTGCCTACAACCCGCTCTTCATCTACGGCGGCGTCGGTCTGGGCAAGACGCACCTGGTCCAGGCGATCGGCAACCGCCTGCGCGGGCAGGCCCCGGAGACGAAGATCCGCTACATCCACGCGGAGCAGTATGTTTCCGACGTGGTGCGCGCCTACCAACACAAGGCGTTTGACGATTTCAAGCGTTACTACCACTCGCTTGACCTGCTGCTGATCGACGACATCCAGTTCTTCAGCGGCAAGAACCGCACCCAGGAGGAATTCTTCTACGCCTTCAACGCCCTCATCGAGGCGCACAAGCAGGTGGTCATTACGTGCGACACCTATCCGAAGGAAATCGCCGGAATGGAGAACCGCCTGATCTCCCGCTTCGGCTGGGGCCTCACCGTTTCGGTCGAGCCCCCTGAGCTGGAAATGCGCGTTGCCATCCTGCTCAAGAAAGCGGAGCTGGAGGGGGTCAAACTGGACGAGGCCGTGGCGTTTTTTCTCGCCAAGCACATCCAGTCGAACGTGCGCGAACTGGAGGGCGGACTGAAGCGCGTGATTGCCTACGCCCGCTTTGCAGGCCGCGACTTCTCCGTGGAGCTGTGCCGCGAGGCGCTGCGCGACCTGCTGGCGATACAGCACCGCCAGGTTTCCATCGAGAACATTCAGAAGATCGTTGCCGACTACTACAAGATCAAGGTCTCGGAGATGTACTCGAAGAAGCGCAGCCGCAACGTTGCCCGGCCCCGGCAAGTCGCGATGGCTCTCGCCAAGGAACTGACGCAGCTCAGTTTACCGGACATCGGGGAAGCCTTCGGCGGCCGCGATCACACCACGGTATTACATGCGTGCCGCAAGATCGCGCTGCTCAAGTCGACCAGCAGCGAGCTGACTCGCGACTTCGTTTCCCTGCTCAACGTGCTGAGGAGTTGACTGCTACTGTGCAGTTTGTGGATATCCAGATGGGGTGCCGGCCATGCGCCAGTTGTCCACAAACTACACAGACCGGCTACCCGCTTACGCACAACGTTATCCTTTCTGCTCGCTGCCCGTCGCCTGGGTTGTTTGCGACTTCTGCACAGCGGTGTTGAGGTCTTACTACTACTACTAATTATATTTAACTCAAGACATAGTATATGAAGCTCGTTCAGCTCGAACGCGACGCTTTGCTCAAGCCGCTGCAGGCGGTGACTGGCATCGTGGAAAAGCGCCACACGCTGCCGATCCTCTCGAACGTTCTCATCGAGCGCAAGCAGGACAGTCTGCTGATGGTGGCGACGGACCTCGAGATCCAGGTCGCGACGCGCACGGAACTCGAGAAGAGTTCGGGCGAGGATGCGGGCCTCACAGTGTCCGCGCGCAAGCTTCAGGAAATCCTGCGGGCGTTGCCGGAGGGGACCGAAGCGTCACTCGACGTGCAGAACAACCGCCTTCAGGTGCGCTCCGGCAAGAGCCGCTTTAACCTGCAGACCCTGCCGGTCGCGGATTTCCCGGCGATGGTGAACCCGGAGGCGGCGCAGGCGAAGGTGAGCATGCCGCAGAAGGCGCTGCGGGAACTGCTGCTGCTGGTGCAGTACGCGATGGCGCAGCAGGACATACGCTACTATCTCAACGGGTTGCTCCTCGTGCTGGAAGGGGGCCAGGTCAAGGTGATTGCGACAGATGGCCACCGGCTGAGCTACGCCGCGCGGCCTCTCGGGCAGCAGCAGGAGCGGCGCGAGGTGATCCTCCCGCGCAAGGCGGTGCTGGAACTGAGCCGGCTGCTCGCGGACAGCGAGGACGCGGTCGCGATCGAGATCTTCGCGAGCCTGGTGCGGTTCACCTTCGGCAATACCGTCCTCACCACCAAGATCATCGACGGCAAGTTTCCCGACTACACGCGGGTCGTGCCGACGAATTATCAGAAGCGTTTCTCGATCAAGCGGCAGGAGTTGTTGCAGTCGCTGCAGCGGGCGGCGATCCTGTCCAACGAGAAGTTCCGCGGCGTGCGCTGGATGGTGTCGGCCAACAGCCTGCGCATTTCCTGCACCAACAACGAGCAGGAGGAGGCTCAGGAGGAGTTGGAGGTTGTCTATGGGGGGGACGCGCTGGACATCGGTTTCAACATCACCTACATCCTGGACGTGCTGAACAACGTGCACAGCGAGGCTGTCGAATGCTCGTTCGGGGATGCCAACAGCAGCATGCTGGTCACGGTACCGGACAACCGCGAGTTCCGCTACGTGGTCATGCCGATGCGCATATAAGGGCGACGGATGGCGACACCGACCAGCGAAAAAGAGCAGCAGCGGACAGCCGACGACTACGATGCGAGCAGCATCAAGGTCCTCAAGGGCCTTGATGCCGTGCGCAAGCGCCCCGGGATGTATATCGGGGACACCAGCGACGGCAGCGGCCTCCACCATATGGTGTTCGAGGTGGTGGACAACGCGGTCGACGAGGCGCTGGCGGGGTACTGCGACGAAATCACTGTCACCATACACCCGGACAACTCGGTGAGCGTGGTCGACAACGGCCGCGGCATCCCGACCGAGAAGCACCCGGAGGATGAGGAAGGCCGCTCGAGCGCGGAGGTGGCGATGACCGAGCTCCACGCCGGCGGAAAATTCGACAACAATTCCTACAAGATTGCAGGGGGGCTCCACGGCGTCGGGGTGTCGGTGGTGAACGCGCTGTCGGAGTGGCTGCGGCTCTCGATCCGGCGCGACGGCAAGCACCACCAGATGGAATTCCGCCTGGGCGAGACCGTAGCTCCCCTCAAGGTCACCGGCAAGACCGAGCGCCGCGGAACGGAAGTGCATTTCCTGCCGGCGAAGGAGATCTTCGGGCGCATCGAATACCACTACGAGATACTCGCCAAGCGCCTGCGCGAGCTGGCCTTCCTCAATAGCGGTTTAAGGATCTTCCTCATCGACCAGCGCACGGGGAAGGAAGAGAAATTCGCGTTCACCGGCGGCGTCAAGGGCTTCGTCGAGTACATCAACCGCAGCAAGAACGTGCTGCACCCGAATATCTTCTACTCGAAGGCCGAGAAGGACGGCATCGTCGTCGAGGTGGCGATGCAGTGGAACGACTCCTACCAGGAGGCGGTGCAGTGTTTCACCAATAACATCCCGCAACGCGACGGGGGCACGCACCTGACCGGGCTGCGCGCCGCCATGACGCGCACGTTGAACCAGTATATCGAGAACACCAAGCTTGCCGAGAAGGCGAAGGTGGAACCCAACGGCGACGACATGAAGGAAGGGCTCACGGCGGTGCTGTCGGTGAAGGTGCCGGAGCCGAAGTTCTCCTCCCAGACCAAGGACAAGCTGGTCTCGTCCGAGGTGCGTCCGGTGGTCGAGGAGATCGTCGCCCAGAAGCTTACCGAATTCCTGCTCGAGAAGCCGAACGACGCGCGCATCATCTGCAGCAAGATCGTGGATGCCGCGCGCGCGCGGGAGGCGGCGCGCAAGGCGCGGGAGCTCACGCGGCGCAAGGGCGTGCTCGACTCGTTCGGGCTGTCGGGCAAGCTCGCCGACTGCCAGGAGCGCGACCCCGCCGAGTCGGAGCTCTACATCGTGGAAGGGGACTCCGCCGGCGGCTCGGCCAAGCAGGGGCGCGATCGCAAGTTCCAGGCGATCCTGCCGTTGAAGGGCAAGATTCTCAACGTCGAGAAGGCACGGCTCGACAAGCTGCTGTCTTCGCAGGAGATCATCACGCTCATCAGCGTGCTCGGCACCGGCATCGGCAAGGAGGAGTATGCGCCGGAGAAGCTGCGCTATCACCGCATCATCATCATGACAGACGCGGACGTCGACGGCTCGCACATCCGCACCCTGCTGCTGACTTTCTTCTACCGGCAGATGCCGGAGCTGATCGAGCGCGGCCACATCTATATCGCGCAGCCGCCGCTCTACAAGGTGAAGCACGGCAAGAGCGAGCGCTACCTGAAGGACGAGCACGAGCTGAAGCAGATGTTGCTGCGGCTCGCGCTGACGGACGCGGAGCTCTACACCTCGGCCAGGGCCCAGCCGGTCAAGAAAGAGGCGCTTGAGCAGGTCGCCAAGGATTACCTGTTGGCGGAGGCAGTGATTGAGCGCGTGAGCAGGCTGATCGACGAGGAGGTGCTGCACGCGCTGCTGCGCCAGCCGGTCCAGCTCGATCTTTCCGACGACAAGGCGGCGCAGAGGAGCGCCAAGGCGCTTGCCACGGTACTCACGCCGCGCGGGATGAGGGTGGAGGCCAAATACGACGACAAGTCCGAGCGTAACGTACTGGCGGTGAGCCGCACACAGCACGGCATCGTGCGCCAGTGCTACATCGACGCGGACTTCGTGCAGAGCGGTGACTACGGCCAGATCAAGCGCACGGCGCTGGTGTTGCAGGACTTGCTCGGCGAGGGCGCGTACGTCAAGCGCGGCGACAAGCAGCAGCCGGTGCGGGAATTCCGCGACGCAATCGAGTGGCTGCTGGGCGAGGTGAAGCGCGAGGTGGGTGTCCAGCGTTACAAGGGATTGGGCGAGATGAACCCGGAGCAACTGTGGGAGACCACCATGGATCCCAAGACGCGCCGGCTGCTCAGGGCCCAGATCGAGGACGCGATCAGCGCTGAGGAAATCTTCTCGACGCTGATGGGCGACCAGGTCGAGCCGCGCCGCCAGTTCATCGAGACGAACGCGCTCGGCGTGCGTAACCTGGACATCTGAATAAACGCGGCGTGCCGCCGCGTTTATTTGCGTCTGGCTTTCGCCGGCGCCTTGACGGCGACCGTCTTGGCGGGTTTGGCGGTGGGTTGGGCGGCCTTGGCGCGCTGGGTGGCCGCAGGCTTGCCGGAAGCGCCACGCTCTTTCTCTTTCGGTTGCGCGCTGACCGGCGCCGGGGCCGCAGGCTCCCCCGCTTTCGGCTTGCGCGGCTTGCGCGCCTCGAATTCGAAGCCGACCCTGCCCTCGGGCGTCTTGACCAGGTAGGCCTTGAACGGCCGCCCCTTCCTGGAAATGAAGCGCGTGAAGAGATCGGTGCGCCCGGTGGCGAGCAGCTTCCGCATCTGCGCGCGCTCGACCGGTTGCTGCAGGATCATCTTCCCGGAGCGGAAATCACAACTGCGCCCGGGACCGACCGCCTTCTCGCAGAGGTATGCCACCCCGTGCTCGAACACGCGCGATTTGCATTTGGGGCAGGCGCCGACGCTTTCCTGTCCGCTGAAGTCAGGAGCGGTTTCTTCTTCGCCGGGACGCGCCTGTCCAAAGTCGAATTCGAGCTTGTAGTCGTCGGTCATGCGCAGGCCGGCCGAGAACGGCTTGCCGATGCGGCTGCGGAAACCGCTGAGCGGCCCGACGAAGCGCCGGGTGATGAGTTCCGCCACTTCTTCCGGCGCCCACTCCCGGCCCGACAGCACGACCCACAGCGAGAAATCGCAGTTCTGGCATTGAAATTTGCGGTAATTCTCCTGCACCACGCCGCCGCACTTGGGACAGGGGGCCTCGACAGTGGCGTAGGCCTCCTCGGGGATGTCGCCGTTCCTGATGCGCTCCACCAGGTCGCGGGTCACCTGCTCGATGTGGTCCATGAAGACTTCGCGCTGGAGCTTGCCCGTTTCCATCAGCTTGAGTTTGTATTCCCAGTCCCCGGTCAACTCGGGCGAGGTGATCTCGGTGACGCCGAAATGGTGGAGCGCGAGCAGCAGTCTGAACGCCTTCCAGGTCGGCTTCAGCTCCCGCCCTTCACGCTGCACGTATCTCTCCTGGATCAGCCCTTCGATGACGGCGGCGCGGGTGGCGGGCGTGCCGAGCCCCTTGGCCTCCATCGCGGCGCGCAGCTCATCGTCCTCGACCAGCTTGCCGGCGCCCTCCATGGCGGAAAGTAGCGTTGCTTCGGTATAGCGCGCCGGCGGCTTGGTCTGGTTGGCGAGGGCGTTTACTTCGAGCACGGCGACGTATTCGCCGGCAGCGACCGCCGGCAGGTTCTGGGATTCTTCCTGCGCGGAGCGCCCGTATACTGCGAGCCAGCCTGGGATCTGCAGGATGCGGCCATCGGTCCTGAACTGGTGCTCGCCGACCTGGGTGACGCGTGTTGTCTGCAGGTACTCTGCCGCCGGATGGAACACCGCGAGAAAGCGCCGCACCACCAGGTCGTAGAGTTTGTGCTCGGCCTCATTGAGGTGTTTCGGCAGCTGCAGCGTGGGGATGATTGCGAAGTGATCGCTCACCTTGGCGTTGTCGAACACGCGCTTGTTCGGCCGCACCCAATTGTTCTTGAGGACGCTTTTGGCAAACGGCGCGTACTCGCGGGCGCCGGTGAGCAGCTGCATGGCTTTTTTCACCGTGCCGAGATAGTCCTCGGGCAGCGCGCGCGAATCGGTACGGGGGTAGGTGAGGACCTTGTGTCGCTCGTAAAGCGCCTGCGCCAGCGCCAGCGTGGTTTTGGCCGAGAAGCCGAAGCGCCCGTTCGCCTCGCGTTGCAGGCTGGTGAGATCGAACAGCAGGGGTGAGAGCTGCGTGGCGGGCCTGGTATCGTCGCTGACGGTTCCGGACTGACCGCGGCAGGCGGCCGCGATGGCTTCGGCATCGGCAGCGTTCCACAGCCGTTCGGCCTTGCGCTCGGCTTCGTCATCCTTCCTGAAGCCGGGATCGAACCACCGCCCGGAATACTCGCCCGCTTGGGCTCCGAACCGTGCGTGCACCTCCCAGTAATCGCGCGGCTTGAAGGCCCGGATGGCCTCCTCGCGCTCGACCAGGATGGCGAGCGTCGGCGTCTGCACGCGGCCGACCGTGGTGAGATAGAAACCGCCCTCCTTCGAGTTGAAGGCGGTCATCGCGCGCGTGCCGTTGATGCCGACCAGCCAGTCCGCCTCGGAGCGGCACTTCGCGGCGTCGGCGAGCGGTAGCAGCTCGCGGTCGGGGCGCAGACTATCGAAGCCCTCGCGGATCGCCGCGGGGGTCATCGACTGGAGCCACAGGCGCTGGATGGGCTTTTTCGCCTTGGCGTGCTGCACGATGTAACGGAAGATGAGTTCGCCCTCGCGGCCGGCGTCGCAGGCGTTGATGAGGCCGGTGACGTCCTTGCGCTTGATCAGCCGCAGCAGCAGGTTGAGGCGGCTCTCGTTTCTCTCGATCGGCGCGAGCTCGAAGTGCGGCGGGATCACCGGCAGGTGCGCGAACGACCATTTGCCGCGCTTGACCTCGTGTTCCTTTGGGACGGCGAGCTCGAGCAGGTGCCCGACCGCCGAGGACAGCACGTAGCCGCCGTTCTCGTAATAATCGCCATGACGCGTGAAGCCGCCGACTGCGCGCGCGATGTCGTTGGCGACCGAAGGCTTCTCCGTGATGATCAGCTGCTTGCTCATCCGTACGCTTGACCCGTGTGCGGGCAAAAATAGCGCAAGATGATAAGTACAATGATTTGTCTAGGCAAGCGCGGCGCGCTTGCCGCCGGGGTGAACACGGGTGCCGTTCCAACTATTTGTGACTCATCCGGTCGGTCCTGCCGGAACCCATTATCGCGGGCAGGCAAGCTGTCTATGCCAGGAAAATCAAGTTGGAACGGCATTAGCGCTGCACGCGCTGGATCAGGCCGCCCGGCAGCGTTGCGATATGGCCATCGAGCTCGAGTTGCGTGAGCAGGGCGGCGAGTTCGGCCGGCGGCATGCCGCAGCGCGCGGCAAGCGTGTCCGGGTCGCAGGCTTCGTAGCCGAGCGCATCGAGTAGGCGGCGCGCGCCCGCATCGGCCGCGGCCGCTCGAGGCGGCGCAGCCGGGGCCGGCGCGGGCATCTGCAGCTCCTCCAGGATGTCGCGGGCACTTTCCACGAGCTTCGCACCCTGCTTGATCAGCGCGTGGCAGCCCTTGGCGAGCGGTGAATGGATCGAACCGGGAACGGCGAACACCTCTCTCCCTTGCTCGGCCGCGAGCCGCGCCGTGATGAGCGAACCGCTGTCCGCCGCGGCTTCCACCACCAGGCAGCCGAGCGCAAGGCCGCTGATGAGACGATTGCGGCGAGGGAAGTTCCCGGCCAGCGCGCGCGTGCCAAGCGGAAACTCGGAAACCAGCGCGCCACTCTTCGCCAGTTGGTGCGCCAGCGCACGGTTGCGGGCGGGATAGACGATGTCGACGCCGGTGCCCAGGACCGCCACGCTGCTGGAGGCGCCGGCGAGCCCGCCGCGATGCGCCGCGGCGTCGGCACCGAGCGCGAGCCCGCTCACCACGGTCAGTCCGGCGTCGGATAGCGTCCTGGCGAAGGCCTCGGCGTTGGCCATGCCCTGCGCGGTCGCGTTGCGACTGCCGACAACGGCGAGCGACGGCCGCGACAGCAGTTCGGCGCGGCCTTTCACGTAGAGCAACGGCGGCGGGTCCGGGATTTGCAGGAGCCGTGGCGGGTACTGGTCGTCGGCCAGGGTGAGGACGCAATTCGCCGGATCCTCGAGCCAGGCGCCGACAGCGGCCACGGCCTCTTCGGCGCCGCCCTGCCTGATGGCGGCAGCGGTGGCATCGGCCACGTGCTGCGCGAGCGCGCTCCGGCTCGCGGCAAGTACGCGCCGGGGGTCACCGAAGGCGGCAAGCAGTTGACGCAGCGCTCCGCCGCCCAGGCCGGGCGTGAGGCTCAGCTTGAGCCAGGAAGCGAGTTCCGGGTCGAGCGGCATGCGGCGGACGCCAGGCTGCCGCCCGCCGCGCCGGCGCGGCGCCCGGCGGGATCAGGGGTTGGTGACGAGGTCGTTGACCGCGACCGGGCGCGAGGCCTGCATCACGAGCCCGAATGCCGCGCGGTCGAAAGTGCGAAACACCATCACCAGGCCGAAGCGCTCGTCGGGCAATTTGGCGGCGTCCTCCTCGGTGATGCGCCGGCCGCGCTGGTAGAGCGGCGCGTCGCGCGGCGTGATCTCCTCGCTGTAATAGGCCCGCGGCGAGTCGTTCACGGTGAATCCCTGCGTTCCATAGAGGGGTGCCATGCGCGTTCCGTAGGCCAGCGTGCTTTGGCTGCGGTAAATGGCCAGCACGTGTCCCACCTCGAGGCCGTCCTTCGATCCCTTGGACAGCGCCACGATGCCGAGCGGGCCCGTTTCTCCGAGACTTCCGTAGGTCGACATGATGCGTCCCCGCACCGGTTTCCACGGCGCGCGCGGCACGTAGGAGAAGGTCGCCACTTCCTTCGCGGCGGGCAGCAGGCGGTCGCCGGCGTAGATTTCCTGCGCGGACTTGGTGATTTCGATCGTGGCCGGATCGCCGCGCCGGATCACCCGCGCTTCGCCGAGATAGGTTGCCTGGTAGCCGAGTATTTCATTGGTGTCGGGATCGATCAGGGCGTCACCGCGGCGGAAAACCTGCCAGACATCGCCCTTGTCGTAGCCCAAGCCTTGGGCGTAAGCAACGTTGCCGGCGCCGATTGCCACGCGGTTCTCCTGGTTGGCGAGGACGACCGGCGCGCTGTCGAGTTCATCCTGGCCGACCACTAGCGGCCGCGACAGGAAGGGCTCGATGGCCGACGGTGGAATGGCCGGGATCGCCTTGTCCGCGAGCGGCTCCGCCCGCACCCTGGGCGAGAGCTTCACCGTAGCTCTTGGGGGTGCAGCCGCAGCGGCAGCAGCAGCAGCGATAGCGGCTGGGTCATCGCCTTTCAGCAACCGCAATTGCAGCTCCGCACCGGTGCGATCCAGCACGATCACATCCCCCGGGTAAATGCGATGGGGGTTTCTGAGCTGTTCCTGATTCATCCGCCACACCTCGGGCCACTTCCAGGGGTCCTTGAGGAAGCGCCCGGAGATGCCCCACAGGGTGTCACCCGGGACGACGATGTATTGGTCGGGCGCACCTTCCTGGAGTGCACTGGCATCGGCGGCCAGCGCCGGTGCGAGCGGAGTCATCAGCAAAATCAGGGATATAATTGCATTACGCATGGCACGCCCCCAATTGACAGACTAAGAGGCGCAGTCCCCATGACGGAACTGCGCCCGAGATATTGGTTTAAATTCTGCATCTAGCTGGTTAAATTCGCAAGCTTTTTATGGCTTTGCTATCGATCTTATGCTATCCCGACCCGCGACTGCGCCTGCGGTCTGCCAAGGTGGTCCGGGTGAATGACCGGATTCGCAGATTAATCAAAGACATGGCTGATACGATGTATGCCGCGCCAGGGGTTGGCCTGGCTGCAACACAGGTGGATGTCCATCTCCAGGTCATCGTGATCGATATCTCGGAGACGCGCGACCAATTGCGGGTGTTCATCAACCCCGAACTCCTCGCCGCCAGCGGCGAGGCCGACGTCGAGGAGGGCTGCCTGTCGGTGCCCGGGGTATACGAAAAGGTGCGACGGGCGGAGCGCGTAACGGTGCGCGCGCTGGATGCCGGCGGCGGGCCTTTCACCCTGGAGGCGGAGGGACTGCTCGCGGTATGCATCCAGCACGAAACGGATCACCTCGAGGGCAAGGTATTCGTCGAAAAACTCTCGCGTCTCAAGCAAAGCCGGATCCTTGCCAGAATGAGGAAGCAGGAACGGCGGACGGTGGAGCCCGAGGCCCGGCGGCTGGTACTCTGATTCCTTGAAGCTCGTCTTCGCGGGAACCCCGGAGTTCGCGGCAGTATCGCTCGAGGGCCTGCTGCAGGCGGGCCACGAAGTAGCGCTGGTCCTGACCCGGCCGGACCGGCCGGCCGGCCGCGGTCTCGAGCCCCAGTCCTCGGCGGTCAAGCAACTGGCGCTCGAGCGCGGTCTTCCCCTCCTGCAACCCGCAGCGCTGGACGATCCTGCGACGCTAAGCGCCATTGCGGCAGCGCGCCCGGCGGCGGTGGTCGTCGCGGCGTATGGGCTGATACTGCCGCCCGCGCTGCTCGCACTTCCTCCGCGCGGCTGTCTCAACGTGCATGCTTCGCTGCTTCCGCGCTGGCGCGGCGCGGCGCCGATCCAGCGCGCGCTCCTCGCAGGTGACAGCACGACCGGCATCACCATCATGCAGATGGACCCGGGCCTCGATACCGGGCCCATCCTGCTGCAGGAGGCGATCGCCATCTCGCCCGACGACACCGCGGGCACTCTGCACGACAAGCTGGCCGGGCTTGGGGCGCGTTTGCTCGTGCGCGCGTTCGAAACGCCGTCCGTCCCTAGACCGCAGGATGGGAACATCGCGACCTATGCCGCGCGCATCAGCAAGGGCGAGGCGGAGATCGACTGGCGCAGGCCGGCGGCGGAGATCGAACGCCAGGTACGCGCGTTCGATCCCGTCCCGGGCGCACAGACCCGGCACGAAGGTGCGACGCTCAAGATTTGGCGCGCGCGCATCGAACGCGGGCTCAGCGCGCTACCGGGCACGATCTGCGCGGCGGAGCCCGGCGGCATCGTGGTGGCGTGTGGCAGCGATGGGCTGCGCATCACCGAGCTGCAACGTGCGGGCGGAAGAAGACTTGCGGTGCGCGCTTTCCTCTCCGGCTTCAGATTGGCGCGCGGCGCGCGCTTCGGGCCGCGCGATGGTTGAGGTCCAGCGGCTCGCGGCCGTGGTGCTCGGTGGCGTGCTCGCCGGGCGCAGCCTCGACTCCGAGCTCGCGGCAGCGTGGCGACGGCACCCGCAACTCGACGAGCGCAGCCGCGCGGCGGTGCAGGATCTCGCCTATGGCGCGCTGCGTTTTCTCCCGCGGCTCGAGGCTCTGCTCGAGGCGTTGCTGGAGAAGCCGCTGAAGGACGCGCGGCTGCGCGCGCTGCTATTGATCGCTCTCTACCAGCTCGCATACACCCGCGCCGCGCCGCACGCGATCGTGGACCACGCAGTGAGCGCCTGCCATGCCCTCGGTCTCACTTCAGCCAAAGGGCTCGCCAATGCGGTGCTGCGCAATTTTCTCCGCAGGCGCGCGGCGCCTGGCGCGCGCGCGCTGCGCACGGATTCCGCGCGCTATTGCCACCCGCAGTGGTGGATAGACAAGCTGCGCGACCAGTACCCGGCGCAGTACGTGGCGGCACTCGAAGCAGGCAATGCGCGCCCGCCGCTCGCGCTGCGCGTGAACCGCCGCCGCGCGGGCGTCGCCGATTACCTGGAGCTCCTCGCGCAGCACGGCATCCGGGGAGAGGCGCACGGTGCCGCCGCGGTGCTGTTGGAGAAGGCGCTTCCCGCCGCGCGAATCCCGGGGCTGGCCGCGGGGCTGGTGTCGGTGCAGGACGCCGCGGCGCAGCTCGCCGCGCCCCTGCTTGACCTCTCCGATGGCATGCGCGTGCTCGACGCGTGCGCGGCCCCTGGCGGCAAGACCGGCCACGCGCTGGAGCTCGCTGATTTGAATCTCACCGCGCTCGACAACGACGCCGCGCGGCTGGAGCGGGTGCGCGCAAACCTGGCGCGGCTGGGACTCGCGGCGCGCGTCGTTTGCGGTGACGCGTGCGAGCCGGCGTCCTGGTGGGATGGAACGCGCTTCGATCGCATCCTGCTCGATGCGCCGTGCAGCGCCTCGGGCGTCGCGCGGCGGCACCCCGACATCAAGTGGCTGCGGCGCGAATCCGACATCGAGCAGTTCGCGCGCCTGCAGAACCGCATGCTGGATGCGCTGTGGCAGACGCTCGCCAGTGGTGGTAAATTGCTGTACGCAACGTGTTCCGTGTTTCACGAGGAGAACCACGAGCAGGTTTCGCGGTTTTTGGAGCGCCATCGGGACGCGACGCGGCTCGCCCTTCCCGCGGTCGACGACGATACCCACCGGCCAGCGGGCCAATTGCTTCCGGACGGACGGCATGACGGCTTCTTCTACGCGCTGCTGCAGAAGTGCTAGCACCGTCGCGGCGCTGATCATGCTGTGGATAGGAGTCGCGTTCGCGGCTCCGGCCCGGGCCGACGGCATCGAGGTCCGGAAAGCAGCGCTGATCTCCGCGGAAGAAGGTTACGTCCTGGAGGCCGAGTTCGACATTGCGCTGACGCACACCCTGGAAGAGGCGCTCAACAAGGGCGTGCCGCTTTATTTCGCGCTCGAATTCGAGCTGATCCGTCCGCGCTGGTACTGGTTGAACGAGAAGCTCGCCAATACCCGGCAACAGTACCGCCTGTCCTATAACGCATTGACACTTCAGTATCGTGTCGGTGTCCGGACGCTCTACCAGAATTTCGCCTCGCTGCCGGAAGCGCTCGGTTTCATGAGCCGGGTGCGCGTGCGCGATATCGCCGAGACCGGCGCGCTCAGCAAGGGCAGCAGCTACACCGCCGCCTTGCGCTTGCGGCTGGACTCCTCGCAGCTGCCGCGGCCCTTCCAGGTGAGCGCGGTGGGCTCGCGCGAGTGGAGCATTTCCTCCGACTGGCACCGCTGGACGGTGTCGCCATGAGCGCCGCCCTTCCGCCCGTCAGGCCGGCGCTGTCGAGCGCGTGGGTGCGCTATCTCCTCATCCTGTGCGTGGGACTGGTCGCGGTCGTGTTGTTCCTGCTGGTGACCTCGAGCGCCAACCCGGCGTCGTTTGCGGAGCGCTACCCGCTGCTGCTCGCGCTGAACGGTGCGGTGGCGCTCATGCTGACCGCGCTCGTTGTGTTCCAGCTCGTCACGCTCAGGCGCAGGCTCAAAGCGGGGGTGTTCGGCTCCAAACTGACGCTGCGCCTGGTGCTGCTGTTCGCGCTGATGGCGGTGCTGCCAGGGGCGCTGATCTACGGCATGTCGGTGCAGTTCCTCGCGCGCTCGATCGAGTCCTGGTTCGAGGTGCGCCTCGACAAGGCGCTCGAAGGCGGGCTCAATCTCGGGCGCGGCATGCTCGATAACACGCGCAGGGAACTGGAAGTGAAGGCCGATGCCCTGGCGCTCGCGCTGTCGCGGAGCGCAGCCGAGGGGCAACTGACGGCGTTAAAAGATCTGCGCGAGCACGCTGGCGTGCAGGAAGCGACGCTGTTCAACGAGCGCGGCGACGTGCTCGCGTACTCCGGGCAGGGGGGCACGGGATTGATGCCGGAGCTCCCCGGGGCGGCCGCGCAGCAGCAGTTCCGCGCGGGGAACGTTTATAGCACGGTGGAGGCGATACCCGAAAAGGGTCTTTACCTGCGCGCGCTGGTAGCTGTGCCCGGCCCCGCCGGCGAGCAGCGCCTGCTGCAATTGCTGCAACCGGTGCCGAAGCAGCTCGGACAGGACGCCGAAGCGGTGCAGTCGGGATACCGTGAATACCAGGAACTCACGCTGTCGCGCAGGGGCCTCAAGCGGCTCTACGGGGTGACACTCACGCTCACACTGCTGCTCGCCTTGCTTTCCGCAGCGGCGCTCGCGTTCGTGCTCTCCGACCGCCTCTCGGCGCCGATCGGCGCGCTGGTCGAAGCCACGCGCGCAGTGGCGAGCGGCGACTTCAGCCAGCGCGCTGCGGTCGCCTCGCGCGACGAGATCGGAACGCTCACCCAATCGTTCAACAGCATGACCTTGCAGCTTGCCGAGGCCCGCGCGCAGGCCGAGCGCCACCAGGCGGCGCTCGCCCAGGCCAAGGCGTATCTCGAGAGCCTGCTCGCCAACCTTTCCGCCGGCGTGCTGGCGTTCGACGAGGAGTTGCATCTCCGCGCCGCGAACCACAGCGCCGGCACCATACTCGGGATCGACTTCACGCCGCTCATGGGCACCGCGGCGGCGCGCTGGCCGGCGGCCGCACCCGGGGTCGCCGAGTTGGGACAGAGAATCGCAACCGAGTTCACGCGCGGGGGAAATAGGGAGTGGGAACAGCAGGTCGAGCGTCCCCTGGAAGGCCGGACCCAGCTACTGCTGCTGCGCGGCACGCGCCTGCCGTCCGGCTCGGAAGGCGGCAGCGTCGTCGTGTTCGACGACATCACGCATCTCGCCGAGGCCCAGCGCGCGGCGGCGTGGGCCGAGGTGGCACGGCGCCTGGCGCACGAGATCCACAACCCGCTGACGCCCATCCAGCTCTCCGCCGAGCGCCTGAAGGCGAAGCTCGAGGGCAAGCTCGCGGAGGCTGAAGCGGACATGGTGGAGCGCTCGACGCGGACCATCGTCAACCAGGTTTCGGCGCTCAAGAACATGGTGGAAGCATTCAGCCAGTATGCGCGCACGCCCGAGCCGTCCCTGCACGAACTCGATCTCAACTCGCTCACGCGCGAGGTGCTCACGCTCTACGAGTCATCGCTCGGGGCGGCAGTGCGGCTCGAGCTCGCTGCGGGGCTGCCGCCGGTCATGGGGGATGCGGTGCAACTGCGGCAGGTCATACACAACCTTCTCCAGAACGCGCAGGACGCGCTGGCGGATACGCCCGGGCCGCGCGTCACCGTCGCGAGCGACGAAGCGGGCGGCATGGTGCGGCTCACGGTCACCGACAATGGCTGCGGCGTCCCCGATCACGTGATGCGGCGTGCTTTCGAGCCTTATGTGACCACCAAGCCCAAGGGCACCGGGCTGGGGCTGGCGATCGTGAAGAAGATCGTCGAGGAGCACGGCGGCACCGCCGCGATCGCCAACGTCGCGCCGAGCGGCGCGCGCGTCACCATTCGGCTGCCGGCGGCGGCGCGGGACGTCGCGCGCCGCGTGACGGCGCGGGCGCAGGTGTAGAATCGGCGGAGCACCTCTTCAGGTTATGCAGCACATCCTGGTCGTAGACGACGAGATCGGCATCCGCGAGCTGCTGTCCGAGATCCTGAGCGACGAAGGCTATCAGGTCCGGCTCGCCGAGAACGCGGCCGACGCGCGCGCGTTCCGCAGCCAGGCGCGCCCCGACCTGGTGCTGCTCGACATCTGGATGCCGGACACCGACGGCATCACGTTGCTCAAGGAGTGGGCAAGCGCGGGGCTGCTTACCATGCCGGTGGTGATGATGTCGGGCCACGGCACCATTGAAACCGCGGTGGAGGCGACCCGCATCGGCGCCTACGATTTCCTTGAAAAACCAATCGCGCTGCAAAAGCTGCTCACCACTGTCGGCAGGGCGCTGAAGTTCGGTGGCGAGCAGGCGCAGTCGGCGCTGTCGCTGGCGACCTTCGGGCGCGCGCAGCTGGTGGTCGAGTTGAAGCAGCGCCTGGAGCGGGTCATGAGCTTGCGCACGCCTTTGCTGCTCACCGGCGAGCCGGGGTGCGGGATCGAGCTCGCCGCGCGCTTCGTCCACCTGCGCAACACGCCGTGGGTGGCGCCGGAGAACCATTCCGCGCTGGCCGAGGCGCCGCTCGAGCTGCTCAACCAGGCGCGCGAGGGGACGCTGTTCCTGCGCGAGGTGGCGAACCTCTCCAAGATCGAGCAGAAGGGCTTGCTGCTCGCCGCCCCCAAGTTCGAGCGCTACAACGTGCGGCTCGTGAGCGGCGCCTCCCGCGACGTCGCGGAACTGGTCGCGCACGGCGCCTTCGACAGCCGCCTCTACGGCCTGCTGGCGTCGACCACCATCCGGGTGCCCAGCCTGCGCGAGCACCGCGAGGACGTGCCCGACATCGCCAATCTGATGCTCTCGCACCTGGTCGAGGCCAAGGAAGCGCCGCCGCGCCAGTTCACGACCGCGGCGCTGAACGCACTGCGCAACCACGACTGGCCCGGCAACCTCGCGCAGCTCGAGAGCGCGGTGCGCACGCTCGCGCTGACCTGCTCCTCGGAGCACATTTCGCTCGAGGAAGTGAATAACGCCCTGCCCCAGCGCGGCGCCGGGCCGCGCGTGGGCCACGACCTGCCCTTCGATTTGCCGCTGCGCGACGCGCGCGACGCCTTCGAGCGCGTCTATTTCGAGTATCACATCGCGCGCGAGGGCGGTAACATCAGCCGTGTGGCGGAGACGGTGGGGCTCGAGCGCACGCACCTCTACCGGAAGCTCAAGCAACTCGGCATCCGCCTCGCCCGCAAGAACGAGAGCGACGGGGAATAGCAGGGCGAGGGCTGGCGCGGGGTCGGCGCAGCGCAGCGAAAACCGCGCCAGAGTGGAAGAGCGGCCCCGAAAAACGACGGCATCGCGCGGCCGCTGCGGTAGCGTCAGATCAAAGCGACGCCCGGATGAGCGCCCAGCGTCTCAAACAGCCGATCGCGGACCGCTGCGACCGGACCCTCTGCGGATATTCGGACGTAGCGCGGCGCGCCAGGTTCACCCCTGGCGATGCGAGCCGTGTAATGCTCGACCAAGGCCGGGGCGTGCTGGTTATGGACTTCGAGCCGGCTCGCCGCTGCATCCGGGCGATCATCGGCCCGTTGCACGAGCTCTTCCCCGCTAATATCGTCCTTGCCGGGAGCTTTTGGCGGATTGAACACCGCATGGTAGGTGCGTCCGGAAGCGGGATGCACCAGGCGCCCGCTGCTGCGCCTTAGCAACTCCTCCAGCGTCAGCCAGAACTCGACAACGATGTCGATCTCGATGCCGGCCGCAGCCATCGCCTGCGCCTGCACCACGGTGCGCGGATAACCATCGAGAAGAAACCCCGCGTCGCAATCGGCTTCCCTGATGCGCTGCGCCACCAACTCGATGATGACGCGGTCCGGCAGCAGGCCGCCGGCGTCCATGTGGCGCTTGGCCTCCAGCCCAAGCCGGCTGCCGGCCCGCACCGCCGCGCGCAGCATGTCACCCGTCGAAACATGGGGGATGCCATAGCGTCGGGCGATGAAACCCCCTTGCGTGCCCTTGCCTACGCCGGGAGGCCCCAACAGTATCATCCGCATGGTTGTCCTCTACTGAACGGAATCAGGAGCCGGCCACATCAGTACAGCGATCATGGCCGCGCCCCCGTGCAACGCCTCAAACCGCCAGAACCGACTTGATCTCGGCGAACGTGCGCGCTTGTTCCATCGTGGGAATCGCCGCGCCGAGCTGCCGCGTGATCTGACTGGCCGAAAACAGGCCGCGCACCGTCTCCCTTCCCTGTGCGTCGCGGTCGACCGCCATTGCGTGCAGTCGCCCCGACGCCGTGAGCGTCATCACGATGTGCCCCACCCTGGCCCTGGCAACGTCTGCCATGTCGAGAACCTCCAGCCGCTCCTGGGGCGTCATGATGTCACTCACTAGGATTTCCTCGCGCCGGCAGCCGCGTTCAGCGGTCACCTTCATCGGCTTCTCGCCCAGGATGTCGGTGGCGGTGATGAGGCCGACGACCCGCCGGTCGTGGTCCAGCACGAGCAGCAGGCGCACGCCGCGCTGGATCATCCTCCTGTGCGCCTCCGCCACAGTATCGTCCGGCCGAATCACGACGGCGCTCACCTGCTTGAGATCGGTCATGACGTCGGTCGCGGCATGTTCGAGGCTGACCTGCTCCGGCAGCGCCTGCGTCGGGCCGTGAAAGGACGTGCCCGGCTTCAACAGCTTCGCGGGCAACGGCGCATAGGTTGCTCGTACCATTGCGGTTTCCTCCCGATGTCAGCGGCGGCCTTCGGACGCGTGGCCTGCATGCCACGGCCGCGCCGGTGCTGCGCACATTCTGCAGAGCAGATCCGGCCCACCACCAACGAAATCTTTTGATCGGCGAATAAGCAAACCTGATTGACGCCGTGGCTGCCGCGGGCCGGGCTTATGGGCTCACAAAAAATGTGAATAGGATTGGGCGCGGGCGGCGCGTAGCCAACGCGCGACGATTGCCCGATAATGGACGCCTTTCCCGCACCGCATCTCGAACCCTGACGGATGACCACCCGAGCAGAACTGGCCAACGCGATCCGCGCGCTGGCAATGGACGCCGTACAGCAGGCGAATTCCGGCCACCCCGGGATGCCGATGGGCATGGCGGAGATCGCGGAAGTGCTGTGGAACCACCACCTGCGGCACAACCCGGCCAATCCCGCGTGGAGCAACCGCGACCGCTTCCTGCTTTCGAACGGCCACGGCTCGATGCTGCTCTACGCGCTGCTGCACTTGACCGGCTACGACCTGCCGCTGGCTGAGCTGAAGCGCTTCCGCCAGTTGCACTCTAAGACGCCCGGGCACCCGGAATACGGCTGCGCGCCTGGGGTCGAGACCACCACCGGGCCGCTCGGCCAGGGCATCGCGAACGCGGTCGGCATGGCGCTCGCCGAGAAACTGCTCGCCGCGGAATTCAACCGGACCGGCTTCGACATCGTCGACCACCATACCTTCGTTTTCATGGGCGACGGCTGCATGATGGAGGGCGTCTCGCACGAAGCCTGCGCGCTTGCCGGCACGCTCGGGCTCGGCAAGCTGATCGCGATCTACGACGACAACAGCATCTCGATCGATTCCGAGAAGGGCAACATTCGCCAGTGGTATACCGACGACGTCCGGCGCCGCTTCGAGGCTTATGGCTGGCAGGTGATCCCGAACGTCGACGGTCACGAGGTCGCGGCGGTGGACCGCGCGCTCCGCAAGGCGAAGCGGGAGAGGGCGCGCCCGACGCTGATTTGCGCCAAGACCGTGATCGCGAAAGGGGCGCCCACCAAGGCCAATACCGGCGCGGCGCATGGCGCGCCGCTCGGTGAAAAGGAAGTCGCCGCGACGCGCGAGGCAATCGGCTGGCGGCACCCGCCGTTCGAGATTCCCCCGCATGTGTACGAGGGCTTTGACGCGCGCAAGCGCGGCGCGAGCGCGGAGCGGCGCTGGCAGCGGCTCTTCGCGGGGTACGAGAAGGAGTTTCCGGCCGAAGCCCGCGAATTCCGCCGCCGCACGGCGGGTGAACTCCCGTCCGATTTTGCGGCGCGCGTGGACGCGCTCATGAAGGAGTTGGACGCGAAGGCCGAGACGGTTGCAACGCGGAAGGCCTCCCAGATCGTGCTCGAGGCGCTCGCGCCCGCCTTGCCCGAGCTTGTCGGCGGCTCGGCCGATCTCACCGGCTCGAACCTCACCATGGTAAAGAATTCGAAGGTGGTCGGGCGCGAGGGCGGCGGGAACTACCTGTTCTACGGCGTGCGCGAGTTCGGCATGTGCGCGGTCATGAGCGGGATCGCGCTGCACGGCGGCTTCGTTCCCTACGGCGGCACCTTCCTGGTCTTTACCGACTACGCGCGGAGCGCCCTGCGCATGGCGGCGATGATGGGGGTGCGCGTGATCTATGTCCTCACGCACGACTCGATCGGACTCGGGGAGGATGGCCCGACGCACCAGCCGGTCGAGCACGCGGCGAGCCTGCGCCTGATTCCCAACATGCAGGTGTGGCGGCCGTGCGATACGATCGAAACCGCGGCAGCGTGGGCGGCGGCGATCACGCGGACGGACGGGCCGACGGCGCTGCTGCTCACGCGCCAGAACGTGCCGTTCGTGAAGCGCGAGCCGCGGCAGATCGAGTCGATCCATCGCGGCGGCTATGTCATCTCCGAGCAGGCGGGCACTGCCCCCCGCGGCATCGTAATCGCCACGGGCTCGGAAGTCGCGCTCGCGCTGGAGGCGCAGAAGCTGCTCGCGCAGGAAGGCGTGCCGGTGCGTGTGGTGTCGATGCCTTCGACGACGACATTCGACCAGCAGGACGCGGCCTACCGTGAATCGGTGCTCGTGCCCAAGCTGCCGCGGGTGGCGGTGGAGGCGGGCGTTCCTGATTACTGGCGGAAGTACGTCGGCCTCGAGGGTGCGGTCATTGGCATCGACCGCTACGGCGAATCGGCGCCGGCCGGCGAGCTGTTCAAGCATTTCGGTGTCACGCCGGAGCGTATCGCCGCGGCGGTGAAGACCGTACTGTGACATCTGGTTTATTTGGGAGTCCACGCATGAGCATCAAAGTCGCAATCAACGGCTACGGCCGCATCGGGCGCAACATCCTGCGCGCCCACTACGAGGGGGGGAAGAAGCACCCCATCGAGATCGTGGCGCTGAACGACCTCGGCAACGCGGAAACCAACGCGCATCTCACGCGCTACGACACGGCGCACGGCCGCTTTCCCGGCAAGGTCGAGGTGGACGGCGAGTCCATGGTGGTGAACGGCGACCGCATCAAGGTGCTGGCGATGCGCAATCCCGCGGAGCTGCCGTGGGGGCGGCTGGGGGTCGACGTTGTGCTCGAATGCACGGGGCTCTTCACCAGCAAGGAGAAAGCCGGAGCGCACTTGAAGGGCGGTGCGAAGAAAGTCATCATCTCGGCGCCCGGTGGCAAGGACGTCGATGCGACCGTCGTCTTTGGTGTGAACCACAAGACGCTCAAGGGGAGCCACACCGTGATTTCGAACGCCTCATGCACGACCAACTGCCTGGCGCCGCTGGTGAAGGCGCTGCACGATGGAATCGGCGTGGTGCAGGGCCTGATGACGACCGTGCACGCTTACACCAACGACCAGGTGCTCACCGACGTCTATCACGAGGACCTGCGACGGGCGCGCTCGGCGACCATGTCGATGATTCCGACCAAGACCGGCGCGGCCGCAGCGGTCGGCCTGGTGCTGCCGGAGCTGAACGGCAAGCTCGACGGCTTCGCGGTACGGGTGCCGACCATCAACGTGTCTTTGGTGGACCTCACCTTCACTGCCGCGCGTGCCACCACCGTCGCGGAGGTGAACGCCGTGATGAAGGCGGCGGCCGACGGCGAACTGAAGGGGGTGCTCGAGTACACGCAGGCGCCGCTGGTGTCGATCGACTTCAACCACAACCCGGCTTCCAGCATCTTCGACGCGTCGCTCACCAAGGTCACCGGCGGCACGCTGGTGAAGGCGCTTGCCTGGTACGACAACGAATGGGGCTTCAGCAACCGGATGCTGGATACGACCGTTGCCCTGATGAACGCAAAATAGCGACTGACCACTGACGAGAGCCCATCTCAGAAACCCCTCTCCCCCAGTCGGGGGAGAGGGATAGGGTGAGGGGGAGGCGTGCAGAATTCTTTTATTGCTACGAGACTCGTTGTTCTCGTTACCCCTCACCCCAACCCTCTCCCCGTGAACACGGGGAGAGGGGGTGTTTGTGAGACCGCTTCGAGTGACGAGCGACGACGAGGCGCGGCGTTTCCATGCCTTTCCTCAAGCTGACCGACCTGCCGGTCGCAGGCAAGCGCGTCTTCATCCGCGCCGACCTCAACGTGCCGCAGGACGACGCCGGCAACATCACGGAAGACACGCGCATCCGCGCTTCGCTGCCCGGCATCGAGTACGCCTTGAAGGGCGGCGCCGCGGTGATGGTGACCTCGCACCTGGGACGTCCCGCGGAGGGCAGATTGGAGTCCAGGGACTCGCTCGCGCCGGTCGCAAAGCGTCTGGGCGAGATGCTCGGTCGTCCGGTGCGGCTGGTGCAGAATTGGGTGGATGGCGGCTTCGGGGTCAAGCCGGGCGAAGTGGTGATGCTGGAAAACTGCCGCGTCAACAAGGGCGAGAAGAAGAACGACGAAGCGCTGGCCCGGAAAATGGCGGCCCTGTGCGACGTCTATGTGAACGACGCGTTCGGCACGGCACACCGCGCGGAGGCGACCACCCACGGCATGGCGCGCTTCGCCCCGGTTGCTTGCGCCGGCCCGCTGATGGCGGCCGAGCTCGATGCGCTGGGAAGGGCGCTCCGCAACCCCGTGCGCCCGCTGGTCGCCATCGTCGCCGGCGCCAAGGTTTCGACCAAGCTCACCATTCTGAAATCGCTGGCCGCGAAAGTGGACCAGCTGGTCGTGGGCGGCGGCATCGCCAATACCTTCATGCTCGCCGCGGGGCTGCCGATCGGTAAATCGCTCGCCGAGCCCGAACTCGCGGGCGAGGCGCGGGCCATCATCGAGCTGATGAAGGCGCGCGGCGCGCAGGTCCCGCTGCCGGTGGACGTGGTCGTGGCCAGCGAACGCTCCGCGCTGGCGCGCGCGAACCGCATCGGCGCCGCGGACGTGAAGCCCGATGACCTGATCCTCGACATCGGCCCGCAGAGCGCGCGGGCGCTGGCAGGCCTGCTCGGGAAGGCGGGCACCATCGTCTGGAACGGCCCGGTCGGCGTGTTCGAGCTCGACCAGTTTGCCGACGGCACGAGAACCATCGCCCAGGCGATCGCGGGTTCGAAAGCTTTTTCCATCGCAGGCGGCGGGGACACGCTGGCCGCAATCGCGAAATTCGGGATTACGGACAGGATCTCCTATATTTCCACCGGCGGCGGCGCGTTTCTCGAATTCCTCGAGGGCAGGAAGCTGCCGGCGGTCGAGGTGCTCGAGCAGCGCGCCGGAAAACAGGATTGAGGATCGAGGAATGAGGATTGAGGATTGAGGATTGAGGATCGAGGATTGCGGATTGAGGATTGAGTTTGTAGTCTCTTGCCACTAGACTTCCCTCAGTCCTCATTCCTAATAACTCAATCCTGCAGTCATGCCTCGCAGAACCAAGATCGTCGCCACCCTGGGACCGGCGTCGAGCGATCCGAAGACGCTCGCGCGCATGATCGAGGCGGGGCTCGACGTGGTGCGCGTGAATTTCTCCCACGGCTCAGCCGCCGAGCACCGGCGGCACGTGGAGCTCGTGCGCTCGCTTGCGCGCAAAGCGGGGCACGCGGTGGGGGTGCTGGTGGACTTGCAGGGACCGAAGATCCGCATCGGCCGGTTCCGCGACGGCAAAGTCACGCTCGCGGCGGGCACGAAGTTCGTGCTCGACGCCGAGTGCGAGCTGGGCGATCAGCACCGCGTCGGGCTCGATTACAAGAACCTGCCCAACGACGTGCGCCCCGCGGACACGCTCCTGCTGGACGATGGACGCATCGTGCTGGGCGTCGCCTCGGTGCGGGGTCCGCGCATCACCACGGTTGTGGAGCAGGGCGGCACGCTCTCCAACAACAAGGGCATCAACCGCAAGGGCGGGGGGCTGACCGCGCCGGCGCTGACCGATAAGGACATGCAGGACATCCAGGTCGCGGCCGCGCTCAAGGCCGACTTCCTCGGCGTCTCCTTCCCGCGCTCGGGCGCGGACATCCGCTGGGCGCGCGACCTCATGCACAAGGCGGGCGGACGGGCGCTGACGGTGGCTAAGATCGAGCGCGCGGAGGCGATCCCGGCGCTGGAGGACATTCTCGATGCCTCGGACTGCATCATGGTCGCGCGCGGCGACCTCGCCGTGGAGGTGGGCGATGCTGCCGTGCCGGCGCTGCAGAAACGCATGCTCCGCATGGCGCGCGAGAAGAACCGGATCACGATCACCGCGACGCAGATGATGGAATCCATGATTGCGAACCCGATCCCGACGCGCGCGGAGGTGTCCGATGTCGCCAACGCCGTACTCGACGGCACGGACGCGGTCATGCTTTCCGCGGAGACCGCCGCCGGCCGCTACCCGGTCGAGACCGTGGCGGCCATGGCGCGGGTCTGCGTCGAAGCCGAGAAGGAGGACACACTTTCGCAGGAACGGCGGAACGCCGGCGCGCCGGCCGAGCTCGAGGAGGCGATCGCGCGGGCGACCGTGTTCACCGCCAACAACCTCAACATCAAGGCGGTGGCGGCGATGACGCAGAGCGGGAAGACGGCGCTCCTGATGTCGCGCATGCACACCAACGTGCCGGTCTACGCCATGAGCTCGGTGATCGAGACGCGGCGCCGGGTCACGCTGTTCCGGGGGGTGTATCCGGTCAAGTTCAAGGGCGCGCGCAACCCCGAGAAGGCGCTGCACATGGCGGAGGACGAGCTGCTTTCCCGCGGCGTGGTGCAGCGCGGCGACTACATCGTGCTCACCATCGGCGAGCCTTTTGGCAAGGCCGGCGGCACCAATACGATGAAGATCGTCAAGGTGGGGGAACACCGGAAAGCATGAGAAGTCAGCAGTGAGCAGTAAGCCGTGAACCGCGCCGCCATCCGCGTAGTAGAATGAGTCCCTTCCTGACTCAGTGTTTGCCGCTTACCGCTTACTGTTTACCGAGGAGATAGCATGTCCACCCAGTCTCTCGAAGCCATCGCCCAGGCGATGGTCGCGCCTGGCAAGGGCATACTCGCCGCCGACGAGTCCACCGGCACGATCGAGAAGCGCCTCGCCGGCGTCAAGGTCGAGAACACCGAGGAGAACCGCCGCGCCTACCGCGACATGCTGTTCTCGGCGAAGGGCCTGGGGCAGTACATCAGCGGCGTGATCCTCTACGACGAGACGATACGGCAGAAATCCGCGAGCGGCGCCTCGTTCGTGGAGCTGCTGGTGAAGAACGGGATACTCCCCGGCATCAAGGTGGACACCGGCGCCAAGGACCTCGCCTTCTGTCCGGGGGAGAAAGTGACCGAGGGGCTCGACAACCTCGCTAAACGCTGCGCCGATTACGTCAAGCTGGGGGCGAAATTCGCGAAGTGGCGCGCGGTCATCACGATCGGTCCCGACCTGCCGAGCGCGACCTGCATCGCGGCCAACGCCCACGCGCTCGCGCGCTATGCCGCGATCTGCCAGGCCGCCGGGCTGGCGCCGATCGTCGAGCCGGAGGTCCTGATGGACGGCGACCACACGATCGAGCGCTGCGAGGAGGTGACCGAACGGACCCTCAACGCGGTGTACGAGGCGCTCTATCTCAACCGCGTCGTCCTCGAGCGGTCGGTGCTGAAGCCCTCCATGGTGATATCCGGCAAGGAGTGCCCGGCGCAGGCGGGCGTGGAGGAAGTCGCCGAGCGCACCGTGCGGATACTGAAGCGCACGGTGCCGGCGGCGGTCGCCGGCATCGTTTTTCTGTCCGGCGGACAGAGCGACGAGCTCGCCACCAAGCACTTGAACGCGATGAACCGGATGTATGCGGGGCAGGCGCCGTGGCCGCTTTCATTCTCCTACGGCCGCGCGCTGCAGCAGCCCTCGCTGAAAGCCTGGAAGGGCGCCGTGGCCAACGTTGCCGCGGGGCAGGCCGCGCTGCTGCACCGCGCGCGCATGAACAGCCTCGCGCGCGCCGGCCGCTACAGCGCCGAGCTCGAGCGGCAGGCGCTCGCCGCGTGAAGAACATGAGCCGCCGAGACGCCAGGAACGCCAAGACCTAATTTGCAATGACCCAAGCGCCGCACCGCTTCCGCGGCTGCGACTCGATGACCAACATGACCGCGGTGGCGGCTGAACGGCCGCCGGTATCCATCATCACCGGCTACCTGGGCAGCGGCAAGACGACGCTGCTGAACCGCCTGCTGCGGGACCCGGGCATGGCGCGCGCCGCGGTCATCATCAACGAGTTCGGCGAAGTCGCTCTCGATCACCTGCTCGTCGCCACGCCCAACGAGAACACGGTGCTCCTCGCCAACGGCTGCCTGTGCTGTACGATCCGCGGTGATCTCGTTGGGACATTGGCCGATCTATTGGCGAAGCGCGGCGCCGGCGGCATCCCGGCGTTCGACCGCGTGCTGGTCGAGACGACCGGGCTGGCGGACCCGGTGCCGGTGCTGCGCACGCTTGCGTCCGAGGCAACGATCGCGCCGCGGCTGCGGCCGGGCGCCGTGATCACGATGGTGGACGGAGTCAACGGCGAGGGCCAGCTCGACGACTGCCCGGAGTCGGTGAAGCAGGCTGCTGTCGCCGATTGCCTGCTCATCAGCAAGACCGATATCGCCGCGCCGCCGGCGCTCGGCCGGCTGCGCAAGCGCCTCGCTCGCATCAATCCCGGGGCGCTGCTGCTCGACGCCGTGCGCGGCGCGGTCGCGCCCGACCTGCTGTTCGGAACTGCGCTCGTCGACCCGGCGGCGGAACGGGAAGTGGTCGAGCGCTGGCTGGGCGAGGAAGCCTACACGAAGGCGGAGCCCGTGCGCGGCGCCGGCCGCCACGGCAAGCGCATACACGCTTTCGCGGTGCGCCACGAGGAGCCGGTCACGGGCGCCGGCCTCGCGGCGTGGCTCAACCTGATGGCCTCGCTCAAGGGAGCGAGTCTGCTCCGCATCAAGGGCATCATCAACGTCGAAGGCAGCCCGGTTGTCGTGCACGTCGTGCAGAGCGTCATTCACGAGCCGCTGACGCTCGAATCGTGGCCGTCCACGGATCGCAGCACCCGCATCGTGTTCGTTACGCGGGACATGGCGCGGGCGGAAATCGAGGCAACGCTGCCGGCGCTGGGTCTGGACGCGAACCGGCGCGCGGCCGGCGCGGCACTCGATCCCGCAGCCTATGCGCGATTCGTCAGTGCGGCGGCAGGTTTTGGATCAGCGGACCGGAGCCGGGAAAGGAGAAGGTGACACTTGAAGTCCCAGGAATTTCTGGAAACGAAGGTAAAAGGCCCGCTGCGCGCGGTGAGCTGCGGCACGCTGATCGACGGCCGCGGCGGCAAGCCGGTGAAGGATGCGGTGGTGCTGATCCAGGGCAACCGCATCACCCGGGTCGGCGAGCAAGGCAAGTTGAAGCCCCCGCACGGCGCGGAAGTCATCGACTGCTCGCGCTACACGGTGATGCCGGGCATGATGGATCTCCACATCCACACCGCGATGTACAACTGCATGACCTTTCACAACCACCGGGTCGCGCAGTTCGAGACGATGCCGCACCTGCAGCAGATGTACGCCCTCTTCCACGCCCAGAACTGCTTCGACATGGGTTTCACCACGCTGCGCGATCTCGGCATGAACGGGCCGTATGGCCTGCTGGTGAACGAGATGTGCGCGGTGCGCGATGCCATCAACGCCGGCATCGTCGAGGGGCCGCGCATGCTGATCGCGGGCTTCACCACCATGACGGGCTCGCACCTCGAGCTGATCCAGCCGCGCGCGATGCATCGGTGGGGATTCAACACCGCCGACGGGCCGTGGGAGCTGCGCAAGCTTGCGCGCAAGAACATGCTGGCGGGATGCGACGTCATCAAGACCTGCGCCTCCGGCGGCGGCGGCACCGACAAGGAAGAGCCGGATATCCGCAACATGACACAAGAGGAGCTCGATGCGGTCGTGGACGAGGCGCACGCCCTGCACAAGCACGCGGCGGTGCACTGCTTCACCACCAATGCGCAGCGCATGGCGCTGAAGGCCGGTGCCGACACCATCGAGCACATGGTGTTCCACGACGACGAGACGATCGAGCTGATCCGCAAATCCGGCACCCCGGTCACGCCGACGCTCGCGCACCGCACCGACCATGCGATCCAGTTGCGCCGCGAGCACGGCACGGCGGACTTCGTGCTGCGCAAGATGAAGTACCTGCAGCCGTTCTGCTTCGAGACGTTCCGCAAGATGTATAAGGCCGGCGTGAAGATTGCGATGGGCACCGACATGGGCTTTGAGCCCGACATGGGCAGCAACGCCGCCGAGCTGGAAATCTACGTCAAGCTCGGCATGAAGCCGATGGACGCGATCCTGACCACGACCCGCAACGCGGCGCAGGCGCTCAAGCAGGAGCGGGACCTCGGCACGATCGAGGCGGGCAAGCTTGCCGATGTCATCGCGGTGGACGGCGACCCCCTGAAGAATATCCGTTGCCTGCAGGACAGGAAGAACATCAAGATCGTGATGAAAGAGGGCAGGATCTATGCCGACCGCCGCCCGGGCAAGAGCAAGAACGTGGTCAACGTGAGGCCGGGGGACTGGAAGATCATCGATTATTTGTGACGATTGACGGAATCCCCCCGCGCTTCGCGCACCCCCCTTTAACAAAGGGGGGCAACGGGGGATTATGTCTCCCCCCTTTGACAAAGGGGGGCAGGGGGATTGGGTGACGCAGTGACGAAGTGACGGGAAAGGACACGGCGATGGCGGCGAAGAAGGGCGCAACGAAGAACGCGAAAACCAGGACCGCCGGTGCGGTGAAGGGTGGCGACGGCAGCTACCAATTCAAGCTGGCGGAGTTGAATGACGTCGCGGCGGGGACCGGCTACTCGACCTCGCACGGCGGCGTGGTCGAGGGCGAGCGCATGCTGGTGGGCTACATCCACAAGCCGCGCGGCACCGGCTCGCGCATGCACACCCATAAGAACGAGCAGTTCAACTACGTGGTGCGCGGGACGCTGGTGGGCTCGGTCAACGGCAGGAAAGTGGTCGCGCCCGCCGGCACGCTCATCTACATTCCCGCCAACGCGCCGCACACGCTGGTGGCGTCGCCCGATGACGAAGACGTCATCTTCATCGCCATCAAGGACCTGTCGCAGGGTATCATCGGCAAAGCGGTCGACGGCACCATGACCGGGCCGCACTACGATCCCGGTTTCGGCCCGGACTCGTAGGCGCTGCTCTCGAAGGAGGACCCGGCGTGAAACCCGACCTATGGAATAACCGGGACTTTCTCGCCGGGCTGCTGTTCATCGTTCTCGGCGGGCTGGCGGTCGCCCTCGCCCGCGACTATCCGATCGGTTCGACGATGCGCATGGGGCCGGGTTATTTCCCGATGGTCTTGGGCGGAATCCTGTTCCTGTTCGGCGTCTACGTGCTGCTGCGCGGCGTCCGTTCCGGAGACAAGGTGAAGGGCGAATGGGGCTACCGGCCGCTCGCCCTGATTGCGCTTTCAATCGTGCTGTTCGGATTCCTCCTGGACCGGGTGGGCATGGTCCCGGCGATCGTCGTGGCGCTCTTCGTCGCCGCCGCCGCCGGCCGCGAGTTCCGCCTCAAGGAGGTGCTTCTCCTCGCCGTCGTGATGACCGCGTTTTCCGTCGCGGTCTTCAGCTACGGGCTGAAGCTGCCTTACCCGCTGCTCGGCGGGTACTGATGGACATCCTGAATAACCTCGTCTTCGGCTTCGGCGTGGCGTTCTCGCTGGAGAACCTCGCGTACTGCTTCGCCGGAGTCGCCCTCGGCACGCTGATCGGCGTGCTCCCGGGCGTGGGGCCGCTGGTCACGATCGCGATGCTGTTTCCAATTACCTTCCATCTGCCGGCGGTCCCCGCGATCATCATGCTCGCGGGGATTTTCTACGGGGCGCAGTACGGCGGCTCCACCACTTCGATCCTCGTCAACCTTCCCGGCGAGACGGCCTCGGCGGTGACCTGCATAGACGGCTACCAGATGGCGCGCCGGGGGCGCGCCGGCCCGGCGCTGGCAACCGCGGCGCTGGCCTCGTTCTTCGCCGGCTGCGTCGGCACCCTGCTAATCGCGCTGGCGGGACCCACGCTCGGGGAATGGGCGCTCAGGTTCGGCGCCGCCGAGTACACCTCGCTGATGCTGATGGCGCTGGTCGCCTCCGCCGTGATGACCCAGGGCGATGCGGTGAAGGGGCTCGCCATGGTGGTGCTGGGACTGCTCATCGGCGTCGTCGGCGTCGACGTCAATTCTGGCATGGCGCGCTACTCCTTCGGCATCCCCGAGCTCATCGACGGGATCGGTTTCACGGTGGTCGCGGTGGGCCTCTTCGCGGTGGCGGAGATCGTGGTCAACCTCGAAAGCAGGGAGGCCCGCGAGGTGTATACCGGCAGGGTGACCGGCTTGATGCCGACCGCGCGGGACCTCAAGGACGCGGCGTGGCCCACCGTGCGCGGCACCGCCGTGGGCGCCTGCTTCGGCGTGTTGCCGGGCACCGGGCCTGCTCTCTCCTCGTTCGCGACCTACATGCTGGAGAAGAAGCTCGCGAAGGACCCGTCGCGCTTCGGACAAGGCGCGATCGAAGGCGTGGCGGCCCCGGAGGCGGCCAACAACGCAGCCGCCCAGACGGCGTTCATCCCCATGCTCACCCTGGGGATCCCCGCCAGCGCCACCATGGCGGTGATGCTGGCGGCGCTGACGCTGCAGGGCATTGCGACCGGGCCGCAGGTGATGTTCGACAAGCCCGATCTCTTCTGGGGCCTCATCGCCAGCATGTGGATCGGAAATTTCCTGCTCGTCATCCTCAACCTGCCACTGGTGGGGGTCTGGGTCCGGCTCCTGACCGTGCCGTACCGCTGGCTGTTTCCGTCCATCATCCTGTTCTCCAGCATCGGCAACTACAGCGTCAGCAACAACCCTTTCGACGTTTACCTGTGCGCCGTGATCGGCGTGCTGGGCTACGTCCTCGTCAAGCTGGAGTGCGAGCCGGCGCCGCTGCTCCTGGGCTACGTGCTGGGGCCGCTGCTGGAGGAGAACCTGCGCCGCGCGCTGCTGATCGCGCGCGGCGACCCGACCGTGTTCTTCACCCGCCCGATCAGTCTCGCGTTCATGATCGCCACCGTGCTTATACTTGTCGTCATGGTCGTGCCGGCGGCGCGCGGGAAGCGCCACGGGGCATAACAGAGAGGAGTGGCTCGCATGCAAGACTCGCACATCGTGCGCGCGCTGGCGCTGTCGCTTGTGCTGGGAGCCGCGCATCCCGCGCTGGCCCAGGCGCCCTATCCTGCCAAGCCGATCCGCTTTCTGGTCGGTTTCCCGCCGGGCGGCACCAACGATATCGTCGCGCGGGCGGTCGCGCCGAGATTTTCCGAGTACCTCGGCCAGCCGGTGGTAATCGAGAACCGCGGAGGCGCCAACGCGTCGATCGCTACCGATCTCGCGGCGCACGCCGCGCCTGACGGCTACACCATCCTGCTGGTGGCTCCCGGCCACGCCACCAATCCGGCGCTGCTGAAGCTCAATTTCGATTCGGTCAGCGACTTCGCGTTCGTCACGCTGCTCGCGGAATCGCAGAACCTGCTGGTGGTGCACCCGTCGCTGCCGGTGCAATCGGTGAAGGCGCTGATCGCGCTCTCGAAGAAGCGTCCCGGCGACATCAATTACGGCTCCTCGGGCACCGGCACCACGGTCCATCTCTCGGCGGAGCTGTTCCAGTACATGACAGGCGTCAAGTGGGTGCACATTCCCTATAAAGGCGGCGGACCAGGCGTCATCGCGTTGATGGCGGGCGAGGTGTCGCTCTACTTCGGCAATGTTCCCACCGTGATCCGCCATGCGCGCGCGGGAAAGGTGCGTGCGATTGCCACCACCGGATTGAAGCACACGCCGGCGGCGCCGGAGATTCCGACGGTCGCGGAGTCCGGCGTTCCGGGCTACGAAGTGACCACTGCCTACGGCATGGCCGCGCCGGCGAAGACATCGCGCGCCATCCTCGACCGGCTGCACGCGGATGCCGTGCGCGCGCTGAACGCGCCGGACACCCGCGAGCGCCTGCAGAATCTCGGCGCCGATCCCGTCGGCAACACGCCCGAGCAGTACACGGCGTTCATGAAGAACGAGATCGCGAAGTGGGGCAAGGTCATCAGGGCCGCCGGAATCAAGGGCGAATAACTGGGAGAATGTCGATGCCCGCGATTCGAAAAACAGCATCGTTGCTGTTGTTGGCCGCGTACAGCGCGGCAGCGCTCGCGCAGACCTATCCCAGCAAGCCCATACGCATCCTCGTTGCCTACCCGCCGGCGGGCACCACCGATATCCTTGCGCGCACCGTTGGCCAGAAGATGTCCGAGGCGTGGGGCCAGCCCGTGATCGTCGACAACCGGCCCGGCGCGAACGGTAACATTGGCACCGAGATCGCCGCGCGCGCGACGCCGGACGGCTACACGATCCTCATGGCGGCCGCGGCCACGCACAGCATCAACAATACGCTCTATCCCAAGCTCACGTGGGATGCGGTGAGGGACTTTGCCCCCATCGGTCTCGTCGCGATGGTTCCCAACATTCTCGTGGTCAATAACGCATTGCCGGTCAAGAGCGTCAAAGAGTTGATCGCGTATGCCAAGGCGAATCCCGGCAAGCTGACCCACGGCTCGCCGGGAAGCGGCAGCACTTCGCACCTGTCGATGGAGCTTTTCAAATCGCTCACCGGCACGCGGATGATCCACGTGCCGTACAAGGGCAGCGCGCCCGTGCTCGCGGATCTGCTGGCCGGCCAGATTGCGCTCACCATGGACAACATTCCCGTCTACCTGCCACACGCGAAGGCCGGCAAGATCCGGGCGCTTGCCGTGGGCTCGCGCGAGCGCACGTCCGCGGCCCCCGACCTGCCGACCGCCGAGGAGGCGGGCGTACCGGGGCTCATCGCGGTGTCCTGGTTCGGCCTGGTCGCCCCCGCGCGCGCGCCGCAGCCCGTCGTCGACCGGCTTTCGAAGGAGACCGCGCGCATCCTGAAACTGCCGGATGTGCACAAGCGGATCAGCGACCTTGGGGCGGACCCGGTCGGCAGCACGCCGCAGGAGTTTGCGGCGTTCATCCAGTCCGAAATCAGTAAGTGGCGCAAGGTGATCCAGGGTGCCGGCGTGCGCCTCGACTGATCCCGCCACACTGCGGCCGCCATTCGTGGCCATGCATAACGGGATCACGAAGTGGGGCAAGGTCATCAAGGCCGCAGGAATCAAAGGAGAGCGATTCCTGCGAGGGATGAGGGATGAAGGATGAAGAGCACTGGTTACAAGTCACCGGTCACTGCTCACGCAATCGCGGCGGCGCTGTTGCTGGCAGCTGGTACGTGCGCCGCGCAGAGCTATCCGGCCAGGCCGATACGGATCGTCGTGCCGTTTCCCGCGGGCGGCATAGCCGATCTCTTTGCGCGCGTCATCGGGCAGAAGTTCAACGAGGCGTGGGGCCAGCCGGCCGTCGTCGATAACCGGCCCGGCGCCGGCGGTAACATCGGCGCTGAAATCGTCGCCAAGTCCCCGCCAGACGGCTACACGCTGGTAATGGGCAGCATCGGCACCCACTCCGTCAACGTCAGCCTGTTCAGCAAGCTTGCCTACGACCCGATCCGCGACTTTGCCCCGGTGGCGCTGGTCATGGAAGCCGAAGGCCTGCTGGTGCTGCACCCGTCGGTGCCGGTCAGGACCGTCAAGGAGCTGATCGCGCTTGCCAAGGCACGTCCGGGTCAGGTTGCGTACGCATCGGCGGGCTATGGGACCGCCAGCCATCTCGCGGGCGAGCTGTTCAAATCGATGGCCAAGGTGGACATGGTGCACGTTCCGTACAAGGGCAACGTCCCCGCGATCACCGACTTGATCTCCGGCCAGACTTCCCTGCTGTTTGCCACCATGCCGACGGTGTTGCCGCAAGTGCAGGCCGGAAGACTCAGGGCGCTGGCCGTGGCTAGTTCTTCCCGCTCGCCGGCCGCGCCGGAGCTGCCGACCATCGCCGAAGCCGCACTGCCGGGGTATTCGGTCACGAACTGGATCGGCCTGTTCGCGCCGGTTGGAACCCCGCGGGACATCGTCGTGAAGCTCAACGGCGAAACCGTTCGCATCATGCAGGCGCCCGATATCCAGAAGCGGCTCGCCAATGAAGGCGCGAAATTCACGCCAAAGACGCCCGACGAATTCACCGCGTTCGTCAAATCCGAGATCGCCAAGTGGGCGAAGGTCGTGAAAGACGCCGGCATTCGAGTTGATTAAGTGCTGAGTGCTGAGTGCTGAGTG
>Ga0326597_10001273_pt1 | contig 41230 bp, 29 predicted proteins | sample RVTome_12_FD_203789 | JGI IMG/M metagenome (GOLD analysis project Ga0326597, IMG submission 203789) | Soil microbial communities from uranium-contaminated site in the Upper Colorado River Basin, Wyoming, United States - RVT100D185 | ecosystem: Environmental > Terrestrial > Soil > Contaminated >... | reverse complement strand
GCACGACGTGCATGGTGATGTTCATCATCATCGGCGCCCAGGTGCTGGTGCTGGGGCTGACCTATTCCGGCCTGAGCCGCGAGCTGAGCGGGTTCATCGTGGGGCTGGGCTTCTCCAAGTGGCCGCTGTTTGCGGCTATCGTCGTGCTTTACATCATCATGGGCTGCTTCGTGGATGGCCTGTCCATGATCTACATCACGCTGCCCGTGCTGTATCCTGTGATCATCGCCGCCGGGTTCGACCTGCTGTGGTTCGGGGTGATCGTCACCATCCTCATCGAGCTGGGCCAGATCACGCCGCCCGTAGGCGTCAATCTGTTCACGATCCAGGCGATCTCCGGCGGGCGGCCGTTCAGCGATGTGGCCCTGGGTGCCCTGCCCTTCGCGGTCATCATGCTGGTGATGATCGTGCTGCTGGCGTTTTTTCCGGCGATTGCGCTGTGGCTGCCCTCACTGCTGTAGGCAGGCAAGGCCGGACACCCCCTCGCCACGAATTCTGATTGAGCATTTGGCATGACATATCGACTAGGCGTAGACATCGGCGGCACCTTCACGGATCTGGCGCTGCTGGACGAGGCGGATGGCGCCATGGCCATCCACAAGCGGCTGACCACGCCCGACGATCCCGCCCGCTCCGTGTTGGATGGCATCGGTGAACTCCTGGCGCGGCAGGAGGTGGCCATCGGTGAGGTGACGCGCATCGCCCACGGCACGACCCTCGTGACCAATGCGATCATCGAGCGGCGTGGCGGCCGCACCGGCATGATCGCCACGGCGGGCTTCCGCGACGTGCTCGATATCGGCATCGAGAGCAAGTATGACCTCTATGCCCTGCGGCTGAAGTATCCCCGTCCGTTCGTGCCGCGCCCCCTGCAGCATGAGGTGCACGAGCGCATCCGCCACGACGGCCAGATCGAGCAGCCGCTGGATGCCGACGAGGTGCGGCGCATTCTCACGATCCTGCGGGACGAGCAGGGGGCGGTGGCCGTGGCCGTGTGCCTGATCCAGTCCTTCCGCAATCCCCAGCACGAGCAGGCGATTGCCCGCATCTGCCGGGAGGAGTTTCCCGAGCTGTTCGTCAGCGTCTCCTCCGAGGTGCTGCCCTTCATGCGCGAATACGAGCGCTGGACGACGACCACGATCAACGCGTTCACCCAGCCCATGGTGCACCGCTATCTGAGCCGGCTCGAGCAGGGCTTGGCGGAGCTGGGCTTCCGGGGGCACCTGCACCTGATGGCCTCCAATGGGGGCACCATCACGCCGGCCTTGGCGCGGCGCTTTCCCGTGCGCCTGCTGGAATCGGGCCCCGCCGCCGGCGTGATCATGTCCGCCGAGTACAGCCGCACCCTGGCCCTGCCCAATCTGCTCTCCTTCGATATGGGCGGCACGACAGCCAAGGGATCGCTGATCCATGACGGCCAGCCGCTCAAGCAGTATGAGCTGGAGGTCGCCCGCTCCCATGAGCATCGCCAGGGCAGCGGATTCCTGGTCAGGGTGCCGGTGATCGACATGATCGAGATCGGCATCGGCGGCGGCAGCATCGCCGGCATCGATGCCCGAGGTGTGATCCATGTGGGACCCCAGAGCGCCGGCGCCGATCCGGGTCCCGCCTGCTATCAGCAGGGGGGCGCCAGGCCCACGGTCACCGATGCCGATCTCGTCCTCGGTTATCTGGATGCGGACTACTTCCTGGGTGGCCGCATGAAGCTGGGCCGCGAGGCGGCTGAGACGGCCATTCGCACCCACATCGCCGATCCGCAGCAGATCGACACGGTGCGTGCGGCCTGGGGCATCTTCGAGATCGCCAACGAGAGCATGGCGCGGGCGTTCCGGCTGCATGCCTCCGAACGCGGCCAGGATCTGCGCAACTTCTCGGTGGTCGGCTTCGGCGGCAATGGGCCGCTGCATGCCACGCGCGTCGCGCGCATCCTACACATTCCGCGCGTGGTGTTGCCCCTGGGCGCCGGCGTCATGTCGGCCTTCGGGCTGCTGGTGAGTCCGCTGTCCTTCGAAACCGTGCTCTCCCAGCCCACCGCCGCGGGAGCGTTGGACCAGGCGGCGTTCGATGCGGTCTTTGCGCCACTGATCGAGGAGGCGGCGCAACTGCTCCGCGATGCGGGGGTACCCCAGGAAGCCATGCAGGTGCGGCGGCGCCTCGACATGCGCTACCAGGGCCAAGGCTATGAGATAGAGGTCATCGTGCCCGAGGGGTCGGGTCTGGCGGAGCTGCCGGCGCTGTTCAGCGCGCAATACCGGCGCGTCTTCACGACCAGCTTCATCGAGGAGCCGCTGGAGATCGTGAACTGGAAAGTGGAGGTCGTGGCCCAGAGCGAGCACACCATGCCCACCTACCGCATCGCCGGCGCGGGGCAGGTCGGCAAGGCCCAGCGCGGCGTGCGCGCCGCCTACTTTCCGGAGGCCGGGGGCTTCATGGACTGCCCGGTGTACGACCGCTATGCCCTGGCACCTGGCGCCAGCATCACCGGGCCGGCGATCATCGAGGAACACGAGTCCACCTGCCTGCTCGGCTGGGGCGACACGGCCGAGGTGGACGATCACCTCAGCCTGGCCGTCAAGATCAACCTGGACAGGAAAGCGCGATGAACGCAATTGACCCGGTCACGCTGGCCATCATGTGGGATCGCCTGATTACCATCGTCAATGAAATGGCCACCACGCTGATCCGTACCTCCTTTTCTGCCATCGTGCGGGAGAGCCTGGATCTGTCCGTGGTGCTGTTCGATGCGGAAGGCGATGCGCTGACCCAGAGCCGCATGGGCGCACCCGGTCACAGCGGCAGCGCGACGAACACGCTGCGCTACGTGCTCAGCTATCACGCGCGCGAGACCATGCGCCCGGGGGATGTCTTCATCACCAACGACCCGTGGCATGGCACGGGGCACATATTCGACATGAATTTCATCCGGCCCGTGTTTCTGCGCGAGCGCCTGGTGGGATTCACCTACACCGATACCCATCTGCCCGACATCGGGGGCGGTGGCTGGTCCGCGACCGGCGCGGACATGTATGCCGAGGGGCTGCACCTGCCGCCCGTGCGGTTGATCAATGCGGGCACACCCAATCAGGAGTTGCTGAACATTATCCGCACCAACGTGCGCATCAATGAGCAGGTCGTCGGCGACCTGATGGCGAACGTGACCGCCAACGAGGTTGGCGGCCGGCTGCTCACGGGGTTCATGGAGGAATACGGGCTGGACTCGCTGCGCCCCATCTCCCAGATCATCACGCGCAATTCCGAGCAGAAGATGCGGGAGGAAATCGAAAAGATTCCCAACGGCGTGTATCCCCACGAAACCCTGGTCGATGGCTGGGAGCGCCCGATCCGCCTGTGCGTGGAGGTGACCGTGCGAGGAGACGAGGTGCACATCGACTTCGCGGGCACCGATCCGGTGGTGAACACGGGCATCAACGTGCCGCTGTGTTACACGCGGGCCATGTCGATCCATGCCATTCGCCTGGTCACGGTGCCGGAGATTCCGCCCAATGAGGGCACCACCAAGCCCATGTCCATCTCCGCGCCGGAGAACTGTATCCTCAACGCCCTGCCGCCGGCAGCCACCGGGGGGCGGCATATCGTGGGGCATTTCCCCACGCCCATGATCTTTCATGCCCTGGCGCCGGTAATTCCCGACCGCATCCAGGCCGACAGCGGCATGCTCAACAGCGTGAGCTTCCAGGGGCGTGACGCCGCCGGGCGGGAATTGGGTGCCATGTACTTCACCTCCGGGGGCTACGGCGCCATGGCGGGCATGGACGGCATTTCCACGCTCCCGTCTCCGGCGAACATGCGCGTGACACCCACCGAGGTCTGGGAGAATCTGACCGGCATTCAGGTTGAGTCGCGCCGCCTGCTCCCGGACTCCGGGGGCGCCGGCGAATTCCGCGGCGGGCTGGGCCAGGAGATCGTGCTGCGGAACACCACCGGCCATCCCATCCGCCTGTCCTTTTTCGGGCGGCAGACCGACTTTCCGCCCAGCGGCATGATGGGTGGCCGGCCCGGCAGTCCGCTGCAATATCTGATCGACGGCAAGCTCGTGCCGGCCACCGGCCGGGCCGATCTGCCCGCGGGCTCGCGCCTGACGATCCGCAAGCCGGGTGGCGGCGGTTATGGCGACCCCGCCAAGCGGGAACGGGCGCAGCTGCTGGAGGACGTGCAGGACGGCTTCGTCACGGCCGAGGGTGCCAGCCGTGACTACCGGGTGGACGTGGGGCAGGCGAGATGAGCGCCACGCGCGTCATGCCCATCGCCGGCGTTCCGCGGCCCGCATGGCCAGACCCCACGAGGGTGGCTCGTGGCCGCCGCGCCACCGGGGCGGTCGCGGCGGGCGCCATTTCCAGCACTCTCGATGTCTTTCACCTTCAATGAGCACAGCCGGTCATGAGCCTGGATCCCATCACCCTGGAAGTGCTGCGCAACAAGTTCGATGTCATCGCGGACGAGATGCAGATCGCCCTGCTGCGCAGCGCCTATTCCATGAACATCAAGGAAGCCAACGACGCCACCTGCGCCCTGCTCACCCCGGCGGGGGAGATCGTGGCCCAGGCCGTGGCCAACCCGGGGGACATCGGCGCCATCATGCCCGCGGTGCAGACGGTGCTGCGCAAGTTCCCGGTGGCCGGCATGGCGGAAGGCGATGTGTACGTGATCAACGATCCCTATGGCGGCGGCAGCCATCTGCCCGATGTCTTCGTGGTGGTGCCCATCTGCTACCGGGGGCAGGTGGAACTGGTGGCAGGCGTGAAAGGGCACGAGCAGGACATCGGCGGCAAGTCCCCCGGCAGCGTGCCCACGGATTCCACCGAGATCTACCAGGAGGGCCTGTGTCTGCCGGCGCTGAAGATGTACGACCGCGGCGAGCCCAACGAGACCCTGCTCGCCATCCTGCGCAAGAACGTGCGTGTGTCGGACATTGTGCTGGGGGACATTCACAGCCAGATTTCCGCCGGCCGTGTGGGGCACAACCGCATGCAGGATGTGTTCGAGACCTACGGCGTCGAGACTGTGCGCGCCGCCATGAGCGAACTGCTGGACCGCGCCGAATCCATGACGCGGGAATACATCAGCGCCCTGCCGGACGGGGACTACAGCTTCGTGGACTATCTGGACAATGACGGCGTGGAACTGGATCGCTCCATTCCGATCCGCTGCACCATCCGCATCCGCGGCACCGAGGCCACCTTCGATTACGCCGGGAGCGGCGCCCAGGCCAAGGGCCCGGTGAACAGTGTGCCGTCGAATGCCCTGCCCGCGGCGTACTACTGGCTCAAGGCGGTGACCGATGCCTCGATCCCGAGCAACGGGGGCATCGCCCGGCTGATCACGCTGGACATTCCCGAGGGCACGGTGGTCAACCCCCGCCATCCGGCGCCCGTCGCCGGCCGCGGCGCCACCATGCTGCGCACCAATGATGTGGTGCACGGTGCGCTGGTCAAGCTGCTGCCCGAGGCCGTGCCCGCCGGCGCCTGCGGCCAGACGTTGTTCGTGGCCCTGGCCGGCACGAAGCCCGACGGCCAGCCCTTTGTGACATGCGACTTGGGTGCCGGAGGCGCCGGGGCGCGGCACAACCAGGACGGCATCGACGTGCTGGAGGTGGGCATCGGCAATACCATGAATGTCCCCTGCGAGGCCTTCGAGCAGGGCGTGCCCTTGCGCATCGCCCATTTCGAGCTGCGCCAGGACTCCGGCGGCCCGGGCAGGTTCCGCGGGGGGCTGGGCTCGCACAAGGTGTTCGAGGCGCTGACGGAGGTCAAGGTCTCTATGCGCGGCGAGCGCTATTTCACCCAGCCCTGGGGCGTGTACGGCGGTCTGGCGGCAGCTTCCGGACAGGGGTGGGTGATCCGGCGCGACGGGACGCGGCTGGACATACCTTCCAAGATGGAGATCGTGCTCCAGGTGGGCGACCGCATGCACCTGCTCACCCCGGGCGGCGGCGGCCATGGTGATCCGCTGGAGCGGGACCCGGATGCCGTGCTGCTGGACGTACAGGACGAGAAGGTATCCCTGGCCGCGGCGCGGGACATCTACGGTGTCGCGGTGTCCGACGATGGCATGACCCACTACCCGGCCGAGACCGAGCGGCTGCGGGCGCAGCTGCGCCAATCCCGGCCCGCGGGGGAGCAGCCCGTCTTCGACCATGGCGCCCTGGGCCGCAGCCACGACGGCACCGTGCAACCCATCATGCCGCAGGCCCTGCTGCAGCGGCGCTAGCCGGCAAGACGCGGCGCAAGGGGAGAGACGCCGGCACGGACTGTCCCGGGCCTGACCCTCCCTGGGTCGATCCCGTCGACCCGTTGGCGCGGCGTCTGGAGCGACCGGGGTCGCGCGCTACGTCTGTTCCGCGGCACACGGGTGCTGTCTGAGGCGGACCAGGACCGCGGCGCACCAGGCGTGGCGGTGCCTGCCATGGACTGGGTGTTTCGCAGCTGGACCTTGGGCCTGTCCGCCGTCCACGATTCCGGCCGCGGGCATTGCCTTGGTCGGATCGTGCATCCAGACAAGGAACCCTTGCGACGTCCTTCCCTGGCGGTGTCCGCCGGGACCCTTGCCGTCCCCTTCGGCGCAGCGTCGACAGGTCCCGCGATCCGCGCGGGCGCGATTCGCCAAGACCGGCGCCGGGGCGCGACGGGCGCTGCGATTGTCTGTTTCACCTTGCCCCATAGCCGTTCCCGAATAATTCCTTCCTTCCCTGGTTTACGGCAGTGCATGGCGCGATTTGATCTTGGTCAACCGCATACATGACCTAGATCACAAAGATTCTCTGCCCTATCGATACACTTTTCACGGATCGCAGCACCCGCATGATCGGCGTGCCACCTGGCACGTTAGACAGGGCGGTGCGTCGGGTGTTCGGTGCTGCCAGGAAAATTCGCCCCGCTGCAGGAAGGAAGGGAACATGGACCCCACCATCGTCTTCAATGGCCCCACATACCCGGTCTGGGACTGGCGCGTGGCTCTGGATTTATTTTTTGGCGGCATCGGCGTGGGAGCCTTCCTGATCGCCGTACTCGTGGACTGGCGCTATGCGGGCAAGTACCGGCGCATCTGCCACACCGCCGCGGTGGCGGCTCCCGTCTTCGTGACGCTGGGCCTGCTGTTCCTGATGCTGAAGATGGGCCGTCCCATGGCCCTGTTCTATACCTTCACCACTGTCGCGCCCACGTCGCCCCTGTGGTGGGGCGGCATCTTCCAGACGCTGTTCATCCTGGGCGCCATCTATTATGCGCTGCAATGGCAGATGTCTGACGCCAACGTGGCCTTTCGGCGCAAGCTGGGCTGGTGGTTGCTGCCGCTGGCGGTGATCGTGGGCGCGTACCATGGCTTCCTGCTCAGCGTGCTGCGGGCACGGCCCCTGTGGAACACGGGGCCCACGGTGGTCGCGGCAGTGCTGGGCTTCCTGACCACCGGCATGGCGGCGGTGTTGCTGATTCACCTGCTGCGCATGAAGCTGGCGCACCGGCTGGAGCAGAAGGACTGGGTCAGTGAATTCCTGACGGACATTCGCGAAATGCGCCTGCTGCTCGGTGCCGCACTGCTGGCCCAGTTGTTCACCTTTTTCATCTGGTGGATCTCCCTGCTCTTCGGCCCACAGGGCGCCCAGGATGCGCTGGCAGCGGCCAACGCGGCCTATGGGAGCCTGTTCTGGGGCATCGGCATCGGCGCTGGCCTGGTGTTGCCCCTGCTGATCGGCGGGTATGCGGTGCTGCGCGGCGAGCGGCTGAGCGTTTCGATGGAGGTGAACACGATCTGGGTGACCAGCGCGCTGATCCTCGTGGGGGGCATCGTGTATCGCATGGCGGTGGTTTTGGGCGGACAGGCTGCGCCGTTTGTCAACATTCTCTCCTGAACGATAGGACGGCGCCGTCATCCCACGCGCCGCAAGCAGGTTTGAACCGAGTGGGCCCTAGCGCCTGGGAGGACACAATGAGCATTTCCCGCCGGAGGTTTCTGACATATTCCACCGCTACCGGTGCGGTGCTGTTGAGCGCGAGCGGCGGTCTGCCCGTGCTGCGGGCACTGGGCCAGCAGCCGGTCAAGCCGCTGGTGGACAAGGCGGCCAACTGGCTGCCCACCACCTGTCAGGGTTGCACGAGCTGGTGTCCCGTGCAGGTGCTGGTGAGTGACGGGCGCGCGATCAAGGTGCGCGGCCATGTGAATGCCAAGGCCAACCATGGCCGCATCTGCCCGCGGCCGCACCTGGCGCTGCAACAGCTCTACGATCCGGATCGGGTCAAGGTGCCCATGAAGCGCACCAACCCCAACAAGGGCCGGGGGGAAGACCCAAGGTTCGTGCCCATCACCTGGGATGAGGCGCTGGACATGATCGCCGACCGCATGATGGCATTGCGCGAGGCGGGCGAGCCGGAGAAGTTCGCCCTCTTCCGTGGGCGCTACACCTACATGCGCGATCTGATCTACTCGTCCATGCCCAAGATCTTCGGCTCGCCCAACGGCATCTCCCACAGCGCCATCTGCGCCGAGGCGGAAAAGTTCGGGCCCTATTACACCGAGGGCTATTGGGACTACCGTGACTACGACCTGGAGCACACGCGCTACGTGCTGTGCTGGGGGGCTGATCCGCTGTCCTCCAACCGCCAGGTGCCCCATGCGATCAATGTGTGGGGGCAGGTGCGGGATCAGGCGACCATCGCCGTGATCGACCCACGGCTGTCCGCCACCGCCGCCAAGGCGGATGAGTGGCTGCCGGTCATCCCCGGCGAGGACGGTGCCCTGGCCGTGGCCATGGCCCATGTGATCCTGGTGGAAGGCTTGTGGAGCCGCGAATTCGTGGGCGATTTCACCGACGGCCAGAACCGCTTCGTGGCCGGCCAGACCGTACCGGAAGCGGGCTTTGCCGAAAATTACTCCGGTGGGGTGGTGAAATGGTGGAACCTGGAGCTCAAGGACCGCACGCCCGAATGGGCCGCCGACCGCTGCGGGATTCCGGCTGACCAGATTCGCCGCGTGGCCATCGGCTTCGCCAAGGCCGCCCCGCGGGCCATCTCCTGGCTGTCGCCCGGTGCCGCCATGCATGTGCGTGGGGGATACACGGCCATGGCGGCCCATGCCCTGAACGGGCTGGTGGGCTCCGTGGACTCCGTGGGCGGCACGGCCCAGAAGGGCAAGACGCCGTCCAACGCCACCCCGGACGTGAAGCCGTATCAGGACGAGCTGGCCAAGAAGCAAGCCAAGCTGCAGAAAATCGACCAGCGCGGCTACCTGCAATTTCCCGTGCTCAGCGGCGGCAAGCCCGGCGGCGGCGTGGTGACCAACAACGCGGCCGACGGCATGCTGCAGAAGGATCCCTACGAGATCAAGATGGCCATTGCCTATTGGGCCAACTTCCCCTTCTCCTGCGCGGGCGCGCAGCGCTGGGAGCAGGCGCTCACCGAGCTGCCATTCTTCGTGCATGTGACCACCCATGCCTCGGAGATGAGCCATTTCGCCGACATCGTGCTGCCGGCGGCCCATCACATGTTCGAGAAGTACGGCTTCCTGAAGAGCAAGCAGAACCTGCACTCGTACATCACGCTGAACCAGCGCCTGGTCGAGCCTCTGTGGGATGTGCGCATGGACGAGACCGAAGTGCCCTACCTGATCGCCGAGCGGCTGGCCGAGCGGGGATTCGATAATCTGCTGCGGTACTACCGCGCCGAGTTCAAGGATCCCGAGTCGGGCCGCGAGCCGACCAACGGCATGGAGTTCTCGCTGTACGCCGTGAAGTACCTGACGCAGCCCCTGTGGAATCCACAGCATGCGGACTACGGCAAGCACGGGGACAAGTTCCGTGGCTGGGAGGACTTCCGCCGTGTCGGCGTGTGGAACGACGACCGTTACACGTTCCGCACGAAGTGGGGCAAGTTCAAGACGGCAACGGGCAAGTTCGAGTTCTACAGCGAAACGCTGAAGGCGGCACTGGGCAAGCACGCGGAAAACCACAACGTCACGGTGGATCGTGTGCTGGAGGTCTGCAAGTACACCGCCCGTGGCGAGCAGGCCTTCATTCCGCATTACGAGGAGGCCTATCGCTGGGGCGACGCGACGGAATTTCCATTCATTTTCTTCGAGCATCGCTCGCGGCTGAACCGCGAGGGCCGCTCGGCCAACTGCACCTGGTATCAGGCCCACAAGAACGCCGATCCCGGCGATGAGAACTGGGACGATGTGCTCAAGGTCAACCCGGTGGATGGGGCCAAGCTGGGGCTACGCAACGGCGACACGGTACGCGTCGTTTCGCCTCAGGGCCGGATTACCGTGCACGTGAAGCTGTGGGAGGGTGTGCGGCCCGGCACGGTGGCCAAATGCTACGGCCAGGGTCACTGGGCCTATGGCCATGTGGCGGCACTGGACTTCCAACGGCAGGTGCCGCGCGGCGGCAACAACAACGAAATTCTGCCGGCCGACTATGATCGGTTGAGCGGCAGCACGGCGCGCCATGGTGGCGTGACCCGCGTTCGCATCGAGAAGGTCTGATCCCGGAGGTGATGAAAGATGGCACGAAATTTTGCGATGGTGATCGACCTTCACAAGTGCGTCGGCTGCTCGGGCTGCGACATCGCCTGCAAGAGCGAGAACAACCTGCGCGACGATTTCCACTGGTCGAATCATATTATTGAAACAGCGGGAACATTCCCCGATGTGCGCTACCGGTATGTCCCGGTGCTGTGCAACCACTGTGAGGTCGCCCCCTGCGTGGAGACCTGCCCCACCACGGCCATGCACAAGGACGAGGACGGCATCACCATGCATGACCCGGACATCTGCATCGGCTGCCGGGCCTGTCAGCTGGCCTGCCCGTATGGGGCCATCTATTTCAACGACAAGGCGCCCCATGGCGAGTACCGGCAGGATACGGCCCTGATCGCCGGGGGCACGGCCACCGGGCGGGAAACCGCGGAGAAGGCCGGGGCACCGATTCCCTATTACAACCCCGACCGGGCCAACACCCACGACGGCATCCGCCGCAAGGGGATCGTGGAGAAGTGCACCTTCTGCGATCACCGCACCAAGCAGGGGCTGAAGCCCTGGTGCGTGGAGGCCTGTCCCGCCCAGGCGCGCATCTTCGGGGACCTCAACGATCCCAAGAGCGAGGTGCGCCAACTCGTGGCCAAGCATACGCCCCACGTGCTGCAAGCCGACAAGGGCACGCGGCCGAAGGTGTATTACATCCGGGACTACTGATCCCCGCGGGACGCCGGGCATGCTGCCCGGTGCCCGACCTCGGCAGAGAGGAGCCGGCCATGGTATCACAGGGTATGTCCCCCAGGCGGGGGCGCGAGAATGCGGCCCCGGCCCACCCCGCGGCGGGAGTCGCTGCCAATCCCCAGCGGAGCTGCATCATGACGTCACCGATGCCCCTGGCGCCGCCGGAAGCGACGCTTCATGCGGCCCGGGCCAATACCTACCGTCTGCTGGCCGATGGCTTCCGCTCGCCGCTGGAGCTGAATCCCGCGGCGCTGCGGGAGTTGCCCCGGCAACTCGGCGCTTGCTGGAGCGAAGGTGTCGCGTCGGCGGAGGCACTGCTAACCGCCGTGCCCGAGGGCGACGCGGCGTGGGAGCCGTTGCGCGTGGCCCATGCAGCGCTGTTCGTGGGGCCGTTCCACCTGCTGGCCCCGCCCTATGGCTCGGTGTATCTCGATGTGGCCGGTGAGGTCATGGGGGACTCCACCCTGGCGGCGCTGGAGCATTATGTGGCGGCGGGACTGGACGTGGATTCGGCGCAGCATGAGCCCCCGGACCATATCGCCACGGAGCTGGAATTCATGTACTACCTGGCCTTCCAGCATGTCACCACGGGGGAGGCGGCATATCTGGAACGGCAGCGCGCCTTTCTCTCCCAGCATCTGGCACGGTGGCTGCCCCTGCTTGCCGAGCGGATTCAGGCTGCTGCCCAGCACCCATTCTACACGGCCCTGGGCGAGCTGACGCATGCCTTCGTGCGCGAGGACAGGGCTCGCGTCACCTGAAGCTGTAGCGGTACCCGATGCGCATGCCCGTGGCACGATCTCCAGCCCCACGCCACGCGGCGCCATGACGTCGATCTCGTTGCCCGTGGCCCAGGCAGCGCATGTGGAGCAGCGGCGCACCAGCAGTGCCTCCCGTGCCACGCCCGCGTGCTGGCGGCAGACCCGTATCCGATCGGCTCAAACGGTGCGGCAATTTGGGCGCGCTGGCGCCTATGGATACTCCGGACATGGCCTCATCCCTCCCTGACTTCCGATTGCCCATGACCACGCTGCTCCTGCTTCTGTGCGGACATCTCAGTGTTACGTGCAGTTACAGAGGCCCAGGGTTCCCCGTGCCAGCTTGATCGGACGTCACGTTCGTGCCAGATCCCGGAAGCTCGAAAGACGGGAAGCTCGCCCGCCAATGCCGTTCGCCGCGGACGCATGCACAGGCGGGCCGGCGCAGAGCGAGGCGGTGCAGAGCGAGGCGGCGCCCACCCCGCGAATCTCAGGCGAGGCACCGGCGACGCCGGGGGCAGCCCACGGTGTGCGGATTGGGGGCGGCGTTGCGGGATGGTATTGCGGGCGGGGTACCCCCTTGCCGGGGGCGCCATGGCTGTGACAGATCATTCTGCCGACTTGCGAGGCGGTCGGCCGATTGGCGCCTGCCGGACTCCGCCTGCGTGGCGCGCTGTGGCGGCGGGGCAATGCGAGGGTTCAGGTCGCGATCCGCCGGGTCACGCGCTGCGTGATGGCAGTTACGATTTCGTAGTTGATGGTGCCCAGGGTCGCCGCCAGGTCATCGGCGCACTGTGCGGCGCCGCCGCGCTGCCCGATGATCACGGCCTCGTCGCCCAGGTGGACCAGGCCGCGCAAGGCTGTCACGTCGAGCAGGCTCAGGTCCATGGTGATGCGCCCCACCTGGGGACAGCGCACGCCCTGCACGATCATCTCCATGCGCCCCGATAGGTTACGGTGCAGCCCGTCGCCGTAGCCCACGGGCACCGTGGCGATCAGCGCGGGCGCGGGGGTGTGGTAGTCGTGGCCATAGCTCAGCCCCGTGCCCGCCGGCACCTCCTTTAGGTAGACGATAGGCGTGGTCCATTCCAGCGCCGGCCGGAGAGCCGCGGCCGCCGGATTGGCGATGTCCGCCGAGGGCGGCAAGCCATACATGGCGATGCCGGGGCGTACGGCATCGAAGGCCGCGCCGGGCAGTTCCAGCATGCCGGCACTGTTGGCCATGTGGTACTGCAGTCCGGGCCGCCGCCCGATGGCTGCCGTCAGTGCCTGGAAGCGCCCAAGTTGCGCCTCGGCCACGGTCTTGTCCGCCTCGTCGGCACTGGCGAAGTGGCTCATGATGCCCACCACCGCCAGCCCGGGCAGCGCCTCGCAGGCGGCGAAAAAGGCGGGCGTATCCGCGGGCCGCATGCCCACGCGGCCCATGCCCGTGTCCACGGCGATGTGCACGGGGACGCGCCGTCCGGCCTTGTCCGCGGCAGCGTTCAGGGCATTGGCCATGTCTTCGGTGCAGATGACCGGCTCGCAACCCAGCGTCACCAGGGCCGCGGCATGTTCCGGCAGCGGGGGCGAGAGAATCACCGTCGCCAGCCCCAGGCCACTCTCTGCCAGGGCGGCAGCCTCGGACACGTCCGCCACGCAGACCTTGCGGTAGCCCAACCCGGCCAAGTGCCGGGCCACCGGCAGCGCACCGTGTCCATAGGCATTGGCCTTGATCACGGGCCACAGGGCCGCGCCGGGCGCCTGGGCCTGAAGCAGCCGCAGATTGGCCGTCATGTGCGCAAGATGCAGGGTGACGGTGGTCAGTCGCTGGGCGTGGCCGCTCACGGATTCCATTCCTGTGGGTGTGGGGGCGCCTTGCGGCGTGGCCGGCTCATGGCGCGCCGCGGGTGTCGACGCCATCCCCCGCCGACAGGGGCAGAAGCCGCTTTTCCACGTATTCCGAGGTCATGGCCCGCAGCAGCGCCCCATAGGTCAGGGCAAAAGGCAACACGTCGCCTACCCGAATGTCCCCTGCCGCGGCGGAAACGTCCATGACCAGATAGCCGCTGGAAGCACCCACGATGGACAGGCGCTCGTCCAGGGGCGTCAGGCCGGCATGTTCCACATCCTCCCGCCCCACGTTGAGCAGCGCCCGCAGCCGCTCGCCGCGCTCTGCGAAGCGGGGCCGCTCGCCGAAGGCATCCTCCCCCAGCGTGCCGATAGGCACCGAGGGCTTGCGCTTCAGCTCCAGCACCTCGGCATGAAGGAGGAACGCATCCTGAGCCGTGCCCGGCCAGGGGCGGCGGATGATGGTCTCCCGCCCCAGCAGAATCGCCTCGCCGATGCGCGCCTGATTCATCGCCGGCGGCAGGTGTCCCGCTTCCAGCAGGGCGAGCCCGCTGGAATTGAGCCCCGAGACCCAGCGCAGCGGCTGCCCATAGGCCCGCGCGGCCTCATCGGACAGCGCCACCAGTTGGCCCATGTTCTCCCGGCTCGGCACCACCCCGCCAAAGCAGGCCAGATTCGTCCCCAGTCCCACCATGCGCACCCCGGCCAATGCCTTGAGCGCCGTGACGAGGGGCACCAGCTCTGTCGGCATGACACCCTCGCGCAGGTCCCCCAGATCGACCATGACGATCACCTCGTGCACACGTCCCTGGGCCAGGGCCGCCGCGGAGAGGGCCTCCAGCACGGCCAGCTCGGAGTTCAGGCTCACGTCGGCACAGGCCACCACCTCGGCCGCGGCGGAGAGCGCCGGCACACGCAGCAGCATCAAGGGCGCGGTCACCCCGCCCTCGCGCAGCCGGTGCAGATTGCGCAGACGGGAGTCGCCGATCATGCTTACGCCGCCGCGCAGCATGGCCTGGGCCACGGCCGGATGGCCGCAGGTGACCTTGGTCACGCCCGCCACGGCGATGCCGTGGGCTGCGAAGTCGGCCACGACCCGCCGTGCGTTGGCCTCGATTTTTGCCAGGTCCATGCTGAGATAGGGGGTGCTCATGGTCCCGTCCGCCCCGCAAGTCTGGGAATGGCAACCACGGGATCAGCGCTCGCGCAGCGCGCGCACGATGAAGCTGCCCACGTCGCGACCCGTGGTGCCCCGGCCGAAGCCGGCGTCCAACCCGCAGGCCCGGGCCAGCGCGTCGGTGACCTGGGTGCCGCCCGCAATGAGCACCAGCCCCGCGCGCAGGCCGCGTTGCCGGGCCAGCGCGGCCAGCCGGCGCATGTTCTGCTCGTGCACGGCGGAGTGGGTCACGATGGTGGAGATCAGGATGACGCGGGCGCCCGTGCGCTCGGCGGTGTCGAGCAATCGCTCGATGGGTACCGAGGTGCCCAGGTTCTGGCAACGGAAGCCGTACTTTTCGATGCCGCCATGCTTGATGTCCAGCACCTCGTGCATGCCCACCGAGTGCTCGTCCTCGCCCACGGTGCCGGCCACCACCGCGATGTTCCGCGGACGCACCCAGGCCTCGATTTCCGCGTCCGCGATAGGCTCGCTCGGCGGGGGCAGCACAAGTTGGTCGATCCTGATCGCCGCTTCCAACCGGCCGCGCACCTCGAACACGCTGCCTTCCGCCGGGTGCATCATGCGGCGGCTGATCACGGTGGGCTCCGCCAGGCCCATGCGGCGCGCCATCTCCAGCGCGGCGGCCTCGGCCAGTTGGGGTTCCGCCGGAACGAACAGGGTCACGCAGACGATGCCGTCTCCGTGGCGTTCCACCTCCGGGCGCAGCAGTCCGGCCTGCTGCTCGGCCAGGGGGCGCTCCAGCCGGCGGGCCACCGTGTCCTCCTCGTCCACTTCGTCCACGTAGCGGATGCGCTCGGGGTTGCACAGGCTGCAGCCGCCGTACGCCGCGCAGGCCTTGCCCGCCTGCCCGTCGTAGGCGTTGTCGCCGAAGTGACTGCACACCGGCGCGCCGTAGTCCGGCTCCCGCGGTACCACGGTGTCCGCGCCGTCCCCGCCCGCTGGGTCGCGCACGATCCCGTCGCCGTGGCGCTCGGGAAAGTAGCCCGAGTCCACGAACATGCCCGCGGCCACGGCGGCGTAGTAGCCGCCCTGGGCCAGCACGTCCTCCAGAAAGAGCACGGCCCGCTCCTTGAGTTCGCGGGCCATGGCGGGCAGGTAGCCATCTTCCCGCAGCGCGACAAGCTGCATCATGCCGTCCAGGCCCATCAGGGTCTGCCGGGCCGTGTTCACGCCCGCCACGTTGTTGTAATGCCAGGGAATGTTGCGCCCCTCGTCGGGCGTGATGGTGCTCTGGATGTCCGCCGAGGTGAGCCGGGAGAGCAGGGTGTCCAGCACATGGGTCACGGTGGCCTCGCCCGTGTCCGCCTCGATGTAGCGTGTGTTCTGCTGGGCGCGCATGCGATAGCCCGCGAACAGGTCGCGCAGGGCCACCATGTAGGGCAGGTCCAGCCGCAGCTTGGGTGCCGGCGGGGCGGTGGGTGGCACGGTGGACAGGGCAATCAGCTCCGCCGGCATGCCAGCGCGCCGGGAGTATTCCGTGTTGATGGCGTGCTGCACGAACAGTTCCGGCGTGACCTTCCATGCCTCCTTGGCCGTGGCATTCGCGTTGTGGGCGCCATCGAGCTGAAGGATGCCCGCCTGGGCCATGATGCGCTTGGCCTCCGCCGCATCCACGAAGGAGCGGTGCATGTTGATGCCCCGGTAGAGCACGTTGTACTGGGGGTCCTGGTGGGCGCCGTTCACGCCCTCTTCGGCGAACAGCACGGCGATCTCCGGCCCGGCCAGCCCGCTCACGTAGGAGTGGAAGTTGATGGGGCGGCCCACCTCGTCCTCGATGGCATCCAGGGCCTTGCGCGTCGCGCGCACCTGCTTGCGCGTGATGGGAATGCCCCCCACGCCCTCCGGCGTGCCCTCGATCAGTCCGTCGATATGGGACTGGCCCGTGGTGCGGATCACCATCAGGTGGTCCGCCCCGTGCCAGGCGGCCATGCGCATGCGGCGCAGGTCGTCCTCGAAGCGGCCCGAGGCGATTTCCGTGGTGATGACGAAGTCGCACTGCGGATCGATGTCCCCGAACCAGTGGGCCGAGGGCAGGGGCACCGACTGGGCCAGCGCCGGCGAGGCATTTTCATACATGAATGGCCCCACCTGCTGCCGCGCCGGGCCGCTGCGCCACGTCCAGCCGCGGCGCCGGGGGCGGTAGGCGGCCAGGTTGCGCAGCACCTCGAGGATGTTCAGCTTCTCGTTGGGCGTCAGCTTCATGGCCGCAGCGCCTCCCAGCCCTCGCCGGCGAGCAGCGCCTCGCCCACCTGCCGCACCGAGCTGCCCTGGGCCTGGGCCCGGCTCAACAGCAGCCTGCCGGCCCCATGGCCCAGCCAGCCGCGCTGGTGCATGCCGCCCACGATGAGCTTGGCCTCGGCACTGGTGAAGCCCATGCGCAGGAGTACCGAGCGCTCGATGGCCGGCGTGGTGTGGGTGCGGGCCTCCTCGATCAGCGGTGCCACGATCTCTTGCACCAGGCTCCAGAAACGCCCATGCAGTTCCGCATCGGAAAGGCCGTGCAGGGGTTTGCGCCGGGTGGCGAAATCGTCAGCGCGTTCGCTGCTGCTCATGCCAAAGCTCCTCGATGGTGGCGCGGTCGGCCCGGCTGTCCGCGGCCAGAAATGCCAGATCGGTCTCCGTGGGCGCGCTGCCTTCGGGCAGACTCTTCAGGGCCTGCCGCAGGTAGGTGCGCCGGATATGGGCCAGATCGACCTCGCGCACAGTGATCTGCCGGGGATGCGCCGGCAGCACGATGGCCGTGCCGGGCTTGTTCTCGCGCGGGTCGCCCCGGCGCACGGTGATGCCCATGGCCTTGGCCAGATTGAGCTGGGCCAGGGGATGCTTGCCGGCACCCGTGTACTCGGTCTCCTGCACCACCACCGTCGCCTCCCGCGGCAGTTCCTGTGCGATGGCAAAAGCCGCGGCCAGGGACGTGTTGCCCGCCGGGCCCCGCTCCAGCCCTTCCAGCTGGGCCAGCACCTCGGTCATGTAGAACACTTCGCCCTGGGTGACGGTCACAAAGCGGTCGATGAAGCGCAAGGGGCGCGCGGCGTTGCGGGGCAGGTCGACCCGATCCGGCCAGCTCGTGAAGGGCACGGAAAAGCCCGTGTGGCCCGTGGTGAAGGACTTGCGGTTGAAGTCCCGGTCGGAGGCCATGTGCACGCCGGTCAGGTCCACGCTGGCGGCCACCACCTGAGTTTCCGTGGCTCCCGCCGCGCGCAGCCCGCGCGCCGTGCCGGTCACGTTGCCCCCACCCGCGTGGGTGGCAATGACCACGTCCGGAAAGCGCCCGGTGTGCTCCCGAGTCTGGCGGGCCACCTCGGCGCCGAGCGTCTCGATGCCCAGGATGGAATAGGGGGTGTATAGCGAGGCATTGAAGAAGCCCGTCTCCCGCAGCACGCGCAGGAATACATAGAACAACTCGGGCCCCACGGACAGGCGCTGCACCTCGGCGCCGTACGCCTCGCAGGCGCGGGTCTTCTCTGCGATCTCCGGTTGGGCGATGCCCCGGCTGTCAAATGCCTCCTGCACCACGATGCAGCGCAGGCCGGCCCGGGCCGCCTGGGACGCCACAGCGGCGCCGTAGTTGCCGCTGGTTGCCGCCACCACCCCCGCATAGCCACGTTCCCGCGCCTCATGCACGGAGAGGGAGGCACGCCGATCCTTGAAGGAGCCGGAGGGATTGGCCGCCTCGTCCTTGACCAGGATGCGCGCACCCTTGCCCGGCGGGGCGAGATGCCGCGCGAGGGCCGTGATGCGGTGCAGTTCGATCAGCGGTGTGTCGCCCACCGCAACCTTGCGCTGAATGGCGGCGGTGCGCGCCACATCGTAGCCCGTGTCGGCCAGTAGCCGTGCATAGTCGAAGGAGAGGGGCCCCGTGACATACCGCGCGTAGTCCAGCCCGATGGCGGCGCGGATGATCTCGCCCCGCTGGGACATGATCTCGCGGTAGTCTGCTGCACCCATGGGCCGATCTCCGCGCGACGGCGCCTATTCGTCGCGCCCGCTCCGCGACTTCCCGGTGTCGGTGTGGCCGGCATCTGGCTGCGTCGTATCCAACAGCATGGCGCGCACCTCCGGGCCGATAGACAGCAGCTCGGCCAGGGGCGGCCCGAAGCCGTGGGCATAGGGTGGTTCCACCGCCAGCAGCGTGCCGCTGAGCCGGCGGCCGATCGCCGTGTGCACCGCTGCCGCCTCGCCCAGCGCCGCCGCAGCCACCAGGAAGCCCTTGACGCGCAACTCCAGGGGCACGGCCTGGGTGTCCGTGGGCACCTGTGGCGCGCGCTCGCCGGCGGGCAGCACCACGCTGCCCAACTCCACCCAGGTGCCTGCTGCTATCCGGTCCGTCATCCGTGCCTCCCGTGGGATCTTGCGCCGCCCGCGCGCTCACGCCCCATTCTATCACAGTCCCGCGCGGGGTGGCGGCAGATCCGCCATGGCGTATAGCCCCGGCGGGGCGGCGAGCACCTGGGGAATCATGTTCACCGCCAAGGCAACGGTGCCCTGGCCACCGGGAATCTCGGGGGCCGTCGCGATGTGCAGATCGGGGCTGCCGGCGATGTCGATGGTATCCCCGGTCCGCACACCCTCGGCCTGCGGCACGATCTGTTGGGGATGAATCAGCTCGATCACGGGTTCCCCGGCGCGGAATGCCGTGGCGGTATGATGGCAGCCGGCTACCTGACCCGGCGCCACCGTGACGAAAGGTGTCTCGCGTCGCACGGTGGAGATGATCGGCTCGCGGGTCTGCGTGACGCGGTCGATAGACCAGCCCAGGGCGTGGGCGATCATGCCGATGGATTGGGGAAAGCCGATGTGGCCCACCACCGCGCCCGAAGCCACGCCCTCGCGGAAGGCCGCCGGGCTGATGCCCACGCCCTGAGCCCGCAGCACCGAGGGGCCGTAGGGCGACAAGTCATTGACCCGCCGCGCCGTGATGCGCCGCACCGACTGGCAGGCCCCGCTGAGCACGATCACCAGCAGATCCAGCACGAATCCCGGATTGATCCCCGTCCCCAGGATCGCCACGCCGTGGCGACGCGCCAGTTCGGCCAGGTGCGTTGCCTGGCTGGGGGAGGCCGCGGCGGGATAGGCCAGCTCCTCGGCGATGGAGATGATGCGCACCCCCGCGGCGGCGAGGATTTCCACCTCCGGCAGGGCATCCTCGAGGGTGGAGCAGGTGGCCTGGAGGGCAATGTGGGGCCGCGTGCGCTGCAGTAGCGCAGACAGGTCGCCGTCGATGGACAGGCCCAGCGGCGTCGCCAGCCCGATGGCGTTGCCCAGGTCCTGCCCGGCGCGCTCGGCCCGCCGGGCGAAGGCGCCAACCAGCGTCAGCCCCGTGCGCTGCAAGACGAGCCGCGCCATGCCGCTACCCATCTGGCCCGTGCCAAGCACCACCACGCGTGTTCCCGCAGCGTCGCTCTCCCTTATGCGCTTGTCCGCCATGTGCGTTGCCGCCATTCGCTTTACCGCCCTGCCGCTTGCCGTGTGTCGGCCTTGAGACCCGCGCTTCCCGAACCTGGCCGACCGCGCGATGGCCTATCAGCCCGCTTATCAGCCTACCATCCCGCCGGCGTACGCTGCGCGCAGCCCACTGCTTTCTGCGTTCCCTGGCCACGGCACAGGCACCGCCTGCGGAGGACAGCAGTGACGTTTTTTTGCAGGACGCGCCGTCAATGCTATCATGGTGGTTACCGCACGGAAGGGGGCATGATTCGGCTGGTGTCACGGTGTGCCGGGTCATGATGTAGCTGAACCAACCAAATGGCTCTCCATGGGTTTGTCCCGGCAGCACCCTGCCGCACACGCACGCCATCGACGACATCACAAATTGACGCGCCGTTCCCGGCGCGGAATCCTGCTGGTGGCAGCAGCCACGATCGCCGTGGTGGCCGCCATCGGGCTGGCGGCGTTTCAGTTGACGGCGCCGCCGCCAGGCAAACTGGCCATGCAGGTGGCCGTGCCCCCGCGGCCCGACCCCATGGCGGAGCGTCTGGCTTGGCCGCCGCCTCAGCGCACAATCTATATGAACGACGAGTACCGGGCGGTGGCCGACTATTTCGCCGACCTGGATTATACGCTGCCCAAGGTGCGCGCCAGCCGGACGTCCGTGCCGCGCGTGTTCCTGGCGGATGTGCCGTCCGATCTGGGTGCGGTGCGGGACGTGAAGCGCCGCAAGTCCCTGTTCATCCGCATCGTGCTGCCGCTCGTGCTGGCCGAGAACGAGCGGCTGTACCGCAAGCACCTGGCCTTGCAGACGGTGCGCGAGCACATGCGGCAGGGCGAAGCCCTGATGCCCCAGACCGAGCGCTGGCTGGCCGAGGAATACGACCTGTACGGCGTGGACGTGGGGGACCTCGATGCGCTGATCAAGCGGGTCGATGCGGTGCCGCCAAGCCTGGGCGTGGCCCAGGCGGCCATCGAGAGCGCCTGGGGCACCTCGCGCTTTGCCCGGCAGGGCAATGCGCTGTTCGGGCAGTGGACCTGGAAGGATGAGCAGGCGGGCATCGTGCCGCGGGAGCGGGATGCGGGCACGGCCCATCGCATTCGCGCCTTCGAATCCCTGCGCGACAGCGTGCGGGCCTACATTCACACGCTGAACAGCCACTGGGCCTACGCGGGGTTCCGCGACATGCGCGCCCGCATGCGTGGCGAGGGCCGCCAGGGGTTCCTGGACGGCGTGGCGCTGGCCGCGGAGCTGAGCAAGTATTCGCAGAAGGAGCAGGTGTACGTGGAGGATCTGCGCCGCCTGATCCGGGTGAACCAGCTGCATCAGCTCGATCGCGCCGCCCTGGCCGGATCGGAGCTGTACTCCATCAGCGGCGCCCGGGAAGTCGCCTCGGCGCGTCTGAACAATTAGCGCCCCCGCGCCCCTCGCCCGGCTGCTATCCGGCCTGCACGTAGAATTGCATGCCCAGCCAGCGCCAGCGGCCGTCGGGGCCGGGTGCAGTGCAGTTGATACGGGTGCGGCCGGGGCTGAACGGCCGTGCCGGCCGGCCCGTAAAGCGCCGTGCACCCTCGCGCTTCAGTTCCATGCGACCCTGTCCACTGACATAGCAGTCCAGGCGCTCGAGCCCGGTGACGCCCTCCGCCACGGTGAAGCTGAGGCGGGGCGGGTTGTCCCCCGGGGCCACCAGGGGGTCGCGCGGTGTCTGCTCGGTCACCGGCAGCGGCAGTGCATTGGCCACCAGGCGAAAGCGGGACATCTCCCCATAGTGCTCGTTCAGCGCAAAGCGGGGCAGGTACAAGGGATTGCCGCCGGGCCGCAGCACGCCAGAATGCTGCCCGAAGGCCGTCGTGAACCCTGCCGCCGCCACGGTCTCCATCACGCGCAGGCTGGCCTCGCCGAAGGGATAGGCGAACAGCGTCGGCGCCGTCCCCAGTTCCGCGGCGATGCGCCGGCTCGCCTCTTCCAGCTCGCGGCGGTTGCGGGCGGCGTCATGGTCGGGCATGTGCAGGTGGCTCACCGTGTGATTGCCGATGGTCACGCCCCCGCCGCGCACCATCTCCCGCAGCTGCTCCCAGCTCAGCATGTCCCGATAGCCCTGGTGCACCGGCTCGGTGGAAACGAACAGGGTGAAGGGGAACCCCGCGGTCCGCAGGCGCGGCCACGCCTGGTGGTACACGGAGGCATAGGCGTCATCGATGGTGATGCCGATGGTGCGCTGGGGCAGAGGGCGCCCCTCCCGCAGCGCGGCCAGTATTTCCGGCACGGGCAGCACCGTGTACCGGGGCTTGCGCAGCTCGGCCAGGTGCGCCTCGAACTGGGCCAGGCGGATGCTGGTGGAGGGATACGCGTCCTCGCCAAAGCGGTGGTACATCAGCACCACGGCGCCCGGCTCGTCCGGCGGTTGGGCTGCCGCGGACACTGCGCCCAGGCACAGGGCCGCGGCCCAGGCCACCAGCAGCAGCAGCGCCGCGGCTAGCGCCGGAGAGATCGTCCGCGCTAGCCGGGCGGGCGGCGCGGAGCGTGTTGTGTGATGGGCGGAGGGGAGTGTCATCGGCGCTGTGTCGTCCCGGTTCAGGTGCCGGCCGCGGCCACGGGCTGGCCCAGCGTGTCGTCGAAGAAGCGCAATACCTTGTCCCAGGCGTCGTCGCTGGCCTGCTGGTGGTAGCGCTCCGCGTCCGTGAAGGTCTGGAAGCCATGCCCCGCGCCGTCATAGCGGTGAAACGTATAGTGCACCGCAGCGGCCTTCAGCGCGGCCTCGTAGTCGTTCACGTCCGCCGGCGTGGGATTCTGGTCCTCATTGCCGAAGAAGCCCGCCAGGGCGCAGCGCATGTCGCGGGCCAGGTCGATGGGTGGCGGTGTGCCGGCGCCCATGGCCTGCTTGATGCGTCCGCCATAGAATACCGCACAGGCGCGATAGGCCGGGTTCGTTGCGGCCCCCAGCCAGGCCATGCGTCCGCCCCAGCAATGACCCACGATGCCCAGACGTCCCGCGTCGACCGCCGGCAACCCGCGCAGCACGGCAAGCCCGGCATTCATGTCCGCCACGGCCCGGTCGTCGCGCCATTCGTCACGCTTGGTCTGCATGTCCACCGACTTGCCCCACCAATGGAACATGAACGGCAGCACCACCGCGTAGCCCGCCGAGGCAAAGCGCGCCGCGGTGTCGAGCTGATAGGGATCCGTCTCGATGCCGGCGTGGGCCACGGGCAGGTGCTGGCACAAGAGCAGGCCCGCGCGGGGCAATTCGCCCGTCGGCTGAAAGATGAACACCTCCATGGGACTGCCCTGCACGTCCACGGTTTCGATGTGATAGTCGTCCTTGCTCACTGAGGTCATGGCCATCGCTCCTGGTCTGTGCTGGGAGGGGGAGACAGGACCATCCTGCCATGCCACATGGGCCGGGGAAAACCCACGCCGCCGGCGGGGCTGAATTCCCCGGCCCAGTCTGCTATGCAGGCCATCATGCCGCGTCCCGCCTTCCGGGCGGGGCGTACCAGGCACATCCAGCGAAGGAGCAGGCGGGCCATGAGCACAGGCGAGCGACGACAGGACGGCGACACCATCCCGGACAACCGCCCGGACATCGAGGAGGTACGGGCGCGGCGAGCCGCCCGGCTGGACGAGAACCGCCCGGAGGCCGTGGCGAAGCGCCGCAAGACGGGACACTGGACCGTGCGGGAGAGCATCGGTGCGTTTATCGACGCAGACTCATTCCTGGAATACGGCGCACTGGCCAAGCCCATCGACCCGGCCATGGAGGGCGTCGCCGACGGCACGATCATCGGAACGGCCCGCGTGGGCGGCAGCCCTTGTGCCATTCTGGCCTATGACTACACGGTGCTCGCCGGCTCCGGCGGGCACATCGGCTATCTGAAGCACGAGCGCATCTTTCGCCTGGCCCTGGAGCAGCGCCTGCCCGTGGTGTGCTGGCTGGAAGGGGGTGGCCACCGGCCCCATGACCTCAAGCATGGGTCGGGCATGTACCTCCCGGCATTTTTCACCTTCGCTCAGCTTTCCGGCTGGGTGCCCCTGGTGGGTATCGTGACCGGCCGCTGCTTCGCGGGCAACGCCAACCTGGCCGGCATGTGCGATGTGGTCATCGCCACACCCAAGTCCAGCATCGGCATGGCCGGCCCGGCGCTGATCGAGCCCGGACTTGGCCGCAAGGTGACCCCGGAGGAGATCGGGCCGCTGGAAGTGCAGGTGCCCAGCGGCGTGGTGGATCTGGAGGCCGAGGACGAGGCCCATGCCATCGCCCTGGCCAGGCAGTTCCTGGGCTACTTCCGGGGCCGGCAGGCGCCCGGGGAGGCGCCGGACGTGAGCAAGCTGACGGGGCTCGTGCCGCCCAATCTGCGCCGCGCCTATAACATGCGCCGCGTGGTGGAGCACATCGTGGACGTGGACACCTTCCTGGAGCTGCGCCCGCGCTTCGGCAAGGCGATCATCACGGGCCTGGCGCGCATCGAGGGGCATCCGGTGGGCGTGCTCGCCAATTCCCCCATGTACCTTTCCGGCGCGATGGACACGCCGGCCAGCGACAAGATGGCGCGCTTCATCCAGCTTTGCGATGCCCACGACATTCCCCTGCTGTTCCTCTGCGACACGCCGGGGTTGATGGTGGGGCCGGATGTGGAGAAGACCGGGCTGGTGCGCCATTCGGCGCGCATGCTGGTGCATCTGGCGGCGGCCACGGTGCCCAAGTTCACCGTGATCCTGCGCAAGTTCTACGGCATGGGCGGTGTGCTGATGGGATCGAAGATCTTCAATCCCAACCTGATCATCGGCTGGCCCACCGCCGAGTGGGGTGCCATGGGCATGGAGGGCGCGGCCAGCCTGATCTACCGCAACGAGCTGGCCGCCGCGCCGGACGAGGCCACCCGGCAGCGGCTGCTGGTGGAATTCACGGCGGACCTCAAGCGCCGCAGCACGGGCATCGAGGTGGCCGGCAAGTTCGAGATCGACGACATCATCGATCCCGTCGATACCCGGCGCTTTCTGGCCCAGGCGCTGGCGACCGTGCCGACGCCTCCCCTCCGGCAGGTGCGCAAGCATGTGGTCGACCCCTGGTAGGCCGCCCGGGTCGGCCAGGGCACACCGCTTCGCTGCCGGCAGGGTTGCAGCGCAGCGTGCGCCGCGCCATTCCGCCGGGCCACGCCATTCCGCCGAGCCACGCCGGCCGCCCTGCCGCGCCACGGCGTGGAGCGGGCCATCGTGTCGGCTCTGGTAGCTGATTCCCGCGGGCCGCGGTTTCCTGCTCCTTTCCACGGAGAGAGATGGCCGGGCGGGATGAGGCCGCCGTCCGCGATGCCGAGCCGGAGCATGCGACCGTCCTGTGGATGCTGCCGCGCGGGGTGCATTCGCCGGCCCTTTTGTGTTACATCCGGGCAAACCCGATACCGCGCGTCCACGGCCGATCATCCGGGCGCCATCGCCCCGATCCGTGCGCGGGTGTCGACCCTGGCCCAGCGGCGGCGCGACGTGCCGCGGCGATGCCCCGCTGTCGCACCAGGTTGAGCGATGCCGCCTGTACTCCAGGCAGGGCTCATCCCCCCACAGGAGCAGACAGATGCTGAATCCCGAGCAATCCACGGCACACGCCAATCCTGCCAAGCAAGCCGCATACGATGTGGTCGTCGTCGGCGGGGGACTGGCGGGCTTGTACAGCATTTACCGCCTGCGCCAGTTGGGCATGACGGTGCGTGTTTACGAGGCAGGCAGCGGCGTGGGCGGCACCTGGTTCTGGAACCGCTACCCGGGCGCGCGTTGCGATGTGGAGAGTCTGCAATACTCCTACTCCTTCTCCGAGGAGCTGCAACGGGAGTGGGAATGGCCCGAGCGCTACCCCACGCAGCCGGAGATTCTGAAATACATCAACCATGTGGCCGAGCGATTCGACCTGCTGCGGGACGTGCAGCTCAACACGCGCGTGCTGAGCGCCGAATACGACCCGGCGGCGAACCGCTGGACGCTGGCGACGGACCAGGGGGATGTGGTCTCCGCGCCTTACTGCATCATGGCCACGGGCAATCTTTCCACGCCGCGTGTGCCGGACATTCCGGGGGTGCAGAGCTTTGCGGGCAAGTGGTACCACACCGGCCTGTGGCCCCATGAAGGGGTGGACTTCACGGGCAAGCGCGTGGGCGCCATCGGCACGGGCTCCTCGGGAATTCAGATGATCCCGGTGATCGCCAGGCAGGCCGAGCATCTGCACGTGTTCCAGCGCCATCCCAACTTCAGCCTGCCGGCCTTCAACCGGCCCATGGACAAGGCGCGGGAGCAGGACTTCAAGGCCCGCTATCCCGAACTCCGCGCCGAGGCGCGTGACTCCTTCGGCGGGTTGCTGGGCTGGCCGCCGGCCACCAAGTCGGCCCTGGAGGCGACCCCGGAGGAGCGGCAGCGCGTGTACGAGGAGCGCTGGGCGGACGGTACCGTGGCGGCGATTCTGACCGCCTATACGGACATTCTGACCAATGCCGAGGCCAACGAGACCGCCGCGGAATTCGTGCGCAACAAAATTCGGGAGAAGGTGAAAGACCCCAAGGTGGCCGAGTTGCTGTGCCCCAAGGATCACCCCATCGGCAGCAAGCGTCTGTGCCTGGATTCGGGGTATTACGAGACCTACAATCGGGACAACGTCACCCTGGTGGATGTGAACAGCACGCCGATTCAGGAGATCACGCCCAAGGGCGTGCGCACGGCCGAGGCGGAATACACGCTTGACGCACTGGTCTTCGCCACCGGCTTCGATGCCATGACCGGCGCCATGCGCGAGATCGACATCCGCGTGAAGGGTGGCGAGACCCTGGCCGAGCATTGGGACGGCGGGCCGCAGACCTATCTGGGGATCATGGTCGCCGGCTTTCCCAACATGTTCATGATCACCGGCCCGGGCAGCCCCGGCGTGAAGGCCCAGATGATCAATGCCATCGAGCAGCACATGGACTGGATCGCCGACTACCTGGAGACAGCGCAGGCCAAGGGCCACACGCGCATCGAGGCCACGCGCGAAGCCGAGTTGAACTGGGGCGCGCACGTCACGGAAGTGGCCAACAGGACCCTGTTCGTGCATGCCAATTCCTGGTATCTGGGCGCCAACGTGCCGGGCAAGCCACGGGTGTTCATGCCCTATGTGGGTGGCTTCAACGTCTATTCGAAGAAGTGTGCCGAGGTGGCCGCCAACGGCTACGAAGGCTTCCATATTACAACGTAGACGGCCGGCCCGGCTCGCTGCCGGGTTGTGGCGGCCGGGGCGCCGCGGGCGAGCGTCCTGACCAGGCGTCATGGCAGGCCGGCAGCGCCGCACCGGTCCGTCAACTTTCCGGCGAGGAGTGTGTTTGCATGGATCAGATTCGCATCGGCTTCATCGGCGACAGCATCACCCACGGCACGGGCGACGAGACCCTGCTCGGCTGGCCCCTGCGCGTGGGCCAGGCCGAGCGCGGCAACGGCCATGACGTGGTCGTCTACAATATCGGGGTGCGCGCCGATACGTCCGAGCTGGCCGCGGCCCGCTGGGAGGCGGAATGCGCCGCGCGGCTGCAGCCGGCCTACCGCTGCGCCACCGTGTTTGCCCTGGGCATCAACGACAGTGCCCACGAGAAGAGCCCGGAGCGCGACGGGGTGCGTGTGCCCCTGGAGCAATCCGCACCCAGAATGATCGGCATGATCCAGGCCGCCCGGCGCTTCGGCGCCTCCCTGTGGGTCGGCCCCACGCCGGTGGTGGAGGACATGATGCCCCTGTCTCCCTTTGCCGGGTTGAGTTTCAATTTCTCCAATGCGGACATCGCCCGCTATAATGCCGCCTATGGGGAACAGGCCGCGGCGGCGGGCATTCCCTACCTGGACCTGTACACCCCCTTCAGCCGGGACAGCCGCTGGGAGGCCTGCCTGCGGGCCTCGGACGGCCTGCACCCCAATGCCGAGGGCTATCAGATGATGGCGCAGCAGGTCGGTGCCTGGCCCGCCTGGCGCGCCATGCTCGCCGGCAAATAACCGGGCAGCGCATGACCTGGAAAGTCTCCCAGCGGCCGACGGCCGCGCAACGACAGTCAACCGGACAGGAAAGACCGCGATGAGCGACGCTTCAAGGCAGACCCCCACCAATCACGCGACCGCCGACAATTCGGCCTGGCTCGCCAAACGCACCGAAGACGTGCTGGAGCCGGCGTTGCCCATCTGCGACCCCCATCATCACCTGTGGGATCACGACGTGCAGCGCTACCTGTTCGAGGAGTTGCTGGGGGACGTGACGGACGGGCACAACGTGGTCAGCACGGTATTCGTGGAGTGCATGTCCATGTATCGCGCCGGCGGCCCGGAATCCCTGCGGCCGGTGGGAGAGACGGAGTTCGTCAACGGCGTGGCGGCCATGAGCGCATCCGGCAATTACGGCAAGGCCCGCGTGTGTGCCGGCATTGTGGGCTATGCCGATCTGGCCCTCGGAGCGCCCGTTGAGGCCGTGCTGGAGGCCCATCTGGATGCAGGCGGGGGCCGCTTCCGTGGGATTCGTGACGCCAGCGCCCACGACCCCAGCAGCGGCATTCGCCGCGGTCACACGGACCCGGGGCCCCAGCGGCTCGGCGACGCGAATTTTCGGGAGGGCTTCGCCAAGCTGGGCCAGTTGGGGCTGACCTACGATGCGTGGCTGTACCACCCGCAGATTCCCGAATTGATCGACCTGGCGCGGGCGTTTCTGGATCAGCCCATTGTGCTGGACCATGTCGGCGGGCCCCTGGGTATCGGCCCCTATGCGGGCAGGCAGGCGGAAATCTTTCCCACGTGGCAGCAGACCATCCGGGACCTGGCCGAGTGCCCCAATGTCCATGTCAAGCTGGGCGGGCTGGGGATGAAGATCACCGGCTTCGAGTTCCACAAGCGGCCCGAGCCGCCCAGTTCCGAGGAACTGGCGGATGTGTGGCGGCCGTATATCGAGACGTGCATCGAGGCGTTCTCGCCCAAGCGCTGCATGTTCGAGAGCAACTTTCCGGTGGACCGGGCCGCCGGCACCTTCCGCACCTATTGGAATGCCTTCAAGCGCCTGGCTGCCGGTGCCTCCGACGAGGACAAGGCGTGGCTGTTCCACGACACGGCGGCCAGGTTCTACCGCCTGCCGGCCTGACGGGCGCGCGGCATCCGCAGCGCCCGCGTCGTGCGCCGCTCAGTTGTCGAACAGGAGGAATGTGCGGGATTCGATGCTCTCGCGGGGCGGGTCTTCCGGGCGCTGCCCCGGCAGGTCGAAGGCCCCGTGGGGCGTGAAGATGGCCCGGCGCGTGCCGTCGCTGTCCCATCCCTTGATCAGCAGCACCTCGTCCGGCGTCATGTCCGGCGCCCAATACCAGCGCTGGGCTGGATCGTAGGCCACCTGGTAGATTTCCCCCACGCGGTCGGGAAAAATCTGGTCCGTCGCCACGAGAGAGGAACGCGGCACGGTGTCGGCCGCGGCCAGCGCCAGCGGCGCCCGCCGCACCGGGCCTTTGATGGGCCGCCAGACATTGACCTGCACGATGCGCCCGCCCCGGGCCAAGGTGTCGCGCACGGTCGGCTCGCCCAGCACGTCCGCCGCCCGCTTGGGGCCGGAGTCCACGGTGTAGTCCACATGCACCCGCGTCGCCGGGCCGCGCAGGCCGTCCGGATTGGCCGCCCCAGCCTGTGCGTCGGAGCGGCGCGTGTGATCGAAGATCAGCACCCGCCGGGCGCCGGTGAGCCGTTGCAGCAGCGCCTGCAATTCCGGCTCGTACACCGCGCGGATGGCATCGTCATCGTAGAGATCCGCCACTTCGGTGGTGTGCCGGTGCAGTTCAAAGCCCTCCCGCTCCAGGGACAGTGCACCAGCGCGCTGCCGCAGGTCGTGAATCGGCACGTTGCGCTGTTCCGTCCTGAAATGTACCTCGGGCAGGCCGCCCGTCAGGGCGGAACTCTTGAAGTAGGGCTTGGTGGCCTGATGCACGATGAAGCACAGCGCGGCCCGCACGGTCCGTTCCGGTGCCGCTGGTGCAGCCGCGGCATCTGCTGTCACCGCGCCTGCCGGAGACGACAAGGATGGCTCGCGGGAGGTGGCGGGCGGCTGGTTCTGGCGCATGGCGGTACTCCTTTCTCCCCCTGGGTCTGCAAGCCAGCATAGCACAGCGCCCGCCGTGGGCTGGCAGATACTTTACCGATTGCCTCGCCCCGCGCCAATGAATGCGCCGGCGGTCGACGCAGGCCGCGCGCGCCGGGGACTGGCCCGGGCGCGATGGACATTGGTCGAATCTTCGCTATGATGTCCCGTTGCAAAAGCACCCCTCCCAGGCGGCACACCGGCGTGCGCCGGGCCAAACCCGCACCAGCATCGTCATCCCCCCATGGCATCCCCCCCTGCCCGCGAAGCACCGTTGATGACACGCAACTTTCTGTTGCTGTTCTTCGGGGCCATGTTCTTCAACATGAACTACACGCTGTATTTCCTGGTGCCCTTCTATCTGGAGCTCCGGGGGATGTCGGAGTCGTTCTATGGGGCGGTGGCCGGCACCTTCGGGCTGGCCACGTTCGTCAGCGTGATGCTGCTGGGCCATCTGGGGGATACCTGGCAGCGCAAGTGGTCGGTGCTGATCTACATGGCCGTGTCCATGGTTGGCAACCTGATCGCCGTCCTTGCCATTCGCGGGGCGCCGGAATGGTACTTCGCCGTGCGGGCGCTGCATGGGGTCACGGCCGGGCTGGGCTTTCCGCTGATCTACGCCTGGTCCGTGGACCTGGGACCGCCCGAGCGGCGGGTGGAGGTGTTGGCCTACATGGGGGTCGGCTTCTTCTTCGCCACCTACCTGGGGCCGTTCGTGGGGGAGCTGATTCTCTCCTGGCAGCCCGACCCCAACAATCCCGATGCCTATCTGGCCGTGTTCCAGTCCACCCTGGTGATCGGGTTGATCTCCATGCTGCTGCTGCTGCTGGCCGACCGCAGCACGGCCCCGCCCACGGGCCACCTGGCCTGGAGCGGCATCACATCGGTGCTGTTCCGCAAGGCCACGGCCATGCAGCTGCTGACCGTGCTCATCTTCGGCGGCGGCTTCGGCATCTTCTTCGCGTTCGGCAAGAACTTTTCGGCCCAGCAGGGACTGAACCTGGCCAGCGTACTCTTCGGCGGCTACGCGGTGGGCTCGGTGATCACGCGGCTCGCCATTCGCCCGGCCATCAATCTGTTGGGCGCCGCGGCGCTGATCCCCATCGGGTTTACCGGGTTCTTTCTGGGCTATCTGGTGCTGGCCGTGGCGGGGGGGTACTTCACCATGGGCATCAGCGGTGTGCTGTGCGGGCTGAGCCACGGGCTGATGGCCCCCTCGCTCACCGCCCGATTGCTGGAGTTGCAGCGGCACGACGAGATGGGCCGGGTGACGATTCTCATGCAGGGCTTCTGGGGCGGCGGTGCGGGACTGTTCCCCTATCTGGGCGGCTTCGTGCTGGAGCTGGTCAGCTTCCGCACCTTGTACTTGCTGATGGCCGGGCTGTTCATCGTGGGCATCCTGATCAATATCTACGTGGGCCGCATCGCGCCGCAGCAGATCGCGCGCATCCGCGCCATGTCCACCCCCGGCGCCGTGGCTCCCGCCGCTGCGGGATTTGCCTCGGCAGCGGCCCCGGCCGTGACTGCCGCCGCATCCGCCGGATTGCCCGGGCGCACCGGAATAACCCGCGTGGTCGTGTTGCGCCGGCCCCGCGGCGTCAGCTAGTTAGCCCCACACGCGCCGTGCCACCTCCTGCACCAGGGCCAGCTTGGCCTGCTGAACGTCCTCCGTCACCGGGTTGCCGGCCACCGTGCTGGCGAAGCCGCACTGGGGGCTGATGCCGAGTTGCGCCACCGGAAGATGCTTGTCCGCCGCCTCGATGCGCCGCACCAGCTCGTCGGGTGGCTCGAGCGTGGCGGTCTTGCTGGAGACGAGGCCCAGCACCACGCGCTTGTTGCGCGGCACAGCCGCCAGGGGGGCAAAGTCCCCGGCCCGCGGTGTGTCGTACTCCAGAAAGAACGCATCCACCTCGATGCCCGCGAACATGCGCTCGGCCACGTACTGGTAGCCGCCCGAGGAGAGCCACTGGCCCTTGAAGTTGCCCCGGCACAGGTGCAGCCCCACGGTGAAGTGCGCCGGGCGGCCCGCCAGGGCGGCATTGATGAGCCGGATATAGTCGTCCACCAGGACATCCGGGTCGTCCCCATCGGCGCGCACCTGCTCCCGCAGTGCCGGATCGCACAGCATGGCCAGCGGCACCTCGTCCAACTGCAGGTAGGTGGCACCTCGCGCGGCCAGATCCGCAATTTCCTCCTGAAACACCCGCGCCAGATCGGCGAAATAGGCCCTGTCGTCCGCATAGCCGGCCCGCCGTGCCGCGCCGGCCTTGGCCCAGAAATGCATGGTGGGCGGCGATGGCATGGTCAATTTGGGCGTGGCGCGGGCGGTCGCCTGGAGAAAGTCGAACTCCGCCCCGGAGATGCTGTGGCCGCGGCGCACGGGACCGGTGATGTCCGGCGCGAGAAAGTGGGTCGAATGGCCCGCGTCGTCATGAAAGTCGAACCGGGCCTGGGCCACGTCCAACCCGGCGGTCGCCTCCACGAAGTGTGCCCAGTAGGAGCTGCGGCGGAATTCTCCGTCGCCGACGCCCTGGAAGCCCAGGGCCTCCTGCATGGCCACCACGGTGCGGATGCTCTCGTCCTGCGCGGCGCGAAAGGCGGCCTCGTCCATGCGGCCATCGGCAAATGCCTTGTAGGCCTCCCGCAGCGGCCGCGGTCGCAGCAGGCTGCCGATATGCTCCGCGCGAAACGGCGGGGTGGGCCGGATGGGTGCATTCATGTTGCGGCTCCGGTGATGTCCACGGGAGTGGCTGGTGACCAGACCACAGACAGGGGCGGCTTTGCGGCTTGCCCGCTGCTGGCGTGTGGGTGTAGGGTCGCAGGGCACGATGAGCGCGTTTGCGACACCGGCCCCTTGCGGCAAGAGTGTGCGCACTGGCCTGGCGGGATTTCGGTGCCAGGCCGTCTATTTTTGGGCGCTGCCGCGCGTCAGCATGCCATGGGCAGGGTTGACATGGCCACTGCGTCCCGCAGGAAGCCCTCACGACAAGCGCAGCAAGGATGCCATGCTGAGAGTGCCCACATTATCCCTGCGCATGATCATTGTCCTGGTCATGGTGTTGCTGCTGGGCACGTACGCTTCGGCCACGCTGTGGGTCACCTACAGCAAGGGGCAGGAGGCATCCCTGCTGGCCGCAGAACGGCTGATCACCACGGTCAGCGAGGCGGTGCATGAGCGCGTCGACCTGACCTTTCGCCCCATCATCAATAATGCCTATTTGGCCGCCAACTGGCCGGTCGCCACCCAGGCGGAGGCAGGTCATGCCCTGCTGCCGGACTCTTTCCTGCGGCATCTGCTCGATACGTTTCCCTACATCTACTCGGTCTATGTGGGGCACGACAATGGGGACTTCCATCAGATGCTGTCCCTGCAAGGGCTGCGATCGCGTCAGGGGCTGAACTTCGTACCGCCGCCCGAGACGGCGATTGCGATTCGCGATATCAAGCGCCTGCCCAACGGGTCGCGGATCGAGCGGTGGACATTTCAGGATGAGGCACAACGGGTACTGGGGCACCATGAGACGCGGGAGCCGACCTACGATCCGCGTGCCCGCCCATGGTACCAGCAGGCGCTGCGCTCGACCGAAATCGTGACCACCCCACCTTATCGGTACGAGAGCATCCAGCAGATGGGCGTGACGCTGGCCCACCACGTCAACCATTCCAGGGAGGCCGTGTTTGGCATCGACATTCTGCTGAACAGCATCTCCGAGTTCATGGAGCAGCGGCGCTTCAGCGAGTCAGCCAAGCTGCTCATCTTCAGCGATCTGGGTATCTTGGTGGCGCTTGCCGACGGCGCGGCGAGTCACCAGGATGCGGGAACGGCATCCCTGTTCGGCGTGCAGGATCCGGTGCTCAGCCAGTTCTATCGGGAAATGCTGGCGCGGCGTACCGCGCCGGACGACTTGATGCGCTTCGGCGTGGCGAGTGTGCCCTGGTTTGCCAAGGTTACGCCCCTGCCCGCCGCATTTGGCCAGGGGTTTCGGCTGGCCGTGATGGCGCCGGCGTCCGACTTCACGGGTCCGTTTACCGAGATCAGCGACCAGACCTTGTGGACGCTGCTGATCATTCTGCTGCTCACGCTGCTGGTGGCCATGTTGCTGGCGCGCCGCATCGCCTGGCCGCTGATGGCCGTGGCCGACAAGACGGCATGTATCGCCCAGTTGGACTTCTCCGGAGCCAACCTGAGGAAATCGTTCGTGGCCGAGGTGGACAAGCTGGTGCAGGCTACCCAGATCATGGAGCGCGAGCTGGCCACCTTCGTGCGCTACGTGCCGCGAACCCTGGTGCAGGCGTTGATCGATTCCCATGTGGAGCCCAAGCTGGGCGGCAGCCGGCGCAATGTGACTATCATGTTCACGGATGTGGCCAACTTCTCCACCATGTCCGAGAATCTGGCGCCGGTGGACCTGATGCGCAAGATTTCCTCGTACTACGAGGTGCTGGCCAGGCAGATCGGGAGCCATCATGGCCTGATCCAGAAATTTCTGGGTGACGGCCTGATGGGGCTGTGGAATGCCCCCTCGCTCGATCATGACCATGTGCAAAACGCCTGCAAGGCGGCGCTGGACTGCAAGGTGGCCACGAATCGGCTGAATGCCGATTGGGAACGCTGGGGCTGGTACCCCATGCACACACGCATCGGACTGCATGTGGGCGAGGTGGCCGTGGGCAATGTGGGCACGGCGGACCGCATGGACTATACCGCCGTCGGCGTGGCCGTGAATGTCGCCTCGCGCCTGGAGGGGCTCAACAAGATCTATGGGACGCAGATTCTGTGTTCGGAATCGGTCAAGCAGGCGGCGGAGGATGGCTTCCTCTTTCGGTCGTTGGACTGGGTGGTTCCGGCGGGCCTGGGCCAGCCGGTCGGCATCTATGAGCTGGTGGGCATCCGGCCGGGTGCAGAGCCGGCCGCCGATCGGGAACTGGTCGCCACGGAAGCGCAGATGGCCATGTGCGAGGCGTGGGAGGCCGCCTATGCGCAATACCTGCGGCGGGACTGGCAGGCGGCCAGCGTCCATTTTGCGGCCCTCGCTGCCCAGCAACCGATGGACGCGCTGGTCAGGCTGTATCTGCGCCGGGTGCAAGACTATCTGCGGGATCCGCCGCCGCCCGACTGGAACGGGGTGTCGGTCTACACGGAGAAGTAGGGGCGTTCCGTCGGCTGACGCCCGTGCACGACAGCCGCGGAGCGCCCATCTGGATGCACGCACAAAAAAGGCGGCACACCCTCTCGGGCATGCCGCCGATCCGCAACGCCAAGCACCGTCGAATGCTGATCAGCCTGCCTTGCGCTGACCGGCACCCTTGCCCGAGCCATGGCGCAGCAACTGCCCCGCCAGGGCGCCGGTGCATTCGCCATCCTTGAACGTCACCTCGCCGTTCACCAGAATCCAGCGATAGCCCTCCGCGTATTGCACGTAGCGCCATTCACCGCCGGGGAAATCGTTCACCACGACCGGCTTGTCCTTGGGCGTGATGGCCAGGTTCTCGTAGTCATAGACCACGATATCCGCCGGCATGCCCACCTCCAGCGTGCCCCGGTCGTCGAAGCCGGCACAGCGGGCCGGCTGGGCGCTGAGGCGATAGTGGGCCTCTTCCAGGGAGATGTAGCCCAGGTCGCGCGTATAGTTGGCCAGGAAGTCCGTGGGGTAGCGGCCGATGGTGATGAACTTGGTGTGCGCGCCGCCGTCCGATACGCCGGGGATGGTGTACTCGGAGGACATCAGGTCGCCCTGCAGGTCTTCGCGGATGTTGAAGGGCGGCGTGAACATGATGGTCTTCAGGTCTTCCTTGCAGACCAGCTCCACCAGGGCGTCGATGGGGTGGCGGCCCTGCATTTCGCCCAACTCGGCCACGGTCTTGCCCTCGTACTGCTTGTGCTCGGGCAGGAACACCTCGTCCAGGGTGTACGTGCCCACGTGACCCCCGACAAACGGCGTACGGCCGTGGTCGTAGTCATGGCGCAGCGCCTCCAGGTATTCGGGCTTCTGCATGGCGGCCTTGCGCTCCGCGATGGAGCCCACGGTCACGTCGCGCCACGCTTCGGAGCCATCCAGCAGGTTGTAGTCCGCCCAGGTGAAACGGGACTCATTGGGCGTGGTGATGGCCTGGCCCCAGATCCTGATGCCACGGGACTGGCACTCGTCGATCCATTTCAGGATGCGCCGGTGCTGATGGGGGTAGCGGTCATTCACCTGCACCGCATTGAACAGCAGGTTGGCACCGGAGTATTCGGCCAGTTGCTCCATGAACTGCATATCGGCGCTGAAGTCGTCCTTGGCCTGGGTGAGCTGAATGAAGCCCCGGCCCCGCTTGCGCAGCACCTCGCCGAAGGCCAGGCACTCCTCGTCGGTCATCACGTCAGTGACCATGGGGGTGCCGTCGAAATCCCGCTGCACCGAGGTAAAGCCATCCCCCAGGCGCTGGGCCGACCAGCCCACCGCACCGGCGTCCAGCGCCTCTTCCATCAGTTGGCACATGCGCGCCAGCTCATCCTGCGTCGGATGGCGCGTCTTGGCCTCCTTGTAGCCCATCACGTAGATCATGAGCGGGCTCAGCGGCATGTAGCTCATGACGTTGATGCCCTTGGGCAGGCTCTCCAGCGTGTCCAGCCACTGGGGAAAGGTTTCCCAATTCCATTTCATGCCCAGCTTCATGGAATCGAAGGGGATGGCCTCCACGCGGGACATGGAGAGCATGTACTGGTCCTGGTCCTCCGGGCGGCAGGGTGCGAAGCCGAAGCCGCAGTTGCCGATCAGCACGGAGGTCACGCCATGCCAGCTGGCCATGGTCAGATAGGGATCCCAGTTGACCTGGGCATCGTAGTGGGTGTGCAGATCGATGAAGCCCGGGGCCACATGCAGGCCCGCCGCATCGAGCACCTTGTCCGCGTCGTCGGGGTTGAGCTTGCCGATCTCGGCGATCATGCCGTCCTTGATGGCGATGTCGCCCTCGTAGCGGGGACCGCGGGTGCCATCAAAAATCGTCCCGCCCTTGATGATCGTATCGTACTTGGCCATGTCAGCTCCTGTTCCATGGTGACGGCGGCTGGGGCTGCATTCCGCCGCCAAGGCGTTGCGAGGGAGGACTCCCTGTCAGATCGCCAGATTGTAGAGGGACGCCGCATTGTCGTGCAGCACGGCGTTCCTTTCGGTTTCGCTCAGATTGGCGGTTTGTTCCGCCAGGACATCCTGCGACCAGGGCCACGTGGAGTCGCTATGGGGATAGTCGCTGGCCCACATGAGCCGCTCCACGTTCATGTGATCCTTGAACTGGAATGCCGTGTGGTCGTCCTGGAAGGTGAGGTAGATGTGCTCCAGGAAGTACTGGCTGGGCATCTTCGCCAGTTCCGTGCCCTTGAGCCAGTAACGATGGCGCTTGTAGGCATGGTCCATGCGGTAGATGAAGTGGGGCACCCAGCCCGCATCGGCCTCCACGCACACGATCTTCAGCTTGGGATGCCGCTCGAAGACGCCGTCAAAGCAGAACATGCTCATGATGTCCTGGTTGGAGCGGATGATTCCCATGAAGGAGTTCATCTTCTTGCCGCGGTAGCCCTGCTTCAGGCCCTCGCCGGAGGTGAGAATGTGGAAGCTCAGGGGCAGCCCCAGGTCGATGGAGGCCTCGAAAAACTCGTCGTAGATGGGGCTGTTGTAGTCCTCCTGCCCCGGCATGCCGGGCAGCATCACGCCGCGCAGGCCCAATGCCTTGATCTTGCGCAGGTCCTCGATGCCCTCGTCCGGCGTGCGCAGGGCCGTCTGGCCCAGCCCGATCAGCCGGTCCGGATGGGCGCCGGAATACTCGGCGATCCACAGGTTGTAGGCGTCCAGACAGGCCTTCTTGAGGTCCATGTCCGGGATGTTACAGATTTCCATGCCCACCGAGGGGTAGATGATTTCCGCGGACACGCCGTCGCGATCCATGTCCACCAGCCGGGCATCCGGATCCCAGCCGCCTTTGTGCAGCTTCTCGAAGACGGCGCCCTTGGGCGACAGATCCTCCGGTAGCCTGCCGGCGGCCGACACGAGGGACAGGGGAATCGGGTTCTTGCTGCCCTCGACCAGAAAGACGTCGCCACGGCGTTCGTCATGTACCATGCGGGGCGCCCGATCCAGGAACTTCTTGTCGATGCGGTCGATATACGTGCCCGGCGGTTCCATGACATGGGAATCGGCGGAGATGATTGGTTTCAACATCTACGTCCTCCTGTGGTGGTTCATCGCGTCCGGCGCGCCAGCGCCGTCCCTTCCTCAATCGGTCGTGCCATCTTATAGCAGCCTGGGCTTATGGGAGCATGGCTTCAGGGAAGCATGGTCTTTTGGAAGCATGATCTTTTGGAAGCATGATCTATTGGAAGCATGGCGCTCACAGGCTCGACTTGCGCAGGATCCCGCCCGCATCGTCCGCCTGCTGCGGCAGCGCCTCGCGCGCAGCGCCGTGCCAGGGCGCTTCATGCCCCGCAGCGAATACGCCGCGGGCGAACAGATCCATGAAATGATCCAGGATCTCGTCCAGGCTCATCTCGCCCTGCTCGCTATACCACATGGGAATCCAATTGATCGCCCCCAGGCTGAGCAGCCGCACGATGCTGATGTTGACATCGCTCCGCACACAGCCGGCGCCCACGGCCTGGTGCAGCAGCCCATCCCACGTGCGGTCAAAGCGCTCGCGCAGCCGGGAGATGGCCGCCCATTCCTCACTGTCCCGCGCGCGGTACTCGTACAGCAGCACGGTGGTGATGGAATCCCCGTAGACCAGCGCGTGCAGATAGGCCCGAAAGGCCAGCCACAGGCGCCGCGCCGGGTCGGTCTCTCCCGTGATGGCGTCCTCGATGGTCTGCACGGCCGTCTCCGCCGCGCGCTCGGTCAGCGCCAGCAGGATCGATTCCTTGGTGGGAAACCAGTAGTGCACGGTGCCGAGCAACACACCCGCCTCGCGGGCGATTTCCCGCAGTGTGGTGTCGCCGATGCCCTGGGTGCGAAACCGGGTCGCGGCCGCCTGCAGGATGGCCTCGGCGGTGTCCTTCTTTTCAGCTTTTTTGGTCATCTGTCCATTTTGCAAGTAGCCGCAGAATTACGCAATTCACGCCAAATCACAAGGCGGATTTCGGACAAATGTACAAGAAATCCGGCAAATCCCGCCACAGCGGAATCTGCCCGTGGCGAGGCCGTTTCCGGCCTGCATGCAGACACAAGCTGTGTTGCGCGCCCGTCGCCCCGTGTTCCCCTGCGCCGCATCTGCTATGGATGACGGAGTATGGCGGTGCCGGGCCGCCGCGCACCATCTGGCCAGAACCCGCAGCAACAAGAGGCAGCAGCGCCCCATGAGCCAACCCGTGACGGTACAAGGCATCCGCATTCACCGCCATGGCGGGCCGGAGGAGCTGCGGCTCGAAGGGTTTGATCTGCCGCCTCCGGGCGAGGGTCAGGTGAGGGTGCGGCACCGCGCCAGCGGCGTGAACTTCATCGACATCCATCACCGCACGGGACGCTATCCCCTGACGGATTTTCCCGTGGTGCTGGGCATGGAGGGTGCCGGCACGGTGGACGCCCTCGGCCCGGGGGTGCCTGGGCTGCGCGTGGGGCAGCGCGTGGCCTATGCCGGGCACAGCCCCGGCTCCTATTCGGAGGCGTTCAACGTGCCCGCCGCGCTTCTCGTGCCTCTGCCCGATGACATCCCGGAGCAGCAGGCGGCGGCGCTGATGGTCAAGGGACTGACGGCGCAGTATCTGCTGCGCCGGGTCTATCCGGTGCGGGCGGGCGAGACGATGCTCGTGCATGCGGCCGCCGGGGGCGTGGGGCTGATCCTGTGCCAGTGGGCCAGGCATCTTGGCGCCACGGTGATCGGCACGGTGAGTTCGGCGGAGAAGGCCGAGCTGGCCCGCGCCCATGGCTGCGATCACACGATCATCTACACGCGGGAAGACTTCGTGGCGCGGGTGCGGGAGCTGACCGGGGGCGCGGGCGTGCCCGTGGTGTACGATTCCGTGGGGCAGGACACCTTTCATGGTTCCCTGGAATGCCTACAGCCCTGTGGGCTGCTGGCCTCCTTCGGCACGGCCTCGGGGCCCATCCCGCCCTTCGACCTGTTCCGCCTCAACAAGCTCGGCTCCCTGTTCGTCACCAGCGCCTCCCTGTTCACCTACACGGCCCAACCGGCCATGCTGGCCGAGAGCGCCCGGGAATTGTTCGATCTGGTGCGCCAGGGCGTGATCCGGGTGGATGTCTCGCGCGCCCTGCCCCTGGCCCAGGCAGCCCAGGCCCACCGCCTGCTCGGCGAGCGCCAGACCACGGGCGCCACGATCCTGTTGCCGTGAGGCGGTGACCATGGCCACCCAGCCCTCTGTGCCATTGCCCATGGGGCACTCGGCCGGCACTGCTCACGGGGCACAAACGGACAACATCGCCCGGCGGGCAACAAGCGAACATCGCCCGGCGGGCAACGGACAACATTGCCGCGGGGGCAACGGATTTGTTAAGCGATGGACGGCGCCGGTAGGCTCCGGCCCCCCAACCCACCAACGGAGAAGAGGATAATGGCGGAGATGACCGGCTCGGAGATTCTGGGACGTGCCCTGCGGAACGAGGGCACCGAGGATCTGTTCTTTCTGATGGGCGGCCCCATGCTGCATGCGGAAGCTGCCTGCATCCAGGCGGGCATCCGCCCCATCGACGTGCGTCACGAGCAGGCCGCCGCCATGATGGCCCATG